>Ga0316197_10002220_pt1 | contig 13917 bp, 14 predicted proteins | sample OudBiesiAoxic_MG_FD_204939 | JGI IMG/M metagenome (GOLD analysis project Ga0316197, IMG submission 204939) | Coastal sediment microbial communities from Oude Bieten Haven, Netherlands - site A oxic | ecosystem: Environmental > Aquatic > Marine > Coastal > Sediment | place: Netherlands...
ACACGCCGTTTGCCTTCATCAACCGCGACGCCGGTGATGCAGTCATCTACCCGACGCCGGGTTATCCGGTGTATGAGCGGGGTTCGCTCTTCGCCGGCGCCGCAGTGTTTCCCATCGAACTGTCCGGTGACTTCGTTCTACGCGCTGAGATGATTCCCGATGACGCGTGGGATCGGGCGCGCCTCGTCTGGACGTGCTCACCGCACAACCCCGCAGGGTCGGTTGCCACCCTCGAGGACATCGCCGGCCTCTACGTGCGTGCCGTCGATGCCGACGCTCTGCTCCTCTCTGACGAGTGCTACTCCGATGTCTACGAGGACGACGTCTATCCAGACGGGCCGATGTCGGCGCTGCAGGTAGCCGGTGAGGGGAGCCCGGGTGTGCTGTCGTACCTCAGCCTGTCGAAGCGGTCCGGGATGACGGGGTATCGCTCGGGTGCCATCGTCGGCGACCCTGACGCCATCGCCGCCTTGAAGGCGCTCCGGGCCACCACCGGCACGGCCTCACCGGAGTTCGTCCAGGGCGCGGCGATCGCCGCGTGGAGCGACGACACTCACGCCGCCGAACGAAGGGCGGTCTTCAGTGAGAAGCGCCGGATCCTCAAGGCTGCGTTTGACGACCTCGGGTACACGACGGTCGGATCACACGCTGGTTTGTACCTCTGGATCGAGGTCGAAGACGACATGGTGTTCACCGACCGGCTTCTCGAAGAGGGCATCGTCGTATCACCCGGTCGCTTCTTCGGACCCGGGGGCGAAGGGTTCATCCGTCTCGCCCTTGTGCCGACCGTCGCCGAATGTGCCGATGCGGCGGGCGTGCTGCGTGCGCTGCTGGCCTAGAGCCTCCGTGGCGACACCCCTGCGTACAATCCCAGCATGAATGATCGAGAACTGATCGAAGCCGCATACGCCGACCTTGACCTCCTCCCCGAGGCTGTCGAACCAATCCACCGGACCATTGCCGCCCTCGATGCCGGGGAACTCCGCGTTGCTGAAAAGCCGGGTGGCGAATGGGTCGTCAACGTCTGGGTGAAGGAAGCGATCATGCTCTACTTCCGTATCACCGAGGTTCGCACGATGGGCGCCGGCCCGTTCGAGTACCACGACAAGATTCCCACCAAGACCGGCCTCCACGAAGCGGGCATCCGGGTCGTGCCGCCGGGAACGGTCCGCTACGGAGCGTTCTGCGAGCCCGGCGTGGTGGTGATGCCCGGCTACATCAATATCGGCGCCCACGTCGGATCAGGCACGATGGTCGACACATGGGCGACGGTGGGGTCGTGCGCCCAGATCGGCCGAGACGTGCACCTCTCCGGCGGTGTCGGCATCGGTGGCGTCCTCGAACCACCGGGCGCTCGGCCGGTGATCATCGAAGACGGGGCCTTCATCGGCAGCCGCTCGATCGTGGTCGAAGGTGTTGTCGTCGAGGAAGGCGCCGTACTCGGAGCGAACACGACCCTCTCGGCGTCGATCCCGATCATCGATGTCACAGGGGACGAACCAGTGGAGATCAGAGGCCGCGTCCCTGCGAACGCCGTTGTGGTTCCGGGAGCGAGACCGAAGACATTCCCGGCGGGTACGTACCACCTGCAGGCGCCACTCTTGATCGGATATCGATCGGATGCAACCGACCGCAAGACGTCGCTCAACGACGCGCTCCGAACCTTCGCGGTGGACGTGTGAGCCTTTCGAACACCCTCGTCGAACTCATCAACATCCCGTCGGTCATCGGGAACGAGGAAGAAATCACCACGGCGATTGAGTTCCGGATGGCCGCAACCCGCCCGGTGCTGAGACTCGGAAACGCGCTCGTCGTCGGTGAACCCACCGGCAAGCCGCTCGTCGTGCTCTACGGCCACACCGACACCGTTCCCGAGCAAGGGAACGGAACCGCCTCGGTTGATGCGGAACGAGTGCACGGGCTCGGTGCCTGTGACATGAAGGCCGGTGTTGCCGTGATGATTCACCTCCTCGAGGACCCGGTGGTGCTCGACGGGCCATACGACGTGGTGGGTGTCCTCTATGACAAGGAGGAGGGGCCCTCCGCCGAGAACGGTCTCGAAGATGTGCTCAACGCGGTCGACTGGCTCGCCGACGCCGAATTCTCGGTGGTGCTCGAACCGACGGACCTCAACCTCGAACTTGGGTGCAACGGGGCAATGAACGCCGACATCATCTTTGTGGGCCATGCCGCGCACAGCGCTCGGCCCTGGCTCGGGGAGAACGCGGTCACCAAGGCGGGAGCGTGGCTCGCGATGATGCACGAGCGGATGCCCGAACCGGTTGAGATCGCAGGACTCGAGTATCTGGAGGTGTTCTCGGTCACCCGCGCAAACGGTGGGATCGCCAACAACGTGCTGCCGTCTCGGTTCACGATGAACTTGAACTACCGCTTCCCACCCATCTACGACCTCGAGGAGGCCGAAGCGAGGCTCCGTCGAGTGGCATCGGAAGCCGACGAGGTGGTCATCACCGACCGCGCACCCGCCGGAACGATCCCAGAAGGCAATCGTCACCTTGGCCGCCTGGAGGAGCTTGTTGGGGGAGCACGAACGGCGAAACAGGGGTGGACCGATGTCGCCCGACTCACCGGGCGCGGCATACCGGCCGTGAACTTCGGTCCCGGCGAGGTGGCTCAGGCACACCAGGCAACCGAATCGGTCCCGCTCCGGAACCTCGACGTCGTGTTTGACGTGCTCCGACGGTTCCTGACGTCGTGAATGCGGACGCCACTGGTCCTCCATCCGCGTGACCTGAACGTAGCCCGGCCGGCGTTGTGATCGGATAGCCTTTGGGCGACCGAGAGAAGGGGCATCCTCCGTGTCAGAGCCGATTCTTGTGTGCACCGACCTCCGCAAGACGTATGGAGACATCGTTGCTGTCGACGACGTGGGATTCTCGGTCGCCGCAGGGGAGACCTACGGGTTGCTCGGACCCAACGGTGCGGGCAAGACCACGACCATCTCGATGATCTCCGGTCTCCTCGAGAAGGACGGCGGATCTGCGGTCGTCGCCGGGGAAGAGATCACAACGAAGAGCACGGCCGCGAAAGCTGCCATCGGCCTCGTGCCACAGGATCTGGCGATCTATCCAGATCTGAGCGGTCGCGAGAACCTGCAGTTCTTCGGCAAGCTGTACTCGCTCGGAGACGACCTGAGTGCGCGTGTCGACGATGTACTCGACATCATCGAACTTGCCGACCGCGCCGACGACCAGACCAAGGAGTACTCCGGCGGGATGAAGCGCCGGCTCAACATCGGGCTTGGTCTCCTGCACCGTCCAGAGTTGCTGATCCTCGACGAACCAACCGTCGGCGTCGACCCCCAGAGCCGAAACGCCATCCTCGAGAACGTCGAGCACCTCGGTGTCGAAGGTATGGCGGTGCTCTACACGACCCACTACATGGAGGAAGCGGAGCGGCTCTGCGACCGGATTGGCATCATCGACGAAGGCAAGATCATCGCAGAGGGCACTCGCCGGGAGTTGGTGGCTCTGGTCGGTGGTCGGGATCGGCTCCACGTCGAGACGTCCGGGGACCCTTCGACGGTTGTCGCCGATGTGACCGCGCTTCCCGACGTGGAGTCGTGTTCCGGCGCGGGGTCGGCACTCGAGGTCGTAGCCGTGAACGCCTCGCGGGCGCTCCCCGAAGTCGTGCTGGCCATCACGCGGGCAGGCCTGGACGTACATTCGGTTGACGTGTCTGAACCCGACCTCGAGTCGGTGTTCCTCCACCTCACCGGGAAGGCGCTGCGCGAGTAATGCGGGCTGCGCTGACGATTGCCGCCAAAGACCTCAAGGAACGCCTGCGCGACCGCTCGGCCATCATCCTGGCGGTTGTTGTGCCTCTCGGCCTCGCCTTCGTCATGAACCTCACGCTTGGCCCGATCACCGACCAGGGGTTCAGCACGGACGTCGCGATTGCGGACGCAGACGGCGGCGCGGTGGCCCAGGCATTCTCGGGAATGCTTGCAGAGATCGAGGAAGCCGGCTTCATCACGGTCGCCGATGCGTCCGACTCAGCAGCGGCACGGGTCATGGTTGCCGACGACCAGATCTCGACGGCCTATCTCATCCCCGAAGGGTTCTCCAATGCAGTCGGCATGAGCCGGCAGGCTGCGATCACCGTCGTCGCCAATCCGGACCAGTCGATTGGTGCGCAGGTGGGGACGGCGATGGCCGAGGGCTTCGCGGGCGAAGTGAACGCGGTGCGTCTCTCCGTCGCGACGGCGCTCGCCCTGGGTGCCGACGATCCTGCGGCACTCGCGGCCGCAGCGTCAGCCGCGCCGGCGCCAATCGTGCTGGCCTCCAGCCAGACCGAGGGGAAGGGATTCGACTTCGCCACCTTCTACGCAATGGGAATTGCCGTGTTCTTCCTCTTCTTCACCGTCCAATTCGGTGTGTTGAGCATCATCGATGAGCGGGAGACCGGAACGATGCCGCGCCTGCTCGTTGCCCCGATCTCGAAGCAGTCGATCCTCGTCGGCAAGCTGTTCGCGTCGTTCCTGATGGGGGTTGCGAGCACCGTTGTGCTTTGGATTGCGACAACACTGCTCATGGGTGCAGATTGGGGATCGTCGATTGGCGTGTTGATCCTCATCGTTGCCGGCGTCGCGGCTGCGATGGGTCTTACTGCGGCGATCGCGACCTTCACGAACACCGCCGAACAGGCGGGAGCAATCACTGCCTTCATCGTCGTGGTGTTCGGCGTGCTTGGTGGTGTGTTCTTCCCCGTGACTCGCGTGTCCGGCGCTTTCGAGGTGGTCAGCCGGATCGCTCCCCACTTCTGGCTGATGGATGGTTTCCAGCGTCTTTCCGCCGGTGAGGGTCTCGTGGACATCCTGCCTGCACTTGGTGCGATCATGCTCTTCGCCGTGACGCTTGGTGCTATCGGTCTCTTCCGGGCCCGTGACCTGGTGAAGTACTGATGAAGACACTCACCATTGCGGCCAACAGCATCCGTCGGCTCTTCCGGGATCGATCGAACATCTTCTTCGTGTTCATACTCCCGATCGTTCTCATTCTCGTGCTCGGGCTCGTCTTCGGATCAGGGTTCCAGAGCCGGGTGGCGGTTGTGGTGCCCGTCGACGACGATCGGGCCGGGGAACTCCTCGACGAGATCGCATCCTCCACCGCGTTCGAGACGGTCGAGTCGACGGACGAGGAAGATGCCAGACAGCGTCTTCGGCGCAACGAGGTGGATGCGGTGATCGTTGTCCCGGTTGGCTACGGCGAGCAACTCGACGCCGGACGGGATGTTGAGATTGGCTACTTCGCCACGGCGAGCGCCGGCGGCATGGATGTGCAAGCGGTAGTCGAAGCCGTCGTGGTTGATCAGGGTTCGAAGATACGAGCAGCCCGGTTTGCCGCCGACGAAACCGGAGCTGATCCGGCGATAGCTCTTGCGACCGCGGAATCTGTGCAATCCGGGTTGCCGACGGTCGAAGTCGCGGTCGAGGGCGAAGCGGCAACCGACGCACCCGGCGGCGCCGACACCAGTGCGGCGCAGCAGCTGCTGCTGTTCATGTTCTTGACGGCTCTGACGTCATCCACCGCCCTGATTCAGTCACGCCGCCTCGGTGTGTCCGAACGGATGTTCTCAACCCCGACAACAGCAGGCACCATCATTCGCGGCGAGACGCTCGGTCGCTACCTCGTGGTGATGCTGCAGGGCGTGTTTATCGTGTTTGCCGCACGTCTGTTGTTCGACATCGACTGGGGAGACCCGATCGCGGCGGTGCTGGTGGTGTCCGCATTCGCATTAACCGGTACGGGGGCCGGCATGATCCTCGGATCGACGTTCTCCACCGAACAGCAGGCGAGCGGATTCGCAATCTTCGGTGCCCTCATGCTGGCCGCAATTGGAGGGTCGATGGTGCCGCTCGAGATCTTCCCCGACACGATGGTCGCCGTCGCCCACCTCACCCCTCACGCTTGGGGCAACGACGCGTTCTCTGAGTTGATTCTCCACGGCGGAGGTGTGTCCGACATCGCCGTGGAATTGGCGGTGCTCACGGCCTATGGAATCGCCCTGGTTGTGATCGCTGCGGTGATCTTCAAGCGGCGGCTCACTCACTGACGACGGGGTGCCACGGGTATCAACGACAGCCGCTGGAGGAAGAACTGAACGAGTGGTCCCATCCCGAACGCAAAGATGACGGTTCCGATGCCGACGGTCCCGCCGAGAAGCCACCCGACGACGAGGGCCGTGACCTCGATCCCCGCACGGGCCCAGGCGATCGAGATCCCGTGCCGGGCCAGACCCGTCATGAGGCCATCGCGGGGTCCGGGGCCGAGGCCGGCTCCGATGTAGAACCCCGATCCGATCGCGACGATGGCGACACCCACAAGGAGTGCGAGCCACCTCGCAACGAGGTTGTCCAGCGTTTCGGGAAGAACGAGGAGCGCTCCGTCGAGGACGAGGCCGATCACGATCGCGTTGGCGATGGTCCCGATCCCGATCCGTTCCTTGAGGGGGATCCAGAGCAGGAGGACAGCGAATCCGGTGATGATCACCACCGTTCCAATAGGAATTCCGGTCTGCCTCGATATCCCCTGGTGGAGCACGTCCCAGGGTGAGAGGCCGAGGTTGGCGATCACCATCAGCGCAAGCCCGAGGCCGAATAGCGTGAGTCCGAAGAGCAGCCGCGCGAGCCGAGGCCAGAGGTCGTGGAGCGGAGGAAGAGGGAGCACGAGGATCAGCGTAGGGCTAGGACATGCGCGAGGTGGCGTCGGCCGGTAGGGAGACTCGAGATCCGAGACACGAGACCCGAGACCCGAGACAGAATGGGCGTTCGGGTCTCAAGTCTCAGGTCTCAAGTCTCGGGTCTCAAGTCTCGTGTCTGGTCTTGCTGCGACCCGGCCGCTCGCACCCGACCGCCAGTACCATCGCGGTTATGCCTGTTGAAATCGATATTGCTCGTGTGGCGCACCTTGCTCGTATTGCGTTGACCGACGAAGAGCTTGCGGCGTATGCGGCGCAGCTCGAGAACATCCTCGAACACGCAGAGCGGGTCCAAGCCCTACCGACCGAGGGGGTCGAGCCGACGTCGCATCCGCTCCCAGTGGTGAACGCGTTCCGGCCGGACGAGGTGACCGGATCGCTCGATCGTGATGATGCGCTCGCAGGTGCACCCGAGGTCGAGAACGGATACTTCCGAGTTCCGAGAATCCTGGACGAGTCATGACCGATCTCGCCGACCTCACGATCGCTCAGGCGACAGCCGGCCTTCGTGCCGGAGAGTTCACAGCGATCGACCTTCTCGAAGCGGTCGAACGGCGAGCCGCCGTCACCGAAGCGCACTTGCACGCCTATCTCACGCTCGATCGCGAGGGAGCCCGATCGGCCGCTCTCGCTGCGGGCGAGGCGATCAAGTCAGGCGATCGTCGCCCGCTTCTGGGGATTCCGATCGCGGTGAAGGACAACATGGTGACCAAGGGTGTTGAGACAACAGCCGGGTCACAGATTCTCGCCGGATGGAAGCCGCCGTACAGCGGAACCGCTGTTCTTCGCCTCGAAGGAGCCGGCGCCGTGATCGTCGGCAAGACCAACCTCGATGAATTCGCTATGGGATCGTCCACCGAGAACTCGGCGTATGGGCCCACCCGGAACCCGTGGAACACCGACACCGTGCCGGGCGGATCCTCTGGAGGATCGGCAGCCGTCGTGGCCGTTGGTTCTGCACTGGGAGCGTTCGGCTCGGACACCGGCGGCTCGATCCGGCAACCCGCGTCCCTCACCGGCACGGTCGGGGCCAAACCAACGTACGGGCTTGTCAGCCGCTACGGCTTGATCGCGTTCGCGTCGTCGCTCGACCAGATCGGTCCAATCGCCCAAACCGTGCCGGACGCGGCCACGTTGCTCGAAGCCGTGGCCGGGTGGGATCCGCTCGACGCGACCAGCTACCACGGCGATGTCCCGGCAATCTCACGGTCGCTGGACGCAGGTGTGGCCGGTCTCCGTGTTGGTGTGGTCTCCGAACTCACGGGCGAAGGCATCGACCCCGAGGTGCTCGCTGCAACGAGAGCGGCCATTGACCGGCTCGCCGATGCGGGGGCGGAGATCGTCGAGCTATCCCTTCCCGCGATCGAATACGCCCTCTCGGCGTACTACCTCATCGCCCCCGCGGAGTGTTCCGCGAATCTGGCGCGATTTGACGGTGTTCGCTACGGCCTGCGCGTCGATGGGTCGACGACGGAAGAGATGATGGCGAAGACCCGAGCCGAAGGGTTCGGACCGGAAGTCACGCGCCGGATTCTGCTTGGTACCTATGCCCTGTCTGCCGGCTACTACGACGCGTTCTACGGTCAAGCACAGCGAGTCAGGACCTTGCTCCGACGCGACTTCGCCAAGGCCTATGAGCAGGTTGACGTGCTGGTCTCGCCGACCAGTCCAACCACAGCATTCGAGATCGGCTCGAAGACCACCGACCCGCTCACCATGTACCTCGCTGACATCTGCACGATCGCAACCAACCTCGCCGGTGACCCGGGTATCTCCGTGCCGGTCGGTCTCGACGCGGAAGGACTGCCGATCGGATTCCAGATCATGGCGCCGGCACTCGGTGAAGAGGTCATGTTCCAGGTAGCCGCCGAAGTTGAACGACGTGCCGAGTTCAACACACACCCTCGGCTCGCAACTTCGAAGGTGGTGGCACCATGACCGAGTGGGAAGCGGTGATCGGCCTCGAAACGCACGTAGAGCTCCAAACGAAGTCGAAGATGTTCTGTGGCTGCCCCGTCGACTTCGGTGACGAACCGAACACGGCGGTATGTCCGGTGTGTCTCGCGATGCCGGGGGCGCTGCCCGTGCCGAACGAGCAGGCGATCGAAGGGATCCTGTCGATCGGTGAAGCGCTCGACTGCACACTCACGGAGCGTTCGCTGTTCTACCGGAAGAACTACTTCTACCCGGATCTACCGAAGAACTACCAGATCTCCCAATACACGTTCCCACTTTGTGTCGACGGCAGCATCGACGTTGACGTGGACGGCGAATCGACGACGGTCGGGATCACACGGGTCCACATGGAGGAAGACACCGGGAAGAGCACACACCTCGGTGAAAGTGGTCGAATCCACGGAGCCGAGAACACGTTGCTCGATTTCAACCGTGCCGGGGTGCCACTCGTCGAAGTCGTTTCAGAGCCCGACATCCGCTCACCCGAGCAGGCGCGGGCCTACGGCGTGGAGCTGCAGCGAATCGTGCGAGCGTTGGGTGTGTCCGACGCCCGCCTCGAGGAGGGTTCGATGCGGTTCGACGCCAACATCTCCGTTCGACCCGTCGGCACGGAACAGCTCGGCACGCGCAGCGAGGTGAAGAACGTCAACTCCCTGCGATCGCTGCAACGGACCATTGCGTACGAGATCGACCGCCAGATCGAGATTCTCGAGGCAGGTGGCTCGATCCATCAGGAGACGCGCCACTGGGACGAGGCCAAAGGGGTGACCAGGTCGGGTCGCACCAAGGAGGAGTCGGAGGACTACCGCTACTTCCAGGACCCCGATCTTCTGCCGTTGTTCATCGACGCCGAGTGGAGAGAGCGTGTCGCAGCGCGGAGGCCGGACCTCCCTGCGGCGAAACGTGAGAGGTATGCCGGCCTCGGCGCCGACCCCAAGACGGCGAATCTCCTCGTTGACGCAGGAGACCTCGCGGCCTTGTTCGAAGGCGCCATCGCCGACGGAGCCGACGCCAGGAATGTAGGGATCTGGCTCACCGGCGAGGTCGTCCGGTATCTCCGGAGCGAGAACGTCGATGTTGCCGAAACCGGGCTGACCTCGGCGTCGCTCGTGGAACTGGCAGCCATGGTTGACGATGGAGACCTCTCCGCCACTGCAGCAAAGGATGTCCTCGCGGCCGTGCTTGCCGGCGAGGGAGAGCCTCGCGAGGTCGCCGAAGCACGGGACCTTCTGCAGATCTCGGATGCTTCGGCGATCGAATCCGAGGTTTCGGCCGTGCTCGACGAGCACCCCGAAGCACTGGAAAAGATCAAGTCTGGCGATTCCAAGCCGGTCGGGTTTCTCGTTGGTCAAGTTATGCGGGCAACGGGTGGCAAGGCCGATCCCCGCATGGTCCAGGAACTGATCCGCCGCAAGGCGAGCGGGTGAGCGATGGGGCGCATCGTCGTGCGCGACGACCGGAGGATCGAGGACCGCGACGCTGCGGAGATCTGGGCCCAAGTTGCGGACCTCTCGAGATTCGGTGAGTGGTTTCCGGTGCACAACGCCACTTCGATGACGGGCGAACTGCCGCAGGTTGGCAACATCATCTTCGTCACGATCGGGCGCCGGAGTGATCCCGCAAATGCAGTCCGCCTCGAGGTATCCGAATGGGAGGCGGGGCGTCGGTTCGCCTGTGATGTTCGAGAAGTGCCCGGCATCGACGAAGGACTGTTCTCAGTCGAGGTCGACGGGGCAGCTTCGGGCGGAGCAACGGTGATTTTGCGATTCGTGGGCGAGAGCGACGGCGTGTCCGGCCGGATCTCGGCGTATGAGATCGCAAGGCGATTCCGCGTCGCACTGAATCGGCTCGCGTCATGATCGAGGCTGTTGTGTTCGACTGCGATGGCGTGCTCGTCGACTCCGAACCGCTCGCCGATGAGATCTGGAATCGGGTTCTGGCCGGGTACGGGCATGAGACGTCCGTCGACGACGCTGAGGACATTCTCGGAACGTCGGAAGCGACCACCTACGAGTACTACGCAGCGAAGGTCAACCTGCCACCGTTCGACGAGTTCATGGCGAAGATCGATGCGATCCGAGAACCCGTCTATGAAGATCGGCTTGTCGCATTCGACGATGCGGCTGCAGCCGTGCAGGCGCTCGCCGCTCAGGGAACCACCATGGCCGTTGCCTCATCATCACGGCGCAACGCGCTGGAGGGGAAGCTGGCCCTCACCGGACTTGATCGCTATTTCGATGTGATCGTCGGGGGTGACGAAGTGGCCCACGGAAAGCCGGCGCCCGACGTATATCTCGAGGCTGCTCGACGATTGGGAGTTCCCCCGACCGACTGTGTCGCTATCGAAGACGCTGACCTGGGAGCGGAATCCGCGTCGGCTGCGGGAATGCGCGTCGTCATGGTCAGGCGAGATGAATCGATTTCGCTCGACTACGCAAGTGTGACCGAGATCACGGCTGACCTCATCAACTCATGGATGTGGCAGTTCTGACGGCCGCTTGTTGGAGAAGAACGGTCCCGTCCAAGCCACGATCGTTTCAGCCACGCGCCGCAGCACCTCTACCTTGGGGGCCGCATGGACTTTATCTTTGACGCTTTCGGGGAGGCAGCCGACTTTCTCCGTGACTCATCGGGTGAGCTCGGCGCGGTCGTCGGGCTGACGCTGCTCGTCGCAGGCATCGCGACGGTGGTGGCTGTCGCCCTCGGCGTGCCGCTTGGCATCACGCTCGGGCTCGGCCGTTTCCGTGGACGCCAGGTGCTGCTCACATTTGTCAATGTGGGAATGGGAATTCCGCCGGTCCTCGTCGGCCTGATCGTCCTGATGATTCTCTGGTCGGATGGCCCCCTCGGGTCTCTCGACATCCTGTTCACGCCGGCGGCCATGGTGATTGTTCAGGTCTTCCTAGCGCTTCCGATTGCAGCCGGTGTCACCGCAGGAGCCGTGTCGAGCTTGTCGCGCGACGCCGTTGAGCAGCTTGCTGCCCTCCGGCTCGGAACGGTTCGCCGGGGGACCGTTGTGGTGAGAGAAGTGTGGCCCGGCGTCACGGCAGCCGTCGCCGCTTCGTTCGGCAGAGTTGTTTCCGAGGTTGGCGCCGTCCTCATCGTCGGCGGCAACATCAAGGGGGAGACCCGAGTGCTCACCACGGCAATCGTCCAGGAAACCCGCCAGGCTCGGTTCGGTGCAGCGCTTGCGCTCGGTCTTGTCCTGCTCGTCATTGCCTTCATCGTCACCGGGACGTTGACCTGGCTGCAATCACGGGAGCGAGCCGATGCCTGAACGCCGCTTCGAGCACCTGCGTTGGCCGGTTGATCAACCAGTCGTCGACATCGACGAACTCGTCGTCGGAGACGGCGAGCGACTCGTCTTGTTCGGGCCAAACGGATCGGGCAAGACGACGGCGCTCCGCCTCATGGCCGGCACCATCGGTGGCGAACGGCCGGACGGAGTTGCCTACCTCCCACAGCGGCCGTACTTCTTCCGTGGTACCGCCCGGTCGAACCTCGAACTCGGCCTTGACGATGTCGAGCGGGGTCGAGCCTTGGAGCTGGCCACCGAATTCGGGGTGTCCGACCGTCTCGATGTCGCTGCTCGTTCGCTGTCTGGCGGGGAACGTATGAGGATCGCTCTGGCACGCACGCTCGCGTCGAGCGCGGACATCGTGCTGCTTGACGAGCCACTCGCGCCGCTCGACCATCGCGACCGGGAACACACGGCCACGACGATCGCCGCTGCCCTCCACGGACGTTCAGCCGTGATCGTCAGCCATGACCGCACGTCGGCCGCGATCCTCGGTGATTCTCTGGCCGTCGTTGTCGACGGGCAGGTTCGACAGCGAGGACGGATAGCTGAGGTGTTCACGACACCGATTGACGACGTTGTTGCCGGAGTTGTCGGTATCTCGAACGTCCTGTCGGGCGTGGCGACCACCGGAGATGGAGCCCTCGTTGAAGTCGAGTGGCAGGGCCGGACGATCGTGGCTGCCGGAACACAGACCACACGCGAGAAGGTGAAGGTCCTGTTTGGGGGTGAAGTGGTTGCCGTCCATCGCGACCGGCCGGATGGCGCCTCCCCGAGGAACGTCATCAGGGGCACGATCAGTGACATCCGCGCCGTTGGCCGGCTTCTTGAGATCGTGGTCGACTGCGGTGATCCCGTCGCTGCCCTCATCACACCGGGGTCGTTCGAAACACTCGACCTGCACCAGGGTTCAGCGGTCTACCTCAGCGTCAAAGCTGTAGCGATGACGGCCGTTTCCGTGGGAGACGCGGAGTGAGGAAGACCCTCGCCCTGCTCACGGGTACTGCGCTCCTAGTCGCCGCCTGTGGCACCGGCTCCGAGCGTGTTGTTGTGGCGGCCGGAACCACCATCGTGGACTCTGGCTTCATCGAGGCGTTGATCGACCGGTATCCGGGTGAAGGCGATTTCTCAGTGATCGCGGCGTCGAGTCGCGAAGGTTTCGCTCTGGCGGACGGCGGGGCTGCCGACTTGGTCTTCACCCATCTCGTGGAGGTCGAAGACGAATACGTCGAAGCTCATCCGGGCGCTTGGCAAGAGCCCGTGTTCGAGAGTCGGTTCCTCGTTGTTGGGCCCCCGGGACAGGCCATCATCCAATCCGGGATCGACGTGGTGGACGGCTTCTCTGCCGTTTCGGCCGCTGGAGCGCCGTTCGTGTCGCGGGGCGACGGTTCGGGTACCGCGGCGCGAGAGCATGCGATCTGGGAACTCGCGGCGATCGAGCCCATTGAGGAACCGTGGTACATCGAGACCGGCCAGGGGATGGGGTTCACCCTCCAGGTGACGGATCAGCGCGACGCGTTCACGCTGGTGGAAGGAGGCTCGTTCTTCGCCGAGGCCAGTGTCCTGAGCCTCGAGGAGATCGTTGTCACAGCCTCGCCGGATCAACTCCTCAGCAACCCATACCGCATGACGCTCGTCGACCCTTCGCAGACCACGGCAGGACGGGATCTGTTCACCTGGGTGATTTCCGAAGAGGGACATGCAGCGATGGCGGGAGTGAACGAGGAGCTCTACGGCAGGGTCGTCTACGCGCCGTCCTTCTGACCAATTCGGGGCCCTGATCAACCCGGGGTCGCTACATGATCCAGTAGACGAGCCATCCCGCTGCCAGCCCGTAGAGGCCCGCAACGACGTCGTCCATCGTGATCCCCACGGCACCGGGGAGTGACTCAGCCTGTTTCACGCCCGGCAGGATCTTGAAGATGTCGGCGAGGCGCGCAACC
>Ga0316197_10002221_pt1 | contig 13914 bp, 6 predicted proteins | sample OudBiesiAoxic_MG_FD_204939 | JGI IMG/M metagenome (GOLD analysis project Ga0316197, IMG submission 204939) | Coastal sediment microbial communities from Oude Bieten Haven, Netherlands - site A oxic | ecosystem: Environmental > Aquatic > Marine > Coastal > Sediment | place: Netherlands...
CTGGTATTCCGTGGTGTCACTAAAATTGTCGCCATCGCTGTCCACCAGATTCGGGTTGCTGGTGAAGCCGTCCGGATTCTCTCCGCTCAATTCATCGCCGTCGCTGGTGCCATCAGCGTCGGTGTCAGCATCCTGCGGGTTGGTCCCGGTATCAGTCGCGCTCGCTAAAATTCCCGTATTCGTCTCGATCAGATCGCTGAGCCCATCCCCATCGGAATCGGCGAGGATCGGGGAGGTCGGGGGGCGCAGGTCGGCACCTAGCACCTCGTCATTGTCCGACAAGGTATCGTCATCGCTATCGCCGTCGCGCGGGTCGCAGCGGTTCTGGTACTCGCCGAGGTTGTTCAACAGGTCGCCATCCGGATCGCCGAGCGCACCGTTCACGGGGTCGCCGGGAACGCCGTTGTTATTCGGATTTTCACCGTTGTCGTCAGGGTCCAGGTCATTGTCTTCCTCCCACTCGTCCGGCAGGCCATCGCCGTCGGAGTCCGCGCCGCCTTCTTCCAGATTGATCTGGTAGTGATACTCGCGGCTGGTGACAGCTTCGGTGGTCGACCAGTCGGTCCCCGTCACGGTGATGTCGTTGTCAACATCGATGGTCGACTGGGCGATCACCAACACGTCGGTAGGATCCCCGGTAGCGAATACCCCCGATACTGGAGAGAGCGTGCCAACGGCGCTGGCGAAGTAGCCGCCGACCACGATCGCATCGGCCGGTAATTCCAGAGTGCCGATACCGAGGGGGCTGGACACGTCGGTTCCAGACAGGTCGGCGGCAAGGCTGTCGCCCACCCAGATGACGTCGAAATTGGCAGTATCGTGGATGTCTCCCGCGCCCTGGACTGCCAGGAACGGGGTGGCGGCAGCACCAGCATTGGCGTTCGACTGGTAATCGAAAGTCGACAAGCTCAGGTCGATGGTCTCCACGGTGGTGGTCGTGTGGGTGAACTGGTTGGAGATCACCATGAAGCTGTTGGCGGTATCACTTACAAAAACATCGGGGGCATTCGCCGGATCGAGCCCGCCAAGCATCACGGCTTCGGACGACGAGGATGAGAGCGCCAAGGCGCCAGCGAGATAGACTGCGAGTCTCCGGCTTTTCATAGTGGGATGGTAGTTTCTGTTGGGTTGCACCGGACCTGTTCCGGGGACAGTGAAACATAAAAAAGGGCTGTACGCTTACTCGCGCACAGCCCATGCAATTGGAAATAGCTTGAGGCGGCGCTGCTCCTAGCGCCGACGGCGCAACAAGACAACGATCCCCGCGAGCCCGAATAGCAGTCCGGCACTCGGTTCTGGAATCGGCTGCAGATCAAGCTGGTAATGGTATTCGCGAGAGGTGACAGCTGCGGTGGTCGACCAGTTGGTGCCGGTCACGGCGATATCGCCCGCGACGCTGACCGTAGACTGGCCGATGACGAGCACGTCAGTCGCATCGCCAGTTGCAAAGACTGCAGACACCGGGCTGAGCGTATCAGCGGCACTGCCGAAGAAACCGCCGACGATGGTCGAACTGGCTGGCAACAAGAGCGAGCCGGCACCGAGAGCACCCGTCGCATCGGTTCCTGACCCAGAATTGGCCAGACCAATCCCCACCCAGATGACATCGTAATTGGCCGTATCGTGGATGTCTCCCGCGCCCTGGATCGCCAGGAACGGGGTAGCGGCCGCGGCGACGTTGGCGTTCGACTGGTAATTGAAGCTCGACGAACCCAGGTCGATGGCCTCGGCGGCGTTGGTCGTGTAGGTGAACTGGTTGGAGATCACCATGAAGGTGTCGGCGGAATCGCTTTCAAAAACTCCGGGAGCAGTGGCTGGATCGAGCCCACCGACGATGGCGGCATGGGCCGGCAGAGAAGCGAGCGATAAGGAGCCGCAAACTAAAAAAGCGCGGAAGATCGATTTGGATATCATCGTGATAGAAAAATAATTATGTTGTTAACGGGATGATCTTTCAAAATATCGCCAACAACTGCAAACTAAAAACGGCGCAGTTCTGTTCAATTGGCCGCCCAGGCCGGTTGTCAGTGGCTGGCGGCGGTGCGCTGCTCCTGCATTTGGTGGCCTGCGGTGGGGGAACTGAGGAAACACCGGTCGATCCTTCAACCAGTTCGGATGCGTCGGAACTCGTTGTTCTCAGAACCGAGCGGCTCGAGGCAGCAGGCGTTCCGCACGCGAGCGCGAGGGCTGCAGACGCAACGACCAGCGCTGCAGTGCCGCACGACGGGCTTGTGCCTGGACCGAGATTGGATCAGGAGCTGAATGCCCAGCGGGCGTTGATCCAACCCGCATCGAGCGGTTGGGTGAGCGAGCAACTGAGCGATCGCGCCGCTAGACAACTTGCGCAGCTGAAAGAGGCGTTTGCTGCAGCCGGCGCAGACGAGAGGATCATTGCTCTCGCAGAATTGCTAAGCGGGGACTGCCAGAGCTCGCGCCTGGTCCCTGAGCCAGCCTCCGCGGAGGCGCCGGGGCAGCGATTCCAGACCTTGCGGGACACGCCGCCCTTGCCGGATTCAGATCCGTTGGTCGGCCGCGACCATGTTGCCGCAGAACTTCACCGCTGGGGGAAGCGATTCTCTCAGCAGAGGCTGGGATTCAAAGTGGTGCGCATTGTGCCTGGCGAACCCGGCCAGTTTGAAACCACCGTTCTCGCCAGCGGCGATGGCACCGATGGCATCGCCCGATCCCAGGAGACCGCCCGCTGGCGCGTCCGGTGGCAATCGCCGCAACCCGATCGGGATAGACCACCGCTGATTTGCGAGATCGCCCTCGAACATGCCGAGGTAAGCGGGTTCGAATTCGATGGTGGCACGCTCTATCGCGACCAGACTGCCGCCGCGATGGCCCCGGTCGCGGCTTACCCGCGGCAGTATTTGCAGGGGAACAACCACTGGGCGCGGGTCATCCCGCTCGCGGAGGGTGGTGCACTGCTTGGCTACAACGGCCTCGCAATCGGCGATGCGGACGGCGATGGCCTGGACGATGTCTACATTCCGGATGGCGGCAGTTTGCCGAACCGTCTGCTTTTTCATCAAGCGGATGGGACGCTGGAGGATCGCTCGGTGGAGGCAGGCGTCGATTGGTTGGACCTGACGATCTCGGCGCTGCTGATCGATCTCGACAACGATGGCGATCAGGACCTGGTGAGCGCGTCGCCTCCGTTCGTGCTCTTCATGGAGAACGACGGCAGCGGAAAATTTGCCTTCCGGGGTGCGCACCGCTCGGCGACGAATCCGTATTCCCTAGTGGCGGCCGACTACGATGGTGACCGCCTGCTTGACCTCTACCTGTGCAACTACAGCGGAGCCGGCGCTGGCGGGAGCGCGGGTTCTGGGACGATCGCCGCATACCCGCAGCCTTACAGCGATGCGAACAATGGCGCACCAAATGTGCTGCTGAAGAATTTGGGTGCCTTCGCATTCCGCGATGCGACCGCCGAGACGGGGCTGGATCAAAACAATACCCGGTTCAGCCAGGCTGCGGCGTGGGAGGATTACGATGGCGATGGGGATCCAGATCTCTATGTGGCGAACGATTTCGGCCGCAACAATCTCTACCGCAACGACGGGGGGCAGCGCTTCGTGGATGTCGCCGCGGCGGCCGGTGTCGAAGACCAGGCGTCGGGCATGTCGGTGACTTGGGGTGACTATGATCGCGACGGGCAGGCCGATCTCTACGTCTCCAACATGTTTTCTTCAGCGGGCAATCGGGTGACCTACCAGGCGCGATTTGAGAATGGCCGAGATGGGGATGATGTCGCGCTGACGCGGCGGATGGCACGGGGCAACTCCCTGTTCCGGGCACGCGGCGCAGGTGAATTCGATGACGTGAGCGAGGCGGCTGGGGTGGCGATGGCGCGCTGGGCGTGGGGATCGCTATTCGCGGATTTGAACAACGATGGCTGGGAGGACCTGGTGGTCGCCAACGGATACCTGAGCAATGATCGAGCCGACGATCTGTGAAGTTTCTTCTGGCGCCAGGTCGTGGCGCCAAAACCAGATGCGGATACGGATGCGGAACGCCAGTATGTCGCCGCCTGGCGCGCCACTTTGGCTGCGATGAAATCCGGCGACTCGATCAGTGGGCACGAGCGCAACATGGCATTCCTGAACCGCGCCGCGCCAGACAGGCCGGGCAGTCGCGGGTTCGCCGACATCTCTGCCATCAGCGGCCTCGATTTCACTGACGACGCGCGCGGGTTGGCACTGGTCGATTGGGATCGCGACGGCGATCTCGACCTCTGGTTCCGCAATCGCTCAGCACCCACGCTGCGCCTGATGGAGAACCGCATGAGCGCCGAACAGAACGCAGGCCGGTTTCTTGCCCTGCGATTGGAGGGAACCGCGGCGAACCGCGACGGCATCGGCGCGCGCATCGAGGTCACGCTCGCCGACGGCAGTTTGCTCGTGCGCACGCTCACCGCCGGCAGCGGCTTCCTTTCCCAGTCGAGCAAGTGGCTACACTTCGGGCTCGGCGAGGGCGCAAAGGTGAGATCAGTGGCAGTGCGCTGGCCGTTCGGCCAGCGAGAGGAGTTTTCTGGAGTCGCAGCCGGTTCGTGGTGGCATCTCGCACAGGGTCGCGGCGTCGCACGAGAGGCGGACATCACACCTCAGCAGCAGCCGCTCGCGTCCATCGCCCAGCAGCTCCCGATCCTAGACTCGAGCCGCACGCTGCTATCAGCGGGAGTGCCGCTGCCCGAAATGAATTACCTGAATGCGGACGGCAAAAGCGAGATCGTCGCCGATCCATCCGGTCCGCACCTCATCGTTTTTTGGACAAGCTGGTGTCCGCATTGCAAAGCAGAACTAGAGGCACTGGCGCTCGGTGCGGCCGAACTGGAGGCCGCTGGAATCGATGTCCTGGCCATCAACGCCGATGCCGTCATCGACGGTCCGAAGGCGGATGACCAAGAACTGGGCGAGTTTCTAAAGGGGCTTGGCTTCGCATTCCCGTGGGGACGCGATGAGGGGCTAGCGTTGCAAAAACTGAAACACCTCGAACACGCCCTCCTCGATCGCGATACCGAACTCGCAGTGCCTTTTGCCTGCCTGCTCGATGCGCAGGGCGAAGCGAGCGCCTTCTATCGAGGCCCGGTGGAGATCGCCCAGGTGATCCGCGACGCCGCCCTCCTCTCAGGTTCCGCAAACGCCAGGCGCACATCCATCGTCGGCTTCGGTGGCCGGAGTTTCTCCTCGCCGACCTCGCGCGAAGGGAGGCTCGTCGATACCGGGATCCAATTTCAAGAACGCTTTCCGCTCGAGGCGATCCGCTACTTGAAGATGGCGGTGCCACCCGGCCAGGTCGATCTGAAAACCAACCCGGTCACCCGCAGGATCGCTGGCATTTACTACTTGCTCGGGCTCGACGCGCTCGAAGCAAATGACCCCACCAGCGCAGCTTCATACTTCAGTGGCAGCGTGGAATTCCGGCCAGACCTACTCGATGCCCGCCTCAATCTTTCGGTCGCCCGGTTCCGCCTCGGCCAGGTATCCGAGGCGAAGCAAGTCCTTGAGGATCTCCTCGCCATCGACCCAGCGCACGCCGCCGCCCGGGCGAACCTCAAGGTGATCACCGCCAAACTCGAAAAACAGCCATAGACGCGAGCTGCCAAGCTGATCGAGACCCACACTGGGGGGCAGACACTCCTGTTCGCACAAGAGCATCAACTAGGCTGCTGAGTTGCAAGGGCATGTGCTCCAGTCGGGTGAAGCCTTCAAACCATCCGAAGAATCTAGGAAAGCCAAGCTGGCGATGGCGGCCGCCGCTACGGCTCGCGGATGCGGAAGTATTTCGTGCCATCGCCGAGCGGCTCCTCGCGCTCGCCCCAGACATTGAGCGTGCCGGACGGGAGCCATTCCTTCAGGTCGCCCGAGACCTCGAGCGGGTAGTCGCGGTCGCCCTCGCCCTCGACCGTCAAGCGGATCGGCAGCGCCCCCGCAGCCAAGGCGATCGATAGCTGCCCGGGGTGGCGGATGCGCGTGAAGGTGATGGGCTGGCCACCGTTCTGCCGGTAGCTCAGGGAGATGGCGTCGCCGCTGGTCGGGTGGTAGTTGAAGCCCATGAGGATATCGAGGCCGATATCGGGTGTGGCGAGGCCGCCGGTCATGTTGTCGTAGGCGGTGTAGCGGAGCTGCTGGCTCGGGACGAAGAGCACCGGCCGGCCGAGCAGACTCTCGATGCGCACCGTGCCGTAGTCGCCGATCATCTTGTGCAGCTTCGCCTCGGGGACCGGGGTCGTCGCGGGCACCTCGTCGAGCAGTTCGCTGGTGTCGAGGCAGTGGAACCCGAGGTCGCTGATCCCGGCCGGGTAGTGCGCGCGATTGTTGGAGAGGACCACGACGCCGGTGCCAGTCGATTGGCGGAAGCCGATGAAGGCGGTCGAGCCGAACGAGTCGCCACCGTGCTGCACCAGGTCTCCCCCGTCCCACAGCCACCAGCCCAGGCCGAGGTCGTAGGGCGTCCCCGGCGTGTCGGGCAGATCGAAGCTCAGCTGGTGCGAGCGTTCGAGCGCCGGGCTGATCGGGCCGCTGCGGATCCCCAATTGGAATTCGAGGTAGGTGGCGAGATCAGCTGCAGTTGATTTTATCCCACCGGCAGCGCGCAGGCTATTCATCTCGAATGGCGGCCGTTCGACGACCCCGTGATGGCCAGGTGCGCGGCGCGACTTCTGGAACGGGTCCAGTTCGATCGCGGTATCAAACATCCCAAGCGGATCCAGGACCCGCTCGCGCAGCAAGGTCTCGTAGTCAGAGTTCTGTGAGAGTGCTAGTATATGTCCGAGCAATCCCATCCCTGCGTTCGAATATTCGAACTGGGAACCAGGGGTGCGCGGCAAGGTGAACTGGCCGAGGAATTCGTAGAACAGATCGGTGCTGTAGTTCTCGAACTGGTTCGTGAAGTCGGTAATCGTCGCCGGGAGGTTGGGTGGCGTGCTCGGCAGCCCGGAGCTGTGGTTCGCTAGCTGCTCGAGCGTGATCGCGTCGCCACCGTTGCCCGGCATCTGGACCCCGATCGGCAGAAGACTGCCCGCCGTGTCCGTCAGCGAGACGTCCCCCGCCGCGACCATCTGCGCAAGTAACACGCTCGTGAAGGTCTTGCTCACCGATGCGATTTCGTAGAGCGCCATCTCATCGGTCGCCGGCGACCCCGGTGCCTGGGAGACCCTCCCGTAGCGGTAGTAGCTCCGCCCATCCGGGTTGACCATGCAGATGACGAGCCCGGGGATGTAACCGTTATCGACCTTCTGCCGCGCGCGCAGCTTGACCGCCTCCGGGACCACCGGAGGAGCGGCGCTGGCGGGCCCACAGCCCAGCCAATACAGGATCAGTGGGACAACGAATCGGCTGGTCATCAGGGGGAGGAAGTCAACGGGACATTTCTCACGCGGAGCGGACAGGTCGGGAGCTGCTGCCCAAACGACCAAATGCTTGCCAGCTGCCTACTCGAGCACTTTGATGCGGTAGTAGACGCGGGTGTTGTCCGGATTCGTAGCGATGACGTTGTCGATCGTCACGGCGGAGGACTCGCCCGGCGGGATGCTCGTGTCGTCGAGCTCGCTCCAGCCGACCAGGTCGAAGCTGAAATCGACCGCGTACTCGCCGGGTGGAGCCGTCCAGCGGATCTCGGCCGCCCCGCTCTCGAGGATCTCGATGCTGCTGATCGCGAAGTCGACCTCGTCCGCCATGGTGAGCTCGAGAATCTCTTCGCCCGTGAGCGCCCGGCTGTAGATGCGGATGTCGTCCATCTTGCCGGTGAGGGCGCGGGCGAAGCGGTTGGCATCACCGATCCTGACCGGGTCTGCACTGGCGGTATCGATGGGAGTCGTCCCGCCGACCGCCGCCCCATCGAGCACCCCATCGACATAGAACAGAGCCTCGCCGATGTTGGGTGAACCGTCGTCGACGATGACGACTGCTGCGTGGCGCCAGGTGTCGTCGGCCACGAAGAGCGAGCTGTCGCGCCCTGAACCTGCGACCTCGGTGCGCATCGTCCCACCGCGGTTGTTGTTAGAGAGGCGCGTATCGAAGCGCATGGAAGTGGCACCACTGCCCCAGGAAATCAGCGTCGCATTATTGACCGGCTGGGTCGCGGGTCCCTTGAACCAGAACGCGACGGTCCGGGAACTCGTCCCAGCGATGCCGGTCCAGCCGAGAATATCGACCGAACTCGCCCCATCGAACACGATCGATGCGCTGGATCCGCCATTCGCGGGCGCCGGGTCGGTGGTGTCGAAGGCCGGCGTCCCGACGAAGGTCCCGTCGAACATCGCACCCGTTTCGGAGACGAGTGTCGTCCCAGCCGTCTCACCCGGAGCTTCTCCGACGCGCCAGTGGGCCACTAGAGTCGGATCGGAGCTGCTCACCCCAACCGTGACCTCGGCGCTGACGGCACCGTCCATATTGGTCGCCGTGAGGGTGTAGGTGGTCTCGGCTGCGACCGTAACCGTGGTCGTTCCAGAGACGGGATCGACCACCCCAACCCCGTTGTCGATCTCGACGCTCGTGGCATTGCGGACCTCCCAGGACAGTTCAGCCGCGGTGCCGACCTGCACCTCGGAGAAGTTGCTGGTGAACGAATCGATGATCGGCGGCGCATCGACCACGATGGTGATCTCGAGGCTCTCGACACCGGCAGGACTAGTGCCGCTGAGCGTGTAGGTAGTCGTCTGCGCCGGCGCGACGACCCGCGACCCGATGCAGTCCACCGTGTCCGCGAGAACGTCCACCGGACCACTGCCATCGTCGATGATCAGTTCCGTGAGCGCGGGCGAGACGCTCCACGATAGCGTCGCCGATCCACCGTCCATGACGAATTCGGTGTCGGTGTCGAAGGTGACGATGACGTCCGCCGCCGCGAGGTATTCTTTGTAGTGGCCGGTCACCAGCGAGTCGGCGGTGTCACCGTCCCCGTCCGGGTCGTCGAGACGGAAATCCCAAAACGAGAGCTCGTCGATCTGCCCGTTGAAGAACGAGTTGTCCTGCAACTTGTGCGATCCGATCACCCAGCCGCCGTCCGCGAACTCGGCGACAACCGTGCTGGAGGCGAGCAGCTCGCCCTCGACGTAGAGCCGGATCGTATCCTCGCCGAGATCGGCGGCGCTGCGGTCGTAGGTGAGGATGAGGTGGATCCAGGTATCCAACTGGAAAACTGGTACCGTGTCAGTCGCGACGCCGCCGATGAAACTACGAAAGACCCCCTCGGCGAGGGTGATCAGTGCGCTCCGGCCGAGCCCTCCCCCGGCACCGTCCTGGTTCGCCACAAACACTTGAGTTCCTTCAAGCGTAGTGGGGTTGATGATCGCCTCGATGGAAAAATCACCGACCGACGGGTCGAATGCCAAGGCGGTGAGGATGCTGGAATCGCCGGCGAAGGCGCCCGCATTGCCGAACAGGCCATCGGTCTCGAAGGTGACCGCACCGGCGGTGACGGTGCCGCTGAGATCGTTGCCACTCGAGTCAGCAATGGCCGTCGATCCTACCGGCTCTTCAAATCGATAGTAGGCGATCGGCGCATCGTTGAGGATCGTGTCAGGGTAATCCGCGTATAGGCCCGGACTGATCAGGAGGGGGATGATGGTGGAGAGAAGGATCCTGGCTTTCATGTTCGTTAGTTGGTGGTTTGGTGAGATTCAGTTCTGGTCCACTCTCAGACGCATGAACTGGCGTGGTTCATCAGCGATCGCAAGATCGCTACGGAAGGTGACGTCCTCAGTGCCGTCGCCCTTGTCGCTCGAAGACACCTCGGTGGTTGCTGCAGTCCAGGTGCTGAGCTCGGTGGACACTTCGACGCTGAGCGTGAGGTCGGCCGCCTTCTTCAACCTCTGGAACTTGAGAGTGAACGCGTCACCATCGATGCTGATAGCGGGCAGCCCGGAGCGGGACTTGAGCTTCGGATTCAGACCGAGCGCATACTTGATCAGATTCGCGATGCCATCGCCGCTCGCGTCCGCGCCGGGACCACTCACCAGCGCATCCGCGAGTTCGGCCGATGTGAAATACTGCGATGCCCATGAAGTATAGACCTCGCTGTGTGGCTCGGGGTTGGCCACGCCCGGCGAACCCGAGATTTCGCTGCTTAACGCCCAGCTGGTGCGCAGATCCCAGCTGCCCCAGTCGGCGCCATCATCGAGGATGTCGATGCTGTAGCCTCCGGCGCGCGCGGGCGGGAACCAGTCGCCATCGAAGTCGAACGAGAGGATATTCTCGCCGGAGGCGTCGCGCAGCGTGAGTTGCTCGCCTGCATTGTTGAGCGATCCGGTGAAGGTGCCGAGCACGTTCAGCCCGGGGAAGTTCGCCGGGTCTGCGACGACGATCCCGAACGCGCCCGGGGCGAGCTCCCCGCTGAGCGCGACCTCCACCCCGTCGCTGAAGTAGACGCCGGTGAGATCGAGCGGATCCGCGCCGATGTTCTTCAGCTCGATAAACTCAAAGAGTCTCCCGCCTGGTGGGGCATAGTGGAGCTCAGTAATGCGCAAGAAGTCCTGCGCGGCGGATGGCGCGCTAGTCGTGCTCAGGCTCGCCACCATCACCGCGCTCGAATCGAGCAGCAGGATCGTCTCGCCGCGGGTCGAGATCTGGCCGCCGTAGCCGCCCTCGACATTGAGCCCCTCGCCACCTCGGGGACTGTCCGCACGGGCGCGGAATGTCGCCACCTCCGGCGAGACATACAGGCTGCGGTCTGCCTCGAGGATGGTGCCGGGGAGGAAAGTGAAATCGATCCCGCCTTCCAGCTGCCAGCCGCTGATATCGACCGCGAAAGCATTCGGGTTCTGCAACTCGATGAACTCCTCGTCCTGATTGCCCGAGGCTGGGCTCGCCTCGTAGCCACCGAACAAGACCGTTGGGCTGGCGGTCTGACCATCAGGCAAGAGCGCCGATGTCACCGCGGCCGGCGCGCCGGCGGGTCTCATGTAGCTGGCGGAGTTGCTCGCCAGGTGGGTCGTGAACAGGTGCACGCGCCGCGGTGCCAGGTAGTCCTCCTCGAGAATGCCGATCGCTTGGGCGAGGGTCTGCTGCTGACCGAACTGGCCCCACTTGGCCTTGTCGAGCAGCACGTCATTGCCGAGCGCCTGCTCGATGGTGCGGATGCGGTCGTCGACCAGCGGTGGCGCGAAAAGCTCGTCCATCAGCGTGCGCAGGCGCCGCCGGAACATATCCTTGAATCGCTCGCTCTCGAACAGCTTGTCCGCAATGCGGTTCCAGTTGCGGTTGGGCGGCAGCTCCTGGATACCGACGAATGGGTGGCTGGGAGAGATCCGAACATTCCTACCGTTGCCGCCGAGCACGGAGTCCTCGGTCGCCCAGATCCCGTCGTGCGCGATGCTGTCCCCGGTCATGAAGTGGCTGCCCCAGGTTAGGTCGAGGTCCCACGGCAGCTGCGCCCACTCGCCGCTGCCCTCGCTGTCGCGGTAGAGGTAGTAATTCTTCGTCGAGTTGTCATCGTTCTGGGTCAGCACGCCCGCCGCGAGATAGTTGAGCTGACGCGGGATGTCGACGTTGTCGAAAATGAAATTGTCCAGCGCCGCGCCGCTGGTCTGCAACCCGGAGAGGAAGGCGCTGAGGTCGGCGTTGCCCTCCTGGGTCCGGTTCTTTTTCTCGACCCCACTGGTGCCGCTGGTCCCGGTGTTGAACATCTTGTAGAGCGCGCCATCGGCGTCGAGGCGCGACTCGCGCTGCAGCAGCCGCCGGTCGACTTGTTCGGTGTAGGCGGCGACGCTGAAGAAGGCACCATTCTGCTGCACTCGGGTGAGGAAACAAACCGAGCCCGGGGAGCCGGCGAGGTCGTAGATCTCGTAGCTGAGCGGCTGGCGCAGGTAGGACTTGTCGGTCCAGGTCGTGTTCAGGTTGAACTCCTCCGCACGCCCCACGCCCGGATCAGGATCGAAGCGGAAGTGGTGGTCGGTGTTGAAGTCGAACTTGTAGCTTTTCTTGTTGAGGCCGGCCGAGGAATTGCCACGCACGCGGCAGAAGATGTTGTCGTAGAACTCGCCGTCGTAGAGGCACGAGGCGCGTGTGCCGACTCGGCTGTTAGCCCCTGAAGGGTTCTCGATGAACCACTCCAACACCGGCAGATCCGAGACGACGCCAGGGTCGACCGCTGCCGTGCCGAAATACTCTGGCGAGTTCAGCGGGTCGCCGAAGAACGGCTCCCTGGACCTGGTGCCATCATCGTCCTCCGCCTCGACACGCCAGCGCACCATCTCCCCTGCCGCCAAGCCGGAGAGTGGCAGTCGGGCGCTGAAGATGCCGTCGCCCGCGCTTGCGTCCGGCGGGTTCCCGTCATCCAGCATCGCGATGGACCCCTCCACACCGAAGCCCTGGCGGTGCTTCAGCGTCACGCTGCTGACCGGATCCTGGGTCGGCGTCACCTCGGCGGTGATAGGGATGTCCATCTCGGTCGCCAGATCCGGGCGCGGCGGATTCTCGGTCACATGGCGGATCACCGGCCCGAGGTCTGGCACGCCGTCGCCGTTCTCCGAGCCAGGCGTCGGCGTCGACATGTAGACGAGCTCCACCCCGCCGCCTGTCTGGATGATCTCTGCGTCGAGCTCGCAGTCGAACAGGAAGTCGGAGCTGCTCGCTCCCCGGTTCATGCCGTGGATAGCGAGGACGTTCGTGCCGGCCACCAGCGCAACCTCGCCGAGGTCGATCGCGAATGGCTCTAGTGCAACCGCCAGCGAATCGCTGTGGCTTCCGCTCGGGTTCGCTTCCCAATCGAGCACGCCATCGCTCGGCGAGTTGGCCGAGGCAAGCACCTCGCTGCCGTTGATATAGATCGCAAAACCATCGTCGTAACGCGCTCTGAACGCCAGCGATGTCACCCCGGCAGGGTCGGTGATCGTGAAGGGGACGCGCATGTAGATGGTGGAGTTCTGCCCGAAGAATTCGCTCTGCACGTCACTACCGGGCCCGATGAACTCGAAGTAGGGGTCGTCTCCCCCGGCGTTTGCAAAGCCGACCCCCAAACCGCCGGGCGCCCAGCTGCTGTCATCGAAGGACAAGGCATTCCACGGGTTTGCCCCGCCGACATCCTCGGAGGCGTCGCCCGGCACCTTGAACCGGACCACATCCTCCGGGCCGACCAGTTTCACCGTCTCCCCCCCAGGGGTCCCACTGCCGTAGGATACGTCGGGATACTGCTGCGGGTAGGGATCGAACTGGTACTCGATGCTGACACCGTCCGGCCTCACCAGCGCGAGGTACTCGCCCCCGGAGGCGAGTTTGAAATTCGTGTGCAGCTCCGCTCCAGCAGCCGCGCGGTCCTTATCCGAGGCGAACACCAGCAACTCCGCCCCAGGGTTGAGCGTGATGTTAGGAAACGTCCACTTTTCGAGCTGCGCCACGTCGTCGGTCAGGTGCCAACCACCCAGGTCGACGGCCGCCCCGGAGGTGTTCGACAGCTCGATCCAATCCGAGTCGTCGCCATCCTCGTCGGTGATGCCTGAAGTGTTCGATGCGAGCACTTCGCTGATGATGACGTCCGCAGCACGGGTCTGGATTGGGAGAACCGGAACGAGGAGGGCGACAGCGAGCGCCGCTCTGCGGAGATGGAGGGTGGGCGGAGGGAACATCTAGCGGGATATTAGCCTAGCTCCTACGATGCCGAAGACAATCGCGTAATTCGCGGATAGACCCCAAAAAACGCTCGTTTTGGCCAATCACGATCATAATACCTGTGAGAATTATTCATTCATACCGAGACGATTTCGCTTTTCTGTCGGCCATCCGGAAACCATTATCCTATCCCGTATGACACCCTCCAACTGTCTCATTGCGATCTTAGCCCTCGCTGCCGCCCCCGGCCCCGCCGGGGCGGAAACCTTGGTCAGCTGGGACACCAGCGGCATCCCGGCTGCCGACGCCAGCCAGGAAAACATGGAACAACCCCACCCGCTGCTGCCTGCCACGGCTGCCA
>Ga0316197_10002222_pt1 | contig 13907 bp, 15 predicted proteins | sample OudBiesiAoxic_MG_FD_204939 | JGI IMG/M metagenome (GOLD analysis project Ga0316197, IMG submission 204939) | Coastal sediment microbial communities from Oude Bieten Haven, Netherlands - site A oxic | ecosystem: Environmental > Aquatic > Marine > Coastal > Sediment | place: Netherlands...
CTGCCTCTTCTCCGTCGGCCACGACTGGACCGCTCAAGACCAGGGCCAGCAGGGCTAGCAGCCCGGAAAATTTTCTGAACATGTTTTGCATTACAAACCCCTCGGCGTTCATATTGATGTCAGCGCAGCAGGAATCCACCGGCTAGCGGATCACGCTCGTCCAGCAGGAAGTGGTGTTTGCCGGTCATCCACGCGCTACCGGTCACTTCCGGAATCACGGCTGGAATGCCTGCCACCGTCGTGTTTTCAAGGCAGCGAACCCGGAAGGCGCTGCCGATAATGCTCTCGATGTACAATTCCTGGCCCAGGCCGATCTCACCCCGTGCATGGTGGATGGCGGCACGCCCGCTTACTCCGGTACCGGTGGGTGACCGGTCCAGTTCAGACCGTGCAAATACACAGGCATTGCGTGAACGCCCGGCTTCGGCGCCTTCGCGAACGAAGATCGTGCCGTACAGGAAATTCAGGTCGTCTTCACCCGCTGGGTGCCGAATATCACACCGTGCGTTGACGGCTTCCTTGATCTGCTGTCCCCGGCGAATGACCTCGGCCGACTCGGAAGGGACCAGTTCAAAACCGAATGGCTCTGCATCCACATAGGCATAAAACGCACCGCCAAACGCGATAGTGCAGTCCACCGCAATGTCCCCCACCTGCACGCTTACCCGTGGCTCGAGAACAAAAGAAGGTACGTTTATAAACGACACGGATTCCACGCCGCCCTTTGCATCAAGGTTGGCACGTGCCGTGATACGCCCCGCGGGTGAGTCGATGCGGATGGCGGCGGGGTCAGCCACATCGAACAGGCCGTGCTCGATACCGGCCGTGACCAGGGCGATGATGCCGTGGCCGCACATGGTGCTGTAACCCTCGTTGTGCAGGAACAGAACACCGAGATCACCGTCCTGCGTGGCAGGAGGCATCAATACCGCGCCATACATGTCGGCATGGCCGCGTGGTTCGAACATCAGGAAGCGGCGGTAGGCGTCGAGCCTGTCCCGCATGTAGCGGCGGCGTTCCAGTATGCTGTCCCCGGGTATCGCGGGTAAACCGCCAGTGATGATCCGAAGTGGTTCCCCGGCCGCGTGGTAATCCAATGTACGAATGTCCATCAGGTGACGATAAACCCCTGCCAGAACGGGTCGTCCTCCGGGTCCACGGTGATGGCGTTATGGCCATAGACCCTGGCCCAGCCTTCTATACTCGGCACAATGGCTTCGAAAGCACCTACCCTTGCCGTTGCCTCGATGTGCCCACGAAAACGGCTGCCGATATAACTTTCATGTATGAAATCATCGCCTTCGGCCAGTTCTCCACGGGCCGCCAGCTGCGCCATGCGCGAGGACGTCCCTGTGCCGCAGGGTGAGCGATCAATGGCTGACTCGCCGTAAAACACGGCGTTGCGACCGTCCGAGCCCGGCTTGACCGGCTTTCCCGTCCACATCACGTGCCGCATATGTGACAGGCGCTCGTCCTTTGGGTGTGAAAAGGTGAAGGTCTTGTTGATACGTTCTCGCAACAACCGGCTCAGGCGAACAATATCGGCGGCGCTGAACTGCGACAGGCCGGCATAGTGTTCCTGGGGCTCCACGATGGTGTAAAAATTTCCACCGTAAGCCACGTCGAAGACCAGGCTTCCGCCAAGTTCGGGAAAATCGACTTCCAGGCCGGCGGAATGAAGGAATGAAGGCACGTTGGTCAGCTTCACTGTGCGGACTTTCCGGCCCTCCGTGGTGTAAGTCACCGAAACCTTTCCAGCCGGCGTTTCCAGGTCCAGGCGGCCGGGCACCCGGGGTTCGACCAGGCCGTTCTCGATTGCGATAGTCACCAGCCCGATGGTCCCATGTCCGCACATTGGCAGGCAGCCAGTCGTTTCGATGAACAACACGCCGATATCGCAATCATCGCGCTGGCTTGGGCAGAGGAAACCGCCAGACATCATCGCATGACCGCGGGGTTCGAACATAAGTGAAGTTCGGATCCAGTCATATTCGGCGATGAAATGCTGTTGTTTGTCCAGAATGCTTTCACCTTCCAGTTCAGGCACGCCGCGGTATACAAGGCGAACCGGATTGCCACAGGTATGTGCATCTATGCAATGGAATGTTGTTTTGCTGGCTTGTGGCACGCCTACCCCCGTCAAATGCTGGCGACCAGCCGCTCGATCACCGTGATAACACCGTCGGATGCTTTCTGGGCGCCCTTGTAGTCACGCCGCGCGATCAGGCGCAACATGGCGGAGTGTGCGGTGATCGCGTCCGACAGGCGGAGTTTGTCGCGGTAGAAGTACCAGAAACGGCGGCAGTGTGTGCGCAAGGGGGCGACGGCCGCACTGGCAAAGGGGTTGCCCGCACAGGCGTCAAGCAGCAAGTCAGTTTCACGATCCAGGTTCAGGAACTCTTCAAAACTGTCGTGGGAAATGGTCAACCCACGGGCAATGGCTGATAGCCCGCTGCGTTGCTCATCGCGCGCATTCAGCGCCGCAAGTTTCACAATCAGATGCTCCAGGCGCTTGCGCACTTCCAGTAATAACAGCATGTCTGTGCTTTTGATCGGTACGATCATCAGGCCCTTGCGCGGTAGTACACGGATCAGATCCTGGTAGGCAAGGCGCTGCATGGCTTCTCGAACCGGCGTGCGGCCCAGCCCCACCATGTCAATTAACAGACCCTCGGAAACAATAGAGCCTGGTGCCAGTTCCAGCATAACGAGGCGATTTTCAAGTAACTCATAGGCCTGGTCCGCCAGGCTCAAGGGTTTCGCAGTAGCTGCGGCTTTGTCGTTCATCCCAGTTGCGGCCTGTTTTCGAGCGCTTCGGCAAGAATTCGTTCGACGCGGGAAGCATCTGCCTCGGCCAGCTGCATGCGGGGGGCACGAACCTTGGCGCTGCCGACGCCCACCAGTGCCTCGACCAGCTTGATCTGCTGGACGAACTTGGGCCCGATATCCAGGTGCAGCAGGGGCAGGAACCAATCGTACAGTTTTCGCGCTTCTTCCCAGTCACCGGTCATGCACAGCTCCCACAGTCGCACGGTTTCACGCGGGAATGCCACCACCAGCCCGGCCACCCAGCCCGTGGCGCCCAGTGCAAAACACTCTAATGCGAGGTCATCGACGCCGCAAAACAGTGCGAAACGGTCGCCGGTCTGGCGCCGGATTTCTGTAAAACGCCGGGTATCAGCTGCCGATTCCTTGATCGCTTCGAATTTCGGATTATCCGCCAGGCGGGCAAAATCTTCCGGCGCGATATCCGTGCCATAGGCGATCGGGTTGTTGTACAGCATGATCGGGCAGGAGGCCGCCGTTGCCACGTCCTGCAGGTAGGCCATGGTCTCACGCCGGTCGCTCGGGTAACGCATGGGTGGCAGCAGCATGAAACCGTCCGCGCCTGCGTCCTCGGCCGCTGCGGCAAAGTTCTTTGCATCCCGTGTAGACGATTCGGCGATGCAGGCTACCAGGGGTGAGCCACGCCGGTCCTGCTCAGCCATGAATCGCACGATATCCAGTTTTTCGTCCATGCTGAGGGTGGCGTTTTCACCCAGGGAACCAAGCACGATCAGTCCATGCACGCCGGCATCCAGTTGGAACTCCAGGTGACGCCCCATGGCGTCCCAATCAATCGAATCAGTGGCGGTGAACTTGGTCGTCAGGGCCGGGAATACGCCGCGCCAGTCTACTTTCTGCATGGAATTCTGTTCCTGATGTTTGAATTTGGATTGATGATATATCAGGAAAGCTGGAAGTGTAAGCATGCAGTGGAAATTCACTTGGAAAGTGTGACTCTCGACACCGGCGTCTCCGCACTCCGGCGTTCGGCATCGACATACCTGTGTTTTCGGGCACGCTCAAGCCATCCCTGGCCGCTCGTCGGGCTGTTCCCGACATCCGATGGCCCGGAAACACAGGTATGCCACTGCCTCCTTCCAACCGAGTAGCGAGATTGGTTTATTCGGAATGACAGGTCGCGCCTGCAACTAGGTCATGGTGGCGTATACCTCCTTTCCGGGGCTTATGAGAACAGGATGTTCTCAGACGAGCGATACACGGATGTACCCGCAAGGGAGCGTCCCCGGAAAGGGGGTATACGCCACCACGACCGGGTTCAATACTCTGAGGCTGTGATCATAAAAAAACCCGGCTCCTTTAGAGAGCCGGGTAGGGAGGAAATTTGTTTGGGGTAAGACTCAGTTTTTCTTGATGCGGATTGAGCCATTCACGGCGTCGAGGGAAACGCTGGCGTCTCCGCTGCCGATTTCGCCGTTAAGATCCCGGCCTACGAAACCTTTTTCGACTTTGAGACCAAAATCGTCAGCATCGATGCTGCCGTTGACTGTTTCGGCGACGACGCGGGCGCTGGCGTCAGCCGGCAGGTAGATTGTGATCTTGCCGTTTACCGTGTCAGCCTTGACCCGTTGACCTGCGCCCAATTCTTTGAACACCGCCTTGATACCGCCGTTGACCGTTTCCAGGTCCACGTCCGATACGAGGCCGCTGACAGAAACCGTGCCGTTGACGGTGCCGGCCTTGACCTCACCGCTGACCGCTTCAACGTTCACGTCGCCGTTGACCGTCTCGATCGCATCCAGGTCGACGTCTTCGGGCACCAGCAGTTCGTAAGAAACACTGCCGCTGCTGTTATTGCCCCAATTGAACCAGCCGCCGTTGCTGTCGGGGTGCTGGGTTTCAATACGGACATAGTCATCACTGGCATCGATTACGATTTCCAGTTTGTCGAGGTATTCCTGCTTGCCGGCCCGCTTGTGGGCGACAACCTGGACCTTGCTGCCGGAGTCCCCGATCACCGTGATATCACCGTTTACGTTCTCGACACTGATCCGCGCGCCCGGATCGACGTCAAAACTGAATTCTTCCGTTCCTGTCACGTCCGCGACAACCGTGGAAGAGAACATCAACAGGGCGGCGCCTGCCATGTAAATTGCTTTCATTGCCTGAAACCTCTTAATAAGCGGGAATGTTCCTGATGAATTGGATGCCAACAACGCAGGAAGGGTTTAAACCCGTTTCACTATTTGGGGACAGTATATGCGATCAGCCTCTTGCGGTTGTCGACTACTGAGCGTAACATGCCAATGTATTAACGCATTAGTACACTAGAACACCATGAAACAACACGACACTGCCCAGAAAAAAGAACTGAGAGCCGCGGCAAGGACCCTTTCCGAGGCTTTACTGTCACTGGAAACCCCACAGGAAGCCAAGGCTTTCCTCGAGGACCTCTGTACACCTGCCGAACTCGAAGCGATGGTTGACCGCTGGCGTGTAGCCCAGTTACTTGAGCAGGGTCTTTCCTACCGCGACATCAGGGAGTTAACCCAGGTCAGCGTAACAACCATCGGCAGGGTCGCCCGATTTATCGAACAGGGAACAGGCGGATATCGCATCCTGCTTGACCGCCTCGACAAGAACAAGGATTTGACAGACTGATCATGAAAATTGAAAACGAAAAACGTATACGTGTAGCCATCCAGAAGTCCGGCCGACTTTCCGAGCGTTCACAGGATATTCTGAAGAACTGTGGCCTGCGCTTTGCGCGCAGCAAAGACAAGCTGTTCTGGTACGGTCGCGACTTTCCAATCGACCTGCTGCTGGTCCGTGACGACGATATTCCACAGCTTCTGCTGGAAGGTGTCTGTGACCTTGGCATCGTTGGTGAAAACATCGCCCGCGAAGTCGCCCTGGAAAACGATAACGAGTCAGGCCTGGTCCAACTGCGCAAACTCGGTTTTGGCCACTGCCGCCTTTCCGTCGCGGTGCCCGAAGACTCCGGCATCACGGACATCTCGGCGCTGGACGGCCTCAGGATCGCCACCAGTTATCCTGCGCTGACCCGGAACCTGCTGGAAAAGCAGGACGTTTCAAACGAAATTTCCAAGCTTTCCGGCGCGGTGGAAATCGCTCCGAGCATGGGAACTGCCGACGCCATTTCAGACCTGGTATCCACCGGCACGACTCTGCGCGCCAATCACCTGCGGGAACTCGAAATACTGTTTCAGAGTGAAGCGGCCCTGTACGGCCGCTCCCAAGGTGTGTCGGTTGAGAAGCAGGCCCTGATTGACCTCCTGCTGTCCCGCCTGAACGGCGTCATGCTGGCCAGCGCCAGCAAGTACGTGATGCTGCATGCTCCGCGGGAGGCCCTGGAAAAGATCACCGAACTGCTGCCGGGCGTCGAGCACCCCTCGGTCATGCCGCTGGAAGGCTCCGACCGGATCGCGGTGCACGCCGTGTGCGGTGAGACGGTATTCTGGGAACACCTCGAGGCGCTTAAGGCAGCCGGCGCATCCGCCATCCTCGTATTGCCCGTTGAGAAAATGCTCGCCTGAGCGGAGAAATCCATGTTCGTAGGGATCAATACAATCGACTGGGCGGAACAGGACGCGACGCAGCGTGACAGGCTCTTGCAGCGCCCGGTTTTTGACAGCCCCGGCCTGGCAGATTCCGTCACCGCCATCATTAGCCGGGTTCGCGACGGCGGAGACCATGCCCTGCAGGAACTGACCGCCAGGTTCGACGGCACAGCGCCCGAACGCATCGAGGTGAGCGCCGCAGAAATCCAGGCAGCACTCGACCGGACCGATACGACACTGCTCGATGCCATAGAGGACGCCAGTCAACGCATCCGCACCTTCCACGCGGCTGACCGGCCGCGCGACGGCCGTGTCGAAACCGCACCCGGCCTGGTTTGCGAGGTCCGCTACCAGGCTCTGTCACCGGTCGGCCTTTATGTCCCGGGCGGCAGTGCACCGCTGGTTTCCACCGTCATGATGCTGGCCATCCCCGCTGAGCTGGCCGGCTGCGAAGAGGTCGTGATGTGCTCGCCTCCGGGCAACGACGGAAAAATTGCTGATGAGATTCTTGCTGCTGCCCGGCTCTGTGGAGTGCACCGCGTTTTTTGTGCCGGCGGTGCCCAGGCCGTAGCAGCGATGGCTTATGGCACAGAAACCGTTCCACGCTGTGCCAAGATTTTTGGACCGGGGAACAGCTGGGTCACTGAAGCCAAGCAACAGGTCTCGCAGGACCCGTCGGGGGCCGCGATCGATATGCCCGCCGGACCGTCGGAGGTACTGGTTATCGCGGACCGTGATGCAAACCCCGAGTTCGTGGCCTGGGACCTGATGTCACAGGCCGAACACGGCCCCGATTCGCAGGCGATCCTGGTCACCGACAATGCAGACCTGGCAAGCAGTGTGATCGCCCGGCTGCAGGAACTGGGGCCCCGCTCACCGCGCGCCAGGATCCTTGAGCAGTCGCTGGCGGCATCGCGTATTATCCGTGTGGCCGACCTGGACGCAGCTGTGACACTTTCCAACGAATACGCCCCGGAGCACCTGATCCTCAACACCACTAATGCCGATGAACTGTCAGCGAAAGTTCGAAATGCCGGCTCGGTATTTATCGGCGCGTGGACACCCGAATCCCTGGGCGATTACTGCTCCGGGACAAACCACGTGCTGCCGACCTATGGCTGGGCCCGCTCCCATGGCGCGCTGGGCACGGGTGATTTCATGCGACGCATGACCTTGCAGCAAGCCAGCCGGGAAGCCCTGGCAACGGTTGGCCCCAGCGCGGAAAAGCTGGCCGAGGTCGAAGGCCTTGAAGCCCATCGCATGGCGGTCAGCGCGAGGCTGCACTCATGAATATCGAAAAGCTGGCCCGACCCGAAATCGTGGCCATGAAACCGTATTCCTCGGCACGCAAGGAAGCGCCGGGTGAAGGTGTTTTACTCAATGCCAACGAGGCGCCCTGGCCCCTTCTGGATCCGGAAAGTCGTCTGAACCGCTACCCGGATCCGCAACCGGAACGCCTGCTCCGACACCTGGCCCGGCTTTACCAGACCGGACAGGACAAACTGCTGGTAACACGCGGCAGTGACGAGGGCATCGACCTGCTGACCCGCGTATTCTGCCGCGCCGGCCAGGATGCCATCCTGCAGTGTCCGCCCGCTTTCGGCATGTACCGGATCGCGGCTCAGACCCAGGGTGCCGACGTGGTATCGGTACCGCGTTCCACCGAAGATTTTTCCCTCGATGAGCAGGGAGTCGTTGACGCCCTGGACGTCGACCCGCGCATCAAGCTGGTTTTCCTGACCTCGCCGTCCAACCCCACCGGCGACGTGCTCGACCGAAGCTTCCTGCTCCGGCTTCTCGACCTGGCCCAGGGACGTGCACTGGTCATCGTCGACGAGGCCTACGCCGAGTTTACCGACCACCCGTCCGCCACTGCCCTGGTCGATGACTACGAGCACCTGGTCGTGCTGCGCACCCTGTCCAAGGCCTGGGCGGCTGCCGGCCTGCGCTGCGGATCAGTGATTGCGCAGGAAACGGTTATATCCCTGCTGCGACGGATCATTGCGCCCTATCCCCTACCCAGCCCGGTCGTATCGCTGGCGATGGATATACTGGACGACGACATACTGGAAAAACAGCGCAATCTGCTGCGACAAGTGAAGAACAACAAGCGTATATTGCTGGCTATGCTGGAAGGACGGCCTTTTGTCCGAAAGATTTACCCGGGTGAGGCCAACTTCGTGCTGATCCAGGTTGATGACGCGGATGCACTGCTTTCGTTCTGTGCACAGTACAACGTGATCCTGCGTGGTTTTCCTGCCGAACAGGCACTGCGCGGTTGTATCCGCATTTCGGTCGGCTCGGAAGATGACCTGGCCAGCCTGGAACGTGCACTTGATAAATGGGAAAAAGCCCAATGAGCGACCGAAAACGACGGATTCTCTTTATCGACCGCGATGGCACGCTGATCACCGAACCACCGGATGAACAGATCGACTCGCTGGAGAAACTGGAGCTCGTGCCGGGTGTGATACCGGCCCTGCTGAAACTTGCCGGCGCCGGGTACGAATTCGTGATCGTAAGCAACCAGGACGGCCTGGGTACCGATTGCTACCCGCTCGAGGACTATGAAGTTCCGCAACAGAAAATGCTGGATATTTTCAGCTCCCAGGGCATCAATTTCAGCGATGTGCTGATCGACGAGCACTTCGAGCACGAGAACTCGCCCAACCGCAAGCCAGGCATCGGCATGGTTCTGGGCTACCTGAAATCAGGCGAGCTTGATCTCGAAGACAGCTGGGTGATCGGTGATCGCGAAACCGACCTTGAACTGGCCGAAAACATGGGCATCGGCGGTTTCATGCTGGGCGATGAACTGGAAAGCTGGCAATCTATTAGCCACCAGTTACTGAACCGGCCGCGCCAGGCAAAGGTCAAGCGTCTCACCAATGAAACCGACATCCGCGTCTTTGTGGATCTCGATGCTGCAGGCAGCAGCGAGGTTTCCACCGGCATCGGCTTTTTTGACCATATGCTGGATCAACTGGCTTCGCACGGAGGCTTCCGCCTGGAGTTGTCCTGCAACGGCGACCTCGAGATCGACGAACACCACACGGTGGAAGACTGCGCCCTGGCGCTCGGCCAGGCACTGAACCAGGCACTCGGTGAGCGCCGTGGAATCGGGCGTTACGGGTTTACGCTGCCGATGGACGAGTCACTGGCGCAGGTCGCCATTGACCTGTCGGGACGGCCGGCCATCGTATTCGAGGCCAGCTTTGCGCGCGACAGCGTCGGTCAGCTCTCTACCGAGATGGTGAAACACTTTTTCGCATCGCTAAGCCAGTCACTCGGCGCCGCCATTCACATCGAAGTCAGCGGTGAGAACACCCACCACATGATCGAAGCCGTGTTCAAAGGCGCCGGCCGCGCATTGCGACCGGCGCTGGAGAGGCAAGGCAACCAGCTGCCCAGCACCAAGGGCGTTCTCTGATGGCGATTGCCGTGGTCAACAGCGGCGGCGCCAATATTTCCTCGGTGCTGCATGCACTCGGTCGTCTCGGCGCCGAACCGGAATTCACCAACGATGCCAGGGTGATACGTGCGGCTGACCGCGTCATCCTGCCCGGCGTTGGCGCCGCGGGTAATGCCATGGATGTACTGCGCCGGCACGGCCTGGTCGATGTGATACGCAGCCTGCAACAACCGGTCCTCGGCATCTGCCTCGGCATGCAGTTGCTGTTCGAGTCGTCCGCGGAAGACGATGCATCCATGCTGGGGTTGATCCCCGCCCGCCTGGAACGCCTGCCCGACCGCGAGGGCCTGCGCGTACCGCATATGGGCTGGAATTCAATCGAAACTACGTGCCCGGATCCATTGACCCGTTCACTGAACGGCAAATGGTTCTATTTTGTGCACTCCTTTGCCGCACCGGTCGGCGACTGGACCCTGGCTTCAAGCACTCACGGACAGCCCTTCAGCGCCGTCGTCCGCCGTGATAATTTCAGTGGCGCCCAATTCCACCCGGAACGATCCGCGGTGGCCGGAGCCAATTTGCTCAAGAATTTCCTGGAGATGCCCCTGTCATGAGTTTCGACATCATTCCCGCCATTGACCTGCTGGATGGGTCCTGCGTGCGCCTGCTGCATGGCGATTTCGACAAGTGCAAGGTATACGACCTGGATGCTGTCAGGCTGGCCCGGCGCTACGCCGACGACGGTGCAAAGTGGTTGCACGTGGTCGACCTGGCCGCCTCACGGGACGGCGAAAAAGCCGATACCCGTCCCTTGCTCCGCCTGCTGGAGTCCGCCCCGCAGTCCGTCCAGACCGGTGGTGGCGTGCGCAACCGCGATGACGTGCTCAAGCGTCTCGATAACGGTGCCAGCCGCGTGGTGGTCGGCAGCATCAGCGTCGAGGAACCTGAACGTTTTGCGGGCTGGCTGGAGGCCTTCGGTCCAGACCAACTGGTTGCGGCGCTGGACGTCAAGCTCGATGAACACGGCGTTCCGTGGCCACGTACGCACGGCTGGACACGCGGCTCCAACTACGACCTCTGGCAGTTGCTGGCTTTTTACTCCGACAAGGGCCTGAAACACGTATTGTGTACCGACATCAGCAAGGACGGCGCGATGAGCGGCCCCAACACGGCCCTGTACCTTTCGCTCGCCGAACGGTACCCGGAACTGAAGGTGCAGGCCTCAGGTGGCGTCAGCGGCCTCAAGGACCTGGGCGAACTGTCCACTACCGGCGCCGATTCCGCCATCACCGGCAAGGCGCTGCTCGAAGGCTGCTTCACCGTGGCCGAGGCCCTGGAATACCTGTCATGACTTCAAAAGTAGCGCGCCGGCTGGTGCCCTGCCTGGATGTGCGCGACGGACAGGTGGTCAAAGGTGTGCAATTCCGTAACCACCGGGTAATGGGTGAAATCGTGGAACTGGCGGCCCGCTATCGTGACGAGGGCGCCGACGAGCTGGTTTTTTACGACATCACCGCCAGCCCGGAGGGACGCAGCGTGGATGTGGACTGGGTCCGGCGTGTTTCCGAAACCATCGACATCCCATTCTGCGTCGCCGGAGGTATCCGCAGCGTAGAAGCCGCTGGCCGCGTACTGGCCCAGGGTGCCGACAAGATATCCCTGAACACCCCTGCGCTGGAAAACCCACAGCTGATAGACGACATGGTCAGGGCCTTCGGCAGCCAGTGCGTGGTGATCGGCGTGGATTCTATTGCCGAAAACGGCAGCTATACCGTGCGGTCGCATACCGGGACGCCCGACAATATGCAAAAACCCGGGCGGGAAACCCTGGAATGGCTGCAGGAAGTCGTCGGCCGCGGCGCCGGTGAAATCGTTCTGAACTGCATGTCTGCCGATGGCACACGTGCCGGCTATGACATCAAGCAACTGGGCGAGGCCCGTAAAATCCTGCCGATTCCGCTGGTCGCCTCTGGCGGCGCCGGCCAGGTGCAGCATTTCATCGACGTGTTCGAGCAGGCGGACGTCGACGCCGCTCTGGCCGCCACCGTATTTCATTCTGGCCAGATTCCGATTCCTGAACTGAAACAATCGCTGGCCGAGGCCAGCATCGAGGTGCGCCCGTGCTGATCCGTGACACAAGAGATCTCAATACCGTCGACTGGGACAAGATGGAGGGCCTGGTGCCAGCCATCGTGCAGGACGCCTTCGACGGCCGTGTCCTGATGCAGGCCTATATGAACCGCGAGGCCCTGGCCTCCACCCTGGACAACGGCCAGGTAACATTCTGGAGTCGCAGCCGTGACGAACTGTGGACCAAGGGTGAAACTTCGGGTAATACGCTGCAGCTGGTCGAAGTCCACAGCGATTGCGACAACGATTGCCTGCTGGTCCTGGTCGTACCCGCCGGACCTGCATGCCACCGCGATACGGAAACCTGTTTTGACAGCGGCACGCACGTTACCGCCCCCGGCCTGTCTTTCCTGGCCGAATTGGAACGCGTGATCGCTTGCCGTTACGAGGACCGCCCCGAAGACAGTTACACCACGAAGCTGTTTGATGCGGGGATCAAGCGGATCGCCCAAAAAGTCGGCGAAGAAGGGGTGGAGACCGCCCTGGCTGCGGCAACTGGCGACGGCGAGGAACTGAGAAATGAATCAGCGGACCTGCTCTACCACCTGATTGTTTTGCTGCGGGCGTGCGGCCTGACACTCGCTGATATCAGCGCTACGCTGAAATCCCGCCACGGCTGAACTGCGCGGCGACAGCCCGGCTTCAGCCCACCCGGCCAGGCACGAACCCGGTATTGATTTTCGGCCTGAACGACCTCCGAAAACCCTGTCTCAGTCCGACTGCAGGGCCAGGACCGGGTCCATCCGGGCCGCTGAAATGGCCGGGTAGACGCCGAAACCTACGGCGATCGAAACACAGATCAACACCGCCAAAAGGATCACCAGCAGGGACCAGGCAACGACCCAGCCGGCGAAAGCTGCAATGGTGTATGCCAGCAGCACGCCCAGCAGAACGCCGATCGCGGCGCCGATCAGTGCAATCACGCTGGCTTCGACCAGGAACTGGCGAATGATGTCCGTTTCCTTTGCCCCCACCGCCCGCAACAGGCCAATTTCCGACTTACGCTCCATCACGCTGGCCAGCATGATGTTCATGATGCCAATGCCGCCGACCAACAGGGAGATGCCGGCCACGGCCGACATCACGATGGTGAAAATACGCTGGGTTTTGCGGTGCTGTTCCATCAGTCGGGCCGGCACAATGACTTCAAAATCATTCTGCTCGCCATGACGCCGGGAAAGCAGTTGCTCAACGGCCGGCGCTGCCCGTGCCGGATCCAGGCCGCCACCCAGGCGTAGCTTGAGGGAATCCAGCTCCGAGGATAACTCCTGTCGTTTCAGGCGCGCCAGGCCGGTCTCCAGTGGCAGGTAGATGTGAGCGCTTTCTCCGCCGATATCACGTCCCTGGAACTGGTCTTCTGCCAGTTGGCGGTCGCGCAATACACCGATCACTTCAAGCCACAGGTGGTTGACCTTGACGTGTTTGCCCACTGCACCGCCGTTGGGGAACAGGTCACGCGCGGCCTCGCTGCCCAATACGGCCAGCTGGGCAAATGTCCGGTTTTCCTCGGCACTGAACAGGCGCCCCTGCCCGGCGTCTATGCTGGACAACTCAAAATAGGCGGGACTGACCGCGAATACCGTCGACCGGCTGTTGCCGTCCCGGCTGAAAAGCGACCAGGTGCGGAAGCGGCGGCTTCCTGCCCAGTCTTCCACAAAAGGTAGTGTACGGGCGATGGATTCTGCATCCCGGATGCTGAGCCCGGCTGAGTGTTTGCGGACCTCGTTCAGCGCTTCCCGGTCCAGGTCGCGGGCTTCGACAATCAGGTTATTGAGGCCCATTCCCTCGATCATTTCCAGGGCCTGACGCTTACCGCCTTCGCTGACTGCCAGCATCGCGATTACGGCACCGACGCCAAACACCATGCCAAGCAGGGTTAATGCAGTGCGCATGCGGTGATGGGCCAGTTGGCCCAGCGCCTGCCTGGCATCCATCGCCAGGTTGGCCAGGTGCTGACGCATCAGGACTCACCCGCCGGCATGGCCAGGCTGATGCGGTCA
>Ga0316197_10002223_pt1 | contig 13907 bp, 14 predicted proteins | sample OudBiesiAoxic_MG_FD_204939 | JGI IMG/M metagenome (GOLD analysis project Ga0316197, IMG submission 204939) | Coastal sediment microbial communities from Oude Bieten Haven, Netherlands - site A oxic | ecosystem: Environmental > Aquatic > Marine > Coastal > Sediment | place: Netherlands...
ACGCTCAAAGGTGCTGAGGTGCTCAGCCTGTGGGGCGTACCAGATCAGACCAAAGACCGTGATCGCCTGCGCCGGCACCCAGACCAGCGTGACAAGGCGATACCAGAACATATCGCTTTCTGTCGCATTAAGATCTGCATTTTCGAGGTTCAGGCCCAGTACCGCATCAAGCAGTGAGAACAGGAACCACGTCACGAGCGGCAGCAGTGCAATTGTCCATCCGCCCTGGATCGCGGCAAGCCATGCCAGTGGAATCAGCCCCAGCGACAGCCAGAACGGCAGCGCGCGCGACAGACGCGCCAGTTCTGTTGGCGCAATGGTGGTGTTCTGCATCGTCATCGCGTTTGACCTCAGCGGCTTGGGCTACCGGTTCTATAGCGCGAAACGCTAACGTCACAAAGCGGCGACAGTTGGTCAGCCCTGCGACAAATCAAACGCCTTGCGCATGACCGTGGGCAAATCGAAGGGCCGGAACTGTTCACGCGGTAGGAAGGTGCCGCGCCGGGGTTCTGCGTGTTCGGGGACTTGGGCCGTTTTGACGGTTAGCATCAGGTGGAAATGCGTGAAGGTATGGCGCACCTCGCCGTTCAGGTCCGACCAGTCTGCCGCGACGGGCGGAGTGCCCTGTGGGCGCGCGTGTTCCGTATCTACCCAGTCTGATCCCGGCCAGCCCAGCATACCGCCAAGCAGCCCCTTTTCAGGGCGGGTTTCCAGAAGCCATGCGCCGTCTTCGCGTTGGGCAAGGTAGACGGTGCCGTGGCGGACGGGCTTGGCTTTCTTCGGGGTTTTCTTGGGCAGTCCGTTCTGTGTGCCCGCAACGCGGGCCGCACAGGGGTCACGCCACGGGCAGATGCCGCAGGCGGGGGATTTCGGCGAACAGATTGTCGCGCCAAGGTCCATGACTGCCTGAGCGTAATCGCCTGGACGTGTGGGCGGTGTCAAAGCTTCGGCCTTGTCCATCAGCGCCGGTTTGGCGGCTGGCAGCGGCGTGTGGATGTCATAAAGCCGCGCCATCACACGTTCGACGTTTCCGTCCAGCACAGTATAGGGCAGATCAAAAGCAATAGAGGACACGGCGGCAGCCGTGTAAGGACCAATCCCCGGCAGCTTGAGCAATTCGGCGTGATCCGCAGGGAAGACGCCATCATGCTCGTCTACGACAACCCGCGCACATTTCAGCAGGTTGCGGGCGCGGGCGTAATACCCAAGGCCAGCCCATTCGCCCATCACATCGGCATCTTCAGCCGCTGCCAGATCACGTACCGTAGGCCAGCGGGTAACAAAGCGTTGGAAATAGTCTCGGACTGTCGCCACGGTCGTCTGCTGCAGCATGATCTCGCTCATCCAGACGCGGTACGGGTCGGGCCGCACGTCCATTTTGCGCGCTTCTGGCCCTACCCGCCACGGCATCTCGCGGGCGTGGACGTCGTACCATTCCAGCAGGAGGTCCGGCAAAGCGTCGTGGTTGGCTGTTTCACGCATTGTTTATATCCTTTGCGCGCGGCATGGGCTGGTGATGACGGGGCAAACCGCTATGTTGGTGACAGCGATTTCGGGAAACATAGTCATGCCGCCACGGCGTACCAGTACAAAAGGGTTCAAGCGGACCGACAGTCTGCTGTCCGGTCAGATCAGACGGGCCTCCGAGACCCGTGGCTTTGCGCAATCCCGCCTGCTGACCCAATGGACCGAGATTGCGGGACAGGACATCGCCGCAATCGCGCAGCCGGTCGAGATCGGCTATGGGCGCGGCGGGATGGGCGCGACACTGACGCTGCTGACGACAGGGGCGAATGCGCCGATGCTTGAGATGCAGAAGGAACAACTGCGCAAGAAAGTGAATGCCGTTTATGGCTACAACGCCATTGCGCGGGTTCGGATCACCCAGACGGCGGCGACGGGCTTTGCCGATGGCAAGGTGGCCTTTGGGCACAAGGATGGCGTGGCGCAGGAGCGTCCATCGGACCCGGCCCTGCGGCAAAAGGCGGCGGACGCGGCGCGGCCGGTTGCGGATGAAGGGTTGCGGGATGCCCTTGCACGTCTGGGCGAGAACATATTGAACAAGACCAACCGCTGAAAAGCAGACAGAGGATTTACACATGCAACGCAGAAACTTGATTCTTGGCGGCTTTGCCGTGGCGGGTCTGGGCGGCTGGGCCCTGACCAGCAACCTTGGGAGCAATTCGACGGATATCGCCTCCATGCCCGGTACCGCGAATGCTCAGACGTCCTCGGGCGACGTGGATACCTCCAGCATTCAGGACATGGTGCAGGGCAATCCCGACGCCGCCGTCACCGTCACCGAATATGCGTCATTCACCTGTCCGCATTGCGCGACCTTCCACGCCGGTCCCTACAAGCAGCTCAAGGCGGATTACATCGACACCGGCAAGATCAAGTTCATCTACCGCGAGGTCTATTTCGATCGTCCGGGGCTCTGGGCGTCGATGGTGGCACGCTGTGGCGGTCAGGAAAAATTCTTTGGCATTGCTGACCTGATCTACAAGGGCCAGTCCGAATGGGCCCGCGCGGGAGAGCCCGCGGCCATTGTCGCGGAGTTGCGCAAGATTGGCCTGCTGGCCGGGATCGGGAACGACACGCTTGAGGCGTGTTTGCAGGATGCCGAAATGGCCCAGACATTGGTGGCCTGGTACCAGGAAAACGGAGAGCGGGATGACATCAGCTCGACCCCCAGCTTCGTGATCAACGGAACCAAGCATTCAAATATGCCTTACACCGAGATGAAAGAGCTGATCGACGCAGCACTGGATAGCTGATGCCGGGACCGCTTGAAGGTCTGAAGGTCATCGAGATGGCGCGCATTCTGGCCGGCCCATGGGCCGGCCAGACGCTGTCTGATCTTGGGTGCGAGGTGATCAAGGTTGAAAGCCCGCAAGGAGATGACACCCGCCAGTGGGGACCCCCTTTCGTGGAGCGGGGTGAAGATGTTTCGGCCTCTTATTTTCATTCGACAAACCGTGGCAAGGCGAGCGTCACAATCGACTTTCGCACCAAGGAAGGCGTGGCGCGGCTGAAAGAGCTGCTGAAAGATGCCGACATCCTGATCGAGAATTTCAAGACCGGCGGTCTGGCCAAGTACGGGCTTGATTACGAGAGCCTTAAGGATGAGTTTCCGCAGCTGATCTATTGCTCCATCACGGGGTTCGGCCACACCGGGCCATACGCGCATCGCGCGGGATATGATTTCATCATTCAGGGCATGTCAGGGCTGATGTCCATCACCGGAGAGCCGGACCGCCAGCCGCAGAAATCGGGCATGGCGATTACGGATATTTTTACCGGCATCTACGCGACCACCGCGATTCTGGCGGCTGTGCATCAGCGCAGTCAGACGGGCAAAGGGCAGCATATTGACATGGCGCTGCTGGATTGCGCGGTGGCGATCATGGGCAATCAGGCGATGAATTATCTGACCACGGGTGTCGCGCCGACGCGAATGGGCAACGCGCATCCCAACCTCACACCATATGAGGTGTTCGAGACAAGCGATGGGCACATCATCATCGCGACCGGCAATGACGGACAGTATCAAAGGTTGTGCCGATTGCTGGGGCTGGACGAAATGGCCGAAGACCCGGCCTATCACAAGAACGCGGACCGCGTTGCAAACAGGCCCGAGATGATCAGGCGTCTGAACGGGGCGACCAGCCAGCGCAGCCGCGATGACCTCTTGGCCGCTTGCGAAGCAAACAACGTGCCAGCCGGACCGATCAACAATCTGGATGACGTGATGGCCGATCCGCAGGTGGTTGCACGGGGCATGCAGATTGAACTGGACGGTGTGCCGGGTCTGCGCTCTCCCTTCCGGTTTTCGGATGCGGAACTTGCGTTGCACCGGCCCGCGCCAAAGTTGGGCGAGGACGATTAGGCGGAAAATCTGTCGGCTGTGAGCTTAGGTGGGTCGAGGGAGCGCGTCCAACGCCCTGAAGAGAGCATTGTCCTGATCAAGTCGCAGCCGTACCGGCAGGGTGATGACTTTCATACGGAAACTGGCGGGCAGGCGCACCGCGTCCTTTTCCGTTGTGACCAGTTGCGCCCCACGCGCCTTTGCGTCGGCTTCAAGCCGGCTCATCAGCGCGGTGGTCAGGGGCTGATGATCATCCAGCGCTTCGGCATGCACGACCGTGGCCCCAAGGCTGCGCAGTGTTTGAAAGAATTTCTCCGGGTGCCCGATCCCCGCGAAGGCCAGGGCGCGGGTGTCGGACCAGTCCATACCGGTTTGCAACGGCTCAAGTGCTGCCTGAACATGGGGGGGATCGCCGGGCAAATCTGTGTTTTTGAACACCTCCTGCGCGTCGGCGTCACCGATCGACAGCAGAAGGTCGGCCCGCGCCAATCCCACCTCGACGGGTTCACGCAACGGCCCTGCTGGCAGGCACAATCCGTTTCCAAACCCTTTGGCAGCGTCCACCACAACAATTGAAAGGTCATAGGCAAGGCCGGGGTTCTGAAACCCGTCATCCAGTACAATCACGCTTGCGCCGGCCTCTTGCGCAGCCTGCGCACCTGCTGCGCGGTCTTTTGCCACCCAGACCTCGGCAAAGGCCGACAGCAAAAGCGGCTCGTCTCCGACCTCGGTCGCCTTGTGTCGCGCCGGGTCCACACGCACGGGGCCCTCCAGCGTGCCGCCATAGCCGCGTGACACCACATGTGGTTCGTGAAACAGGCCGCGCAGGTGTTCGACCACTGCCATGACCGTCGGTGTCTTGCCGGTGCCACCGGCGTTGATATTGCCCACACAGACCACCGGCACATCAAGTCGGACAGGGTTCCCCTGTGCCAGTCGCCGTGCGGTGGCCTTTGCATAAAGCGCGCCCAGCGGGCGCAAGAGCTGCGCCCGCCAGTCAGGGCGCGGCTTGTGCCAGAATGAGGGGGCGCGGGTCATGGTCGGCTCAATTCAAGGTCAAGAGTGTCCTGGACAAGATCGACGACTTTGTCCGTAAGAGCTGCCCCCTGACTGATCACATCCCAACCCGCATGCGCCATTGTGGCCGCGTGATCCGGAGCAATCAGTGTCGAGACGGCGGCGCCAAGCGCGTCTGCGTCGTTCACGATCCGGGCGGCCCCTGCGGCGGCAAGGCGTGAATATGAAGCCATGAAATGACGGACACGGGGGCCATAAAGGATCGCAGACCCAAGGGCCGCAGCATCCAGCGGGTCACATCCACCTTCACCCTGGATAAGCGTGCTGCCCAGAAAAGAGACAGGTGCCACACGAAAGAAAAGGCCTTGGTTCGCGACGTCGTCTGTGACCATCACCTGCGTGGTTTCATCGGGAAATTGCCCCTCTTCCCATCGGATCACATTAAGGTTTTGCTCGGTTGCCTGATCAACCGCTGTCTGCGCCTGACCGGGTGCCGATGGTTGCAGGATCAGCAGCAATCGGTGTGACAGACGAGAGGCTCGTTTGTGCGCCGACAGGATAATGGGGATTTCCTTGGGCAGGAGTTGTGCGGCAAACCACGCAGGGCGCCCGCCCATGGCGGCAGAAAGCTCTGTCAGGTCAGTATCCGAACATCCCAACGCCTGTCCGCCCGCAAGCAGCGGAGAGGTTTGTTCAACCTCATCCGAAAGCAAACCCAATTGGACCAGTCGGCGTTGCCCTGCTGCTGAACGCGCAAAGACCGCTTTGAACCGCGTCAGCAATTGGCGTGTCAGATCTGGCAACCAACGATTTCGGCGTTTGTCGAAACCACCAACATCAGCGTCAATCAAAAACATGGGGCATGCACGGTCCGTTGCCTCAAGGATCAGGTTCGGCCGCAGGCCGCCCCAGACCCAGATTGCGGCATCAGGCGACCAGTGATCAAGAAATGCGCTGACAGCGGCGGGATGTTCTGACGGTGCATTGATCTGGAGGATCGCACTATCGGTGCGCGGAGGGGCTGACCGTGTCGGGGATGCTTCGTCATCGGGCAGCGTGATCAGAACGCTGAGGTCGGTCCGTGTCGATATCAACCTTGCGGCGAGGTCCTGAACTGCCAAGAGATTTCCCACCTCGCCCGCATGCAGCCAGACCAGCTCACCCTTCGGGCGCGGCTCCACCGGCGCGTCTTTTGGCACCTCTCCCCTTCGGGTCAGCGCCCGATACGCGGCAAGCCCCAGCGACCGCGCCATATGTGGTTTAGCCCAGCTCTTCGGTTGAAGAGGCGGCGGTTTCTTCGTCCCGCAGGCGGTGCAGGTGCGCGATGTAGTAGCGCATATGCGCGTTGTCGACGGTGCGATGGGCTTCGCTTTTCCAAGCGTCATAGGCGCTCGCATAATCCGGGTAGATGCCGACGATATGGATGTCATCAACGTTCTTGAAGGTGTTTTCGCTGGGTGTAACAAGTTCGCCGCCAAAGACGAGGTGCAGGCGTTGGGTCATGTGCTATCCTTTGAAATGCTCTGGGCTTTCAGACTGTGGGTATCCAGATGAGGACGTTCACGCAAGGGCGTCGATCAGCGCGGCACAGACCGGACCACCGCCTGCAACCACCCCGTTAAGGCGTGGATCGGCGTTGTTAAAGCGCAGGGGTGCGCCGGTGCGGTCATGGGCGCACCCGCCTGCCTCTGCGGCGATCAGGGCACCAGCGGCGATGTCCCATTCCCAACTGTGGCGCAGGGTCATCATCGCTTCGAACCGGCCTTCAGCCACAAGTGCGAGACGATAGGCCAGTGACGGGCGGTAGCTGCGTTTGAAAACCGGTGTTTCGCGGGATTTCCAATGATGCGCGACGAGGGCCGGTTTGGCGGCCAGCACCGTGGATTGTGACAGTGACGATTTCTGAGAAGTGCGGATGGGAGCGTTGTTCAGCGTCGCTCCCTGACCAAGGGCCGCGGCATAAAGCTTGTCCCGCATCGGCAGATACACGACTGCGGCGGTGATCACACCATGCTCCGCCACGGCGATGGAATGGGCCCATGTGTTTGAGCCTTCGACAAAGCTGCGGGTGCCGTCGATCGGGTCGATGATGAACACCCGGTCCCTGCCAAGGCGTTCGTCATTGTCCTCGGTTTCCTCGGACAGCCAGCCATAATTGGGCCGTGACCGCCGCAAGGAAGACATCAGAATCTCGTTCACCGCCAGATCGGCTTCGGTCACCGGACCGGCACCGCCCGGCTTGTCCCACCGCTGCGCTGTTTTGCCGGTAAAGCTGGTCGCCACCCGGCCCGCCATGCGCGCGGCGTCAATCAGAAGGGGCAGGTCATGCGCCGGCAAGGGTCATCCCCGGTACAAGAAGTGATGGCACCACCCGGCTGAGGTGCGGGCGCGCGTCGTTGGCCGGCACGATGGTGCGCAGCATGTCGCGCAGGTTGCCCGCGATGGTGCATTCGTTGATGGCGTGGGTAATCTCGCCGTTCTCGATCCAAAGGCCAGAGGCACCGCGTGAATAGTCCCCAGTGTTTGGGTTGATCGTGCTGCCGATCATGGAGGTCACAAGAAGTCCGGTCCCCATCTCGCGGATCAGGTCATCGCGGGTCTGGTCGCCCTGGGTCAGGGCGATGTTCCAGTTTGTAGGCGACGGCCCAGAGGACGTGCCGCGTGCGGCGTTGCCCGTGGGGTCCATCCCCAACTTGCGCGCATTGGCAAGGTCCAGGGTCCAGCCCTTGAGAACGCCGTTTTCAACGATCGTGCGCTTTTGTGTTGGCAAACCTTCGGCATCGAACGGCCGCGTGCCGGTGGCGCGGGGGCGATGCGGGTCTTCGATCAGGGACAGGTGGTCAGGCAAGACCGCATCGCCCATCGCGTCGCGCAAGAAAGATGCGCCGCGCGCAATTGCACTGCCATTAATTGCGGACAGCAAATGGCCGATGAGCGAGGAAGAGATGCGTTCGTCAAACAGAACGGGGTAGGTGCCGGTGGGCGGCTTGCGCGCATCCAGACGTGCGATGGCGCGTTCGCCTGCGGATGTTCCGATATCTTCGGGTGTGCGCAGGTCGCTTTGGAAGATACGGCCATCGCCGTCATAGTCGCGTTCCATACCGGTGCCGGTTCCTGCAATTGCAACGCAGGAAATGCCCCGGTCGGTCCGGCCATAGCCCCCTTCGAAACCGTTGCTCATCGCGATGTGGACCTGCTGTGCGCCGTAGCCACCGCTGGCGGATTGCACCTGAGTGACGCCTTTGACCGCCAGCGCCGCAGCTTCGGCGCGCGCGGCGTCATCTTGCAGGGTGTCCGGTGTCGGCTCCGGCGTGTCGTCATAAAGTTCGAGCGCCGCGAGATCCCAACCGGTCGCAAGCTGATCGGGGTCCGCCAGACCCGCATAGGGGTCTTCCGGTGCTTCGCGGGCCATTGCGACGGCGCGTACTGCCATCTCTTCAATCGTGCGCTCTGACACATCAGAGGCTGAGACGGTCGCGGTGCGCTGACCCACGAAAACGCGCAGGCCGATGTCGATCCCTTCTGATCGCTCGGCTTGCTCTAGCGCGCCGCCCCTGACATCTACGGAAAGCGACGTCGCCTGAACAGCCTTGGCATCAGCCGCATCGGCCCCGGCCTTGGACGCCGCGTGCAAAAGCGATTTGGTCAGCACATCAAGAGGCTGTGACATGAAGGATGGCTCCGTTTGGATGATGACGGAGAGGTAACCTCACACCTGTCCAAGAACAAGTGCAGTGCGAAAAAAGGGCGACGCTGCAGGCCGCCCTTAAATGCCGTCGTGGCAGATGTATGTCAGCGAATACGCTGCCCGTTCGCAAGGATCTGGCCATCCTGTGTGAACTCGATCCGCGATTTGAGGGAATCGGGTTCTGTGCCGGGCACGGCGAATAGACCCATCATCATCCGTGCGCCCATCGCCTGATCCTGTGGCAAAAGACCCATCGCCACAAGCTTGTCCAGCAGACCGTTGCCGCCGTTCAGCGTCAGGTTCACATCACCAACCGGGTTGCCCATGCCGGGCACCATGCTGGGCCCTGCACCATCGAAGGTCACATCGCCGGAGCCTTCCAGCTTGGCCCCTGCCGCATCAACAACCAGAGTATTGAGCTGGAGCGCCTCAACCTCGCCCGGTGCACCGCCCATCTGTGCGGCGGCATCGGGGTTCATCCAATCCACCAGCAGCTTGGCCTTGCCCGCCAGATCAAGGACCAGTGTTGCCGGGTCGCGTGGCAGCTGGCCCGCAGGGTCAAACATGCTCCAGATCATGTCTGACATTGTGAAACTGCCAAGCGTGAGGCCAAAGGCGAAATCCTGTGCCTCGTCGGATTTGCTGACGGGCATCGCAAGGTTAAATCCGCTTTCCGCCATCGCGATTTCGAAGGGAAATGGCATGCCTTCGGCGGTCACGGCCACGTTCACGTTTTTCTGTGCGCCAGCAGAGGCCAGACCGTCGGCGCCCATATCGACACTCAATTCCCCCCCATCAGACGAGGTGGCCATGACGTAATTGCCGCTTTCGGGGTCTTTCATGTCAAAATTCGAAGAGCCGCCGGTGTAGGAAAAGCCGCCGGATACATCAAAGCCAGCCTCAAGCATGGCGGCCATGTCCGCCGCATCCGGCACGTCCAGCGGGATGATCCCGGCCCCGTTCATGGTAACCCCGGTGACGCTTCCGGTGACGGCCCCTTGGGTGTTGGGCTGTTCCGGATCGATGAAGGAAAAATCATACGTCAGGGAATCGAGGCTGCCCGATTGCGTATACTCGCGCATGTCGCCGATGCTGAGCGTCGTTGTCGTTTCAAGGTTCGACCCTGCCACCTTCACGCGCGCCATGTCTTCACCCAGCGCCTCATTGCCGACCTGCATCTGGACAAGGTCCATCGCGATGGTTTGCGCGGTATAGAGATAGGTCATTTCCTCGGGTGAACCGCTGGCTGTCATCGCGTGGCCGGTCTGGGAATAGTTCAGCGTCATCGTGAACTCTTCCCCGCTGGGGCCACTGTCCTTACCGGACATGGTGATGGGCATGGTGTCGGGCAGGATGATCGCGACCGTGCCATCCCTGTTCTGGTCAAAACGGATTGTGCCCAACGTCATGTTCATGCTGCCGTCTTCGGGCATCTGGAAGTTGAGGCTGATATCGCTGACCGTCAAATCATCTCCGCTTACGCTCTGTGTGGCGTTGATCTGATATCCCATGCCTTCCAAGTAGGTGCGCCAGTCGCCCCAGACCTGCGCAGGGGTCAGATCAGCAAAAGCTGCTGTTGAAAAAAGCGCGACCGGCATGGCAAGGCCAAGCGCAAGAGGAGGAAATCGAGTCATGAAATATCCTTTGTAACAACGTGTCGGCACCGTCTGACAAAGCCGTTACGGCGTCAAGACAGAGGGAGAGGGGTGGACCCCAAGTCAGCGGAAGATTACCACATTGCCGAGAGAAGATGCAAAATTCGACAGGAACCTCGAAGGGAGGACCGCGCAGATGGATATAAACGGCAAGACGGTCATGATTACGGGGGCAAGCCGGGGTATCGGCGCCGAAGCAGCACGGGTGTTCGCCGATGCAGGTGCCAATGTGGCGCTGCTTGCCCGGTCCCAAGAGGCAATCGCCGAACTGGCGGGTGAGATTGGCCCAAAAGCCATCGCCATCCCCTGCAATGTCGCCCGCTATACCGAGATGGCGGCGGCGGTTGAGACAACCGCAAGCGCCTTTGGCGGTCTCGATGTGCTGATCAACAACGCCGGCGTGATCGAGCCGATCTCGCATCTGGCCGAGGCCGATCCTGACGAGTGGGGGCAGGTGATCGATGTGAACCTGAAGGGGGTCTTCAATGGCATGCGCGCAGCCTTACCAGTGATGAAGGCACAAGGGGCCGGATCCATCCTGACAATTTCTTCAGGCGCGGCACATCACCCGATTGAGGCATGGAGCCATTACTGCGCCTCCAAGGCGGCCGTGAACATTCTGACGCGCTGTGTGCACAAGGAAGAGGCCGGGAACGGCATTCGCGCCATGGGCCTGTCGCCCGGCACCGTGGCCACCCAGATGCAACGCGAGATCAAGGCGTCGGGCATCAACCCTGTCAGCCAACTGGATTGGGAGGATCACATCCCGGCAGACTGGCCCGCCAAATGTCTGCTGTGGATGTGCGGCGCCGAGGCAGACCGGTTCATCGGGGATGAGATTTCTCTGCGGGATGAAGACATCCGTCGCGCGGTGGGGCTGATATGATCGACCTTAACAAAGAGGCGGACGTCTGGACCGTCACGATCAACCGACCCGACAAGGCGAATTCGCTGACGCACGCGATGCTGAGTGAGCTGGCAGACATCATGGAAGACGCACAATCTGCCCGCGCGGTGATCCTGACGGGAACCGGCAAGGTCTTCAGCGCCGGTGCCGATCTGGAAGAAGCCGTGGCCGGGCTGGCGAAATCCGATGTCTGGGAGCGGTTGTCAGGCGCGATTGCCGCGTTGCCGGGGCTGACGATTGCCGCTTTGAACGGCACCTTGGCGGGGGGCGCCATGGGCATGGCGCTGGCCTGTGACCTGCGCATCGCGGTGCCGGGATCAAAGTTCTTTTATCCGGTGATGAAGCTTGGTTTCCTGCCGCAGCCGTCCGACCCTGCCCGCATGTCGGCCCTGATCGGTCCTGCGCGGACCAAGCTTATCCTGATGGGCGGTCAGAAGATCGAGGCCGAAGAGGCCCTGAGATTTGGTCTGATCGACCGGATCATTGAGCGGGATGATCTGATGGCGCACGCGCGTATGCTGACCGAGGATACGGTTGCCGCCAAACCGGAGCACGCCATCGGGATCAAGGAGATGTGCGGTCCGGGATCCATGGCGGGCGATCCGGGGACCGTCTGATCAGATCAGCGGCACAAAGGGCACGTCGCAGGCGGCAAGTAGGGTCAGAGCCGTCAGGGTCAGAAGAATGCGCATGGGGTGCCTCGTATCACTGCCTTTTTTGCACGATCCGTCCTGCCGGGCCAGGTGTCAAGCGCGGTTGGCGAATGGATGCCGTTCCGCCGAGGCAGCCCGTTGCACAACGCCTGGCAAGTGATCCTGTCGTCGTGGGGCGCGTCTATTGCGACATCAAGAACTCTGCCACGGCCTGATAGGCAGGTAGGGAGGTTGGATCGATGTATCCGTTCTGTGTCCTCGGGAAAGACGCAAGCCGGACAAGAACCATCTGTGCCGTCGGGTCCACATAGATTGTCTGACCATGCACCCCGCGCGCGGCATAGGCACCGTGGTCATTGTCAAATACCCACCATTGACTGGTGTAGCTGCCGTTGGGCAGGGTGGGGAAGCCACTGAACTTGGCCGGGTCGCCCCCGGCTGCAATGGTCTGGACAACCTCGGCCGGAAACAGTTTTTTGCCGTTGATTTCCCCTTGGTTCAGCATGACAAGACCCAGCAGTCCGAGATCACGCAAACCTGCGGTCACGCCTCCGCCAGCGAAGGGGACACCCTTGCCGTCAACGGTCTGGTAGGCATCCTGTTCGGCTCCCATGGGCCGCCAAAGCCGGTCAGAGGCCAGTTCAGTGACTGACTTTCCCGTGACCCGGCTGATGATCCAGCCAAGCATATCTGAATTGATGGTCTTGTAGTGAAATGCATCGCCGTGTTGCCCATCGGCTGCGACCTGCTGGAGGTACTCCCAATATCCGTTGGGCCCAGCGTAATCCTCAGGTTTCGGCAGCGGGCTGGCGGCGGCGGAGTACAACCAGATGTCCGCATTAGGATCAGAGTAATCCTCGGAGTATTTGACGCCCGTGGTCATATCCATGACCTCGCGGATCGTAGCAGTCGCAAGAGCGCTTTCGCCGATTTCAGGGATGACATCGCGCACCAAAAGCGTGTCATCCAGCGCCCCTTCAACGACGAGAATTTGGTCCAGTAGTCCCGTGATCGACTTTGTCATCGACATGATCGCGTGCTTGCCGTCCTCCTGCAGACAGCCAAAATAGCGCTCGTAGACGACCTGCCCTTTATGCAGGATCAGGATGCCATCGGTGTAATTGGCATAGAGGGATTCCTCCCACGTCATCTCTTTTTCACCGTTGATCGGCATGAAGCTGAGCGCATCGATGCTTTGACGCAGATCGGCAAAACGGGCGGGCGACGGGTATTGCAACGGCACAGGAGCAGCGGTGCCACGGCTGATTTCTTCGGTCGGAAGAAACTCGCGCAGGTGGCAGACCGACCAGCGCAATTTGGGAAAGCTGAAATAGCTGGAATCGGGTTGCGTGATCAGCTTGTCAGCGGGCGGGGGAAAACCCTGCATCCATCCCATGACGCGAGGATCGGACTCCTTGGCTGATAGGACATCAGTCTGAGCATGAACCGCTGTTGTGACAGGTGTAAGCAGCAAACAAAGCACACCGGTGATTAGATTGTTCCAATAGCCACGCATGAAACCCTCCCCTCAACGAATCTTGATTTATTAGTTGATGTTAGCGCAGGGACGGCTGATTGTCTGCGCACGTACCCTCACCGCCCGCGCCGCTTGCCCGGCACCTTGGAGCGGAACCCGGGCGGGCGCTTGGCCACCCAAGCCGCGAATTTTGCAAGCCGGGGGTGCGCACGCAGAGCCTCCGGGGTGCTGAAATTCCGCGCCAGTTCCGCTTCTGACAGCGTTGCGTGGACCTCCCGGTGGCAAATGTGATGCATCAACACTGTCGGGCCGCCTTTACCCCCTTTCAGTTTCGGGATCAGGTGGTGCAGGCTTTGCGGGACGTCCCCGGGGATCGGGCGCAGGCAAAGCGGGCAGATCGGGTCGGACATCAGCAAAGACCTTGAACGCGGGCGGCGGGACGGGCAAGAGGATGACGCAACACCGAAGAAAGACAAGGCGCAGCTATGGAGTTTGATCTCTCCCAACAGCCGGAAATCGTACAGCAAGCCTATGGGTATGCGGTGCAGGCGTGGGAGCTGGCGATGAGCTGGCTGCTGAGCCCGGAGGCGTGGTCGCAATTTGGCCTGCTGGTATTGGCGTGGCTTCTTGCGGGTCTGATTT
>Ga0316197_10002226_pt1 | contig 13905 bp, 7 predicted proteins | sample OudBiesiAoxic_MG_FD_204939 | JGI IMG/M metagenome (GOLD analysis project Ga0316197, IMG submission 204939) | Coastal sediment microbial communities from Oude Bieten Haven, Netherlands - site A oxic | ecosystem: Environmental > Aquatic > Marine > Coastal > Sediment | place: Netherlands...
CTGTGCCATGCCGGCTGCATATGCGACCCCGTCCGCGCCCGCAAGCAAGCTCCACCAGCCGCATGGTCGACAAGCGCGGCTTCCGGAGCTGACGCGGGCGCCTCAAGGAGTCGATCGCCCTATCAGTAGCTCCTCCTAGCGCGACAAGCCCGTTACACGCTTTGCGCCCGGTCGTCCGGGCCCTAGAGACACCAGCGATGACCTTGAAAGTAATCGAATGGAGCACAGGGAACGTCGGGCGCTACGCCCTGCGGTCCATCATCGGGCACCCGGGCCTCGAGCTCGTCGGGCTCTTCGTCAGCAGTGAGGCGAAAGAGGGAAAGGACGCGGGCGAGCTCTGCGGCCTCGACCCCGTAGGCGTCATGGCCACCCGCAATGTCGACGCCCTGCTCGCGCTCGACGCCGATTGCGTTTGCTACACGGCCGACGGGGGGATGCGCCCTGGCGACGCCGTCACGGACATGGCGAAGATTCTTGCATCGGGAAAGAACGTCGTCTCTTGCTCGATGGTCGGCCTCGTCCATCCGACCACGCTCAACGCGATGTTCACGAAGCAGCTCAGCGACGCCTGCGAAGCCGGCGGTACCTCGTTTCTCACCTCGGGAATCGACCCCGGCTTCGCGAATGACACGCTCCCCTTGGTGCTCTCCGGCTTGTCGGAGTCCTGGAGCCAGATCCGCTGCCAAGAGATCATCAACTACGCCACCTACAACCAGCCCGAGACCATCGTCGAGATCATGGGCTTCGGGAAGCCGCTCGATCACACCCCCGTGCTCCTGATGCCCGGCATGCTCGGCTTCGCCTGGGGCGGAACCCTCAGGCTGCTCGCCGAAGGCCTCGGCGTCGAGATCGAAGAGATTCGCGAAGTTCACGAGCGCCTCCCCGCTGAGAAGCCCATGCAGCTCGGCCCGTACACCATCGAAGTGGGCACCACCGCCGCACTCCGCTTCGAGATTCAAGGCATCGTCGACGGCAGACCCGCCCTCATCGTCGAGCACGTCACGCGCCTCGACGACGACCTCGCGCCCGACTGGCCGAAGAGCAACGGCTCGTATCGAGTGCTCATCGAAGGCGTCCCGAGCATGCAGCTCGAATACGAGTTCCAAGACGAGCACGGCGACCACGCAGTCGGCGGCGTGCTGCTCACCGCAACCCGCCTCGTCAACGCCATCCCCTCGGTCTGCGCCGCTGCCCCCGGCCTCCTCTCCGCCCTCGATCTCCCGCTGATTACAGGCAAGGGCCTCTACAAGCCAAGCGCCTGAGCGGCGTCCTCGCCCACCGGAACCTGCGCCCACAGTAAGCAAGCGGCGATCTCGGGTACTACAGTGCGCCTACGAGACCGAGGGAAGAATCGTGGTCACTCCGCGGCGTCGGCGGCGTAGTGAAGGCGGAACATCACGCCGCCCAGGTCCCGCTAGCTCGCGAGGAGGGTGAACGAACCCCGCGGAGTCATCCGCGCTCTCTTGCAACCCCTCTCCCTACTGAGGTACACATCCGCTCTGGGTGCTTGGGCTTAGTCCTAAGGGTGAGGTGGTGATTTCGATGCGAATGATGTTTCTCATGTTGGCGCTGGCCTGCGTCCTACCGGCTTGTAGCAACGACTCCGACGGGGGTTCGCAGACACTCATGGCGGGTGCCTCGAGTCGCAGCGTCCTTCCAACGGTCAGCGGCGAGCGCGACTATCTAGCCGAGGCTCCCGGTTGGCCGGCGCGCGAAGAGGTCGACCCCGACGACCCCGGCGTGTTCATCGAGGCCTGGGATCAGGGGGAGGTAGACGTCGGCAACGGACGCTCCGATTCCGCTTGGGTACACGACGATTTGAGGACGACCGCATTGGCGCTCTCGTTGGGAGAAGAGCGCGCCATCCTCATCATGGCCGACACCTATTCGTACTTCGGCGGCGACATCGCCGTGATGCTGGAGCGTGTGCGCGCTCGCTTGCCAGATGAATGGTCGGAAGCGCCGATCTTGGTCTCCGCGACCCACAACCATCACGGGCCGGACACGGCGTTCAGCATCAACGACGATTGGTTTTCCCTGATGACGGACGAAATCGCCGCGGCGGCCGAAGATGCGGTGGCGGCGATGCAGCCGGCCACGATGTCGTCAGCGGTTGGTGATCATGGATACGGAGCCGACGACGTACGTGACCCGGTGATCCGCAACACGCTGCTCAACGTGCTCGCGGTCGACGCCGAGGAGAGCGGAGAGTCGATTGCTACGCTCGTTCAGTGGACCGGTCATCCGGAGTCGACCCTCGGATGGGACCCTCCCGCCGAGGCGGCAAATCTCGAGGAAGCCTGCGCCATCAAGGGCTGGGAAGGTGGCGACTGCACCGCGAACGGCCGCTACCTCACCGCGGACTACCCGGGCGTCTTGCGTGAGCGCCTCCAAGCAAGCCGAGGCGGCGAAGTGCTCTACTTCAACGGACCCCTCGGGAGCCAGGTAGGGCCGGGCGCCGCTCCGACCTGGGTCGTCGACGAGGATCACCCGGTGGGCGACGGGCTCACGGTGCCAGAAGGCGCCGTGCCGCTGACCGAATGTGACGACAGGGACACCTATCTTTGCCGAAGCTTCGCGAAAACCGAGTCCATCGGCACCGAGCTCGCCAACGCCGTAGGCCGCGCCATGGAGCAGGCCGCGCCAGTCGAGGTGCGCGAGCTGAGCGTCAAGATCGAGAGCTTCTACACGCGCCTCACCAACATCGGCTTCCGAGCTCTGATCCCGGCCGGAGACATCGGATGGTCGCCCCCGGTGCTCTACAATTGCACTGGCAAGCCCTTCAGCGACGACAATTGCGTCGAGGACGGCGGAGAGGTCGTCGAAGATCTCTTGCTCACCTTTCTAGGCGTCGACGGAATCTCGAAGGGTGACGTCATCGGCTCACAGATTGCGCACGTCGATTTCGGCGATGTGGGCATCCTTTTCATGCCAGGCGAGCTCCCACCCGAGCTCGTCAAAGGGCTGCCCGATGATTTCGAAACCGCGGAACCCGACAAGTACTACCGGGAGCCGCATCTCCACGCGGTGGGCGCGGACTACACGATCCCGGGCCACCTTCTCTCGCTCGTCGAAGAGGACGTGACGCTCACGGTGGGGCTTGGAGGCGATCAGATCGGGTACTTCGTTCCGGTCTCGGACTACCGCCTCAAGTGCCTCGACGAAGCGCTGCTGTTCGCGGGTCAGGCCAAGTGCGACGACCTCTATGCCCGTGGTGTCATCGAGGGTGAGGACTGGCTCAGCGGCGAGGTCTGCCAGCGGATCACCGACGATGAATCCGCACTCGAGGCGTACGGCGACGACGCCGACGCAGTGGCCGCGATCTGCACCTACGGCCAGGCGCTCGGCCGCGAGATCGACGAACCCGACGGCCACTACGAAGAAACCAACGCCGCGGGCTGGGACATGGTCGACGACCTCTGGGAAGCGGCCAAGCGCATGCTGCAGAACTGATTCGCCCGCGTCGACGCCCGCGCACGAAACGACGCGACCCCCGGATTGGGGCGGGTACCGCTCGTCCACGTGGCGAGCCGCACCGCCTTCAGACACACTCCCGCGGCGCCAAAGAAAGAAGGTTCACTTGAAGACCAAGATCACGGAAATGCTCGGTATCCAGCACCCCATCATTCAGGGCGGGATGCACTACGTCGGCTTTGCCGAGCTCGCGGCCGCGGTGTCGAATGCAGGGGGCCTCGGAATCATCACGGGTCTCACCCAGAAGACACCGGAAGACCTTGGCAAGGAGATCGCGCGCTGTCGGGAGATGACCGACAAGCCGTTTGGCGTGAACCTCACCTTTCTCCCGACGGTCAGCAGTCCGGATTATCCCGGGTACGTCGACGCGATCATCGACGGAGGCGTACGCATCGTCGAAACCGCCGGCCGGAATCCGCAAGAGCATCTTCCGAAGCTCCAGGAAGCCGGCGCGAAGATCATCCACAAGTGCACATCCGTCCGTCACGCGCTCAAGGCGCAGTCGATCGGCTGCGACGCCGTTTCGGTCGATGGCTTCGAGTGCGGCGGGCACCCCGGGGAAGACGACATCCCAAACATGATTTTGCTCCCCCGCGCCGCTGACGAACTGAAGATCCCATTCGTCGCCTCAGGCGGCATGGCCGACGGCCGCTCCCTCGTCGCCGCGCTCGCCATGGGTGCCGAAGGCATGAACATGGGCACGCGCTTCATCGCCACGAAAGAAGCGCCCGTTCACGAGAACGTGAAGCAGGCCATTGTCGCCGCGTCCGAGCTCGACACGCGCCTGGTCATGCGTCCGCTCAGAAACACCGAGCGTGTGCTCAACAACGCCGCGGTCGAGCGCCTCCTCGAAAAGGAGAAGGAGCTCGGCAAGGACCTCCAGTTTCAGGACATCATCGAGCAAGTCGCCGGCGTCTACCCCCGCATCATGATGGAGGGCGACATGGATGCGGGCGCCTGGTCCTGCGGCATGGTCGCGGGCCTGATTCACGATATCCCAACGTGCCAGGAGCTCATCGACCGAATCATGGTCGAGGCAGAGGGCCTGATCGCGGACCGCCTCAGCGGCATCCTCGGCTCACCGAGCTGACGGCGCGGCCGCCGCCTCGAAGCTGCCGCTGCCGGGCGCGACCCCCGTGCTACAAGTGGCGAGGATGCGAAGAGCCACACCAAGCCTAGCCCTGGGGGTGACGTGTTGGGCAGTCTTGGCGTCGTGTCTCTCCAACACTGAAGGAGCCAACGTGACCTCGCGTGCCGACGACACTCACTACCGTCTATTGGGGACGACAGATATTCTGCTGACCAGCGAGGCGGGCGACAAGATGGCCCGAAAGGGGAACGTCCCCTTTGTGGATGGGACGCCCACAGGTACCCGAGTCGTCGTAAGCCCCGGCGTCGTGAAGCAAACCATCGTCGGTATCGGAACGTCGTTTACCGAGTCTTCCGCCTTCGTCCTTGCGCACCTCGATGAAGAACAGAGGCTCGCCGTGATGGAGCGGATCTACGGTGAGAGCGGCGCCAACTTCTCGTTGGCCCGAACTACGATCGGCGCGACCGACTTCTCCGTCGAAGGCCGCTACTCGTATGCCGACGTGCCAGACGACAGAACACTCGAGCACTTCAGCATCGACGTGGACCACGACGGCTTTCGCAAGACACAGTATTCAGGAATCAAGGACGAGTCGTTCGATCTCTTGCCGATGATCAAGGAGGCCTTGGCGGTCAAAGCCGGTCAGCCGGACGGAGCGTTGAAGATCGTTGCATCGGCCTGGACGGCGCCTCCTTGGATGAAAGACATCGAAGATTGGTATCTGCCCATGACCCCCGAGAACGACTACCAGGGCACCGGCGGAACCCTGAAGCCGGAGTACGCGCAGACCTATGCCGACTATCTCGTCCGGTATCTCGACGCCTACCGAGATGAAGGAGTCGACATTTGGGGACTGACCCCCGTCAACGAACCGGAAGGAAACAATGGCCAGTGGGAGAGCATGCACTTCACGCCGGCCACGCAGAGCGAGTTCATCAAGAAGCACCTCGGGCCGACACTGCGAACGAGCGGTCACGGCCAGGTCAAGCTCTTGGCCTATGATCAGAATCGCGACCGACTCGAGGAATGGGCCGACGCCATTCTCGGTGATCCCGACACGGCGGCCTATGTCGATGGCTCTGCGGTGCATTGGTATGCGAGCACCTTCAAGGTCTTCGAGGACGTTCTAGATCGGGTGCACGAAAAGTTCCCTCGGTCCTCGATCCTTCATACCGAGGGGTGCATCGATGCGCTGGGCACGGATGCGCCGCGTGGTGTGCAGGATCCGATTGGCTTCAAAGAGTCGGGCTGGTTCGAAAACGATGAATTCTGGTGGAACGAGACCGCGACCGACTGGGCCTACACCGCGACCTGGGCGCGCCGACCCGACGACCACCCCATGTACACACCGGTTCATCGCTACGCGCGAAACATCATCGTGAGCCTCAACCATTGGGTCGAGGGCTGGATCGACTGGAACGTCGTGCTGGATCAACGTGGTGGCCCGAACCACGTCGGGAATTTCTGCGGTGCGCCCATCATGGTCGACTTGGACTCCAGCTCCACTTACTACACTCCGATTTTCCACGTGCTCGCCCAGTTTAGCCGAACGATTCGTCCAGGCGACAGAGCTGTGGAGGTGACCACGCACCTCGGTAGCCTCGAAGACGATGCCCTCCACGCGAGCGCGACCCTGAACGCTGGCCGCCTCCTGAGCGTTCAACTACTCAACACGACCAAGCAAGCGCTCGACTACGCACTGCAGATCGGATCGCAGTTTGCCTCGATCACGATCGCTCCGAACTCGGTCCAAACCGTTCGGGTTCAACTCTGACCGCGCTACTCAATTGATTCTTCGGCGCTCTTCGGCGTTCAGCTCGGAGAGCGAAGGGAGGATGTCTGCGATCTCTTTGGCCGATCTTGCAGGGAAGGCAGCGGGGGCATGATACCGTTCGGCCCCGTGGGCGACGGGGTTTCACAGGACGACGCAGGAGCGCCACGCTGGGCACTCGCGCTCGCCGCACTGATCGCGACGGCGACGGCCTGGGCGGGTTTTCATCCCGTCTACGAGATGGACGCCTTCTTTCAGATGCAGCTGGGTCGCGCGGTGCTGGAGCATGGTAGCCGCTTGGTGCCCGAGCCGAGCGCCATCTCGGCGTTCACGGAGCCGTGCCTCGCATTCGAATGGCTGTGGGGGGTCTTGCTTCTGGGTGTGGTGAGCGCCGTGGGCCCCGCTGGGCTCACGCTGCTGACGGTGGCGTTGACCTTTGCCGCGGTGGGCGCCGTCTATCTGTTGCTGAGGTCCGGCGGGCTTGGCCGGTACCCAGTCGGCCTGGTGCTGTTGACCGCGATCGCTGCGGTCGCCATCTCGAGCCGCGCGAAGGCGCGCCCCCAGGTGCTCTTCATGCTCCTCTTGCCTGGACTGTTGTGGCTCATCGCACGGTACCTCGCGCCGCCAGCCAAGACCGCGGCGCCGAGCTCAGCACCGCGCCGCTGGTTGCCCGCGGTCGCCCTCTGCGTCGGCGTCGTATTCTGGGCGCAGCTCCACGGGAGCTTCATCCTCGTGCCAGCGATTTTCGCCGCGCTCGTACTGCAGGATTACATCGACCGCGGCTTCGACCGCGATCGGTTACGCGCCGACGCTTCGGTCATGCTCGGACTGCTGCTCGCCATGCTTACCAGCGCCGCGGGTCTGGATCTGGTCAGCTACGTACTCTCACACGGCGGCGGTGATGCCGTCGCCCACATACGTGAGATGTCGCCTGTCGATTTCCGGTCCCTTTCCCCGTTCGAGTACGGACATCACTTTGCGCTGTTCATGGCCTGGGGGCTCGGGCTCTGCGGACTCACCCGCGGCGGCACCGTTCGGCTGGGCGAGATTCTCCTCGCCCTGCTCGGGGTCGTGCTCCTCAGTCGGGCCGGTCGCTTCGCCGCAGCCGCCACCCTCCTGGCACTGCCCCTCGCCAGCGTCGGTGTGCGCAACCTCGGGGACCTCTGCACGCAAGCCGTGCATCGGAGGCTGCGGCCAGTCGTGCTCGCAGGGACCGTGATCGGCAGCCTGATGTTGCTCGGCAGCTCCGCACGAACCCAGGCGAACACCCGTGGCCCGCTCGGCGTTGCCGGCTGGACCGGCGGGGCCTATCCGCGGGCAGCGCTTCGCCTACTCGACCCGGGCCCCGGCAAGCCACGGCGCGAGATCCTCACCGACTACCGGTCGGGGCCGGCGCTCGCGTTCTGGTCGCACGGGCGGATTCGTCACTACGTCGACGGCCGCACACCGCAGTACTTCGACGATACGGACTACGCAGTGCAGCGGGAGATCTTCCTCGAGGAGGGCGCGCTACTGCGCGGGATCGCGCGCTACGCGCCGAGTGCAGCAGTGGTTCGGCGCCACGGCAGCTGCATCGGTTTCGCCGCGCATTGGGATCTGGTTGCCGTCGACCCCATGTACAGCACCTTCATGCCACCGAACGGGAAGGACCGTCGACCGGAGGACAAGACGCTGCGTGGGATCGCCCCTTGCGGGCAGCGCTTTGTCGCGCCGGACGCCTGCGTCGACGGCGGCGTTCACACGCTCGAGAGCCTGAGTCGGATCGATACCCTCTCGGAGCCGGCGTTTGCGGCGTATACGCGCGCAGCGTTCGAGCTCGAGTGCCGTGCCAATCCGCTCCCTGCGCTCGATCTGTCGGTGGACGCAGCAAGCTGGGGTCACCGCGTCGCTCTACGCAGGCTGCAGGCCGCAGCGGCGGTGGCTGCGGGGCGGGCCGACCTCGCCCGCACGCTCATCGACGATGCACTGCGGGAGGGAGATGCCGGCATCGTGCAGTCACTGCCGTCGTCGTTTCCCGAGGTTCTTGGGCCGACGTTCGCCATCGGGGCCCTCGAAGAGAGCATCGCCATCATGGACGACAAAGCGCCCGCCAATCTTCGGGTGACGCTCGCCCGACTCTGCGTCGAGCAGGGCGATCTCGAATGTGCCCGCTTCCACGGGCTGCGGGCGGCCACTCACGCCGCGCCCGGCATCACCCCGGTGCTGCGGGTCCTCGCGCAACGCCATCCGCGGGCTCAAGTCCGCAACGATGCCGCGCAGTGGCTGAACGTGCAGTCAACGCCCGCACCCTGACTGGCGACCGAATTTCATTCGCGGAGCCTGAGGAGTCGACGGTAACTGGGACGGGCTACCGGAAACTCGGGGGGGATTCGGACCTCTTCGTACCCGGGGGCCTCCATGCCCTTCGGAGGCAGCACGACCCAGTTGGGGTGCAGCCCCATGCTGTAGCTCAGGTCGCTCTTTTCGTGTCCTGGCTTGCCGGAACCCAGCGTCGGCACATCCAGGTGGGCAATGTGCGCGTCGACCAGGCCGAAGATGTCGTAGACGACGCGGTCGGTGCCGTATCCGATCTGCCCGATTTCGCCGAGCAAGATCGTGTCGTCGGGACGCGCGACCTCGTCGAGCCACTGGGCCACCGACGCCCGCGACGAAAGGTATTCGTGCTCGCGCGCCAAGGAGCTCAGCTCGCTCCATGTCGATGACAGCATGAAGTTCATGAAGAGGGCGACTCCTGTGATCGCCGCGGCGCCGTAGCGACCGGCGACCGGCACGAGCGGGGAGCTCGGTGTGGCTGCCAGTAGGTAGAGCAAGGGAAGAATTGGCAGAATGAAACGGCTCGGGCCCATCCAGTCCCCTCCCACTGCGACGACGAACGCGAGCTGGGCCGCGCAGAGGCAGAGGAAGAACCTCACTCCCGGGCGGTTCGGATGCCGAAACAGGGCGACCGCAATCAGTAGCAGCGCCGGAAGCCGCTGCAGCGCGGCCGTTCCCACGTAGCGGAGTCCGCGCTCCAAGACCACGCTGCTCAACCCACCCACTTTGACGTAGAACGTATTGGGCAGGGGGTAGCCATAGTAGAGCCACCGCCAACTGGCCCACGGCAGTACGACGACCAGGAATAGCCCGCACCACCCGAGAGCTGCGCGCACAGACTGTCGGCCAGTGGCGATGCCGAATCCTATCGCCACCGCGAAGAAGAGAGCGCCTTCAGGACGCAGAAGCGTGAGCAGTCCGAAGAGCAGAGGCACCCGGAAATCTGGGCGCTCCTCCTCCCAAGCGCGCAATGCTGCAAGGCACGATACGAGCAGCACAAGCGTGAATGCGGTGGTCTCCAGACCATCCTGTCCCCAGCGCCCCAAGGCCCCATCGAGCACCAGCAGCAGGCCAGGCACCGTCGCAGCTCCGGGGCCCATCTGTTTCGAGGCAAACCGCATCATCACCACCACGGTAGTGACGGCGCATCCGCCGTTTACGAGTCTGGCGAGCAGGGGCGTATCGAGTCCCAGGGCCTCGAACGGCGTCAAGAAGATGACCCATGCGAAGTTCGTGTAGCCGTCCACGAACTCGCCCTGATTCCATACGAGCCCCATCCCTTGCGCCAGATTGCGGGCGTAGCGGAAGCTGATGTACGCATCGTCAATACACCAGGGCCCCTGCAGGAGCGCGGCAATCGACAGATGCAGGAGCAGCGCCGTGACGCAGAGTACGACGATCGATTGTTCAACGGTCGGGCGGGGGGCCGTCTTCATTGGCGCGCATGCTACATCAAAATGGGATCCCCAAAAGAGAACCGTCCAGTGTCGGTTCGCCGCACGACGCCGGCGCTCGCATCACGACCCGAGGTTCCGCTGGGGGGCCTGCAGTCTCTGTAGTACAGTCCGGCGCATCATGGCCAACGGTGCACACGCTCTAATTCAGACTCTGGTCAACGCCGGAGTTGACACATGTTTCACCAACCCTGGCACCTCGGAGATGCACTTCGTGGCAGCGCTCGATGACGCGGACATGCGCGGAGTCCTCTGCTTGTTCGAGGGCGTCGCATCCGGGGCTGCCGACGGATACGCGCGCATGGCGGGCAAGCCGGCCGCCACTCTTTTGCATCTCGGATGTGGTCTCGGCAACGCGCTGGCGAACCTGCACAACGCGCGCAAGGCACGCGTGCCCATGGTCAACATCATCGGAGACCACGCGACCTATCACACCCAATACGACGCGCAGTTGCAGTCGGACATCGAGACGGTCGCGAAGAACGTTTCAACCTGGATCAAGACCACACCCGAAACGAGCCGGCTCGCCGCCGATGCCGCCGAGGCTGTCGCAGTAGCCAAAGGCCCGCCTGCGCAAATCGCCACGCTCATCTTGCCCGCAGATGTGTCCTGGAGCGACGGTGCGGAGCCCGCGCAAGCCCAGGCGCCCCTGCAAGCGCAGCCTGCCTCGGACGCAAGCGTTCAAGCGATCGCACAGGTGATCAAGAAGTCCGGAAAGAAGGTTGCGTTCCTGCTGGGCAATCGAGTGCTGCGCGAAACAGGCTTGCGCGCGGCATCGCAGATCGCCGAGAAGACGGGCGCCAAGCTCTTCTGTGAGGTCTTTCCGACGCGACTCGAGCGAGGCGAAGGGCTGCCTTCGGTCGAGCGCATTGCGTATCTCGCCGAGCTGGCCTCTGTACAACTCGACGGCTACGACCACTTGGTGCTGGTGGATGCCAAGGCGCCCGTGTCGTTCTTCGCGTACCCAGGCAAGAAGAGCTACCTGGTACCGGACGGCTGCACCGTTCACACCTTGGTGCAGCCCGATGAGGATGCCGTGGCCTCGCTCCAGGCACTCGTCGACGCTGTCGGTGCGTCCGATACCGGCCCCAAGCTGCAGAGCGCCAGCCGTCCGACCTTGCCCAAAGGCAAGCTCAACGCCGCCAAGGCGTGTCAGGCGATTGGCGCCTTGTTGCCGGCCAACGCGATCATCTCGGATGAAGCGCAAACCTCAGGCATCAAGCTGGCGAGCTCCACCGCCGGGGCGCCTCGGCATGACGTGCTGGCCTTGACCGGCGGCGCGATCGGCCAAGGTCTGCCAGTCGCCGTGGGCGCGGCGGTGGCCTCGCCGGACCGTCCGGTGCTGGCACTCGTGGGCGACGGCTCCGCCATGTACACGATTCAGGCCTTGTGGACGATCGCGGCCGAGGGTCTCAATGTGACGACCGTCATTTTCAACAACCGCTCGTACGGCATCCTCAACATCGAGCTCGAGCGCGTGGGCGCAGAGAAAATCGGTCCCGAGGCCAAGGCGCAGTTGGACCTGTCGGAACCAGCGATCGACTTCGTGTCGATGGCCCAAGGCATGGGCGTGCCGGCACGACGCGTTGCACGGGCCGAGGACTTCAGCGCAGCCCTGAAAGATGCCTTCGAGACGCGTGGCCCGTTTCTGATCGAAGCCATCGTACCGAGCGAGTACGAAGGCCTGAAACTCAAAGCGCTGCCGCACATGCTGAACGCGCTCGGCAGTGTCCCAACGCCCGTCGCAAAGGCGATCAAGAAGAAGATCGCACCTTGAGCGACGAGACCGGCTGCTGCCCGACGCAACGGACCGAGACATGCGCCGGGCCACAACGACGTGTTCGAAGGGCGCGACCGCTTCAACCGCGCACGCTCGTGGGTGGGCACTGATATGGTCCGCGGAGCGTCCCTCTCGAAGGTAGGCACCCGCGTACTCGTCTTGGTGAACCTGTGTGCAGCTGGACTCACGCTCCACTCCGTCGTCGACTACCTGAGTCACAAGCAGGACCGCGAGAAACAGAGCATCGAGTTGGGTCGGCAAGCCGGTACCCGCGTCGCCGAGGCGCTCGACGCGACGCTGTCCGAAATTGCGGAGCGTGCCCAGCAGTATGCAGCTGCGGTTGCGGGCGTGGAATCCGAGACGCAGCTACTCGAAAGCATCAAGGAGGAGAGCCGACGCTTCCCGCTCGTGTTGGGTGTGACGGTGGCGTTCGAACCAGACGAATTCGCAGGTAAGGAGCGCTTCGCGCCGTTCTTCAACAAGTCCCGCGACGAGTTCCAGTTCGTCGAAGACAGCTACGACTACACGTCATCCGAGCTCGCTACCGCGCAATGGTACACACGAGTCGTTGAGACCGGGCAGGCACGCTGGTCGGAGCCGTACTACGCGGAAGCGGCGAAGACCATGGTGGTCGATTACGGGGTGCCGATCGCGGGCGGAGAAGGTCGAGTCGAGGGAATCGTCGACTACACAATCTCGTTGAGCGACTTCACCAAGATCGTCGACTCGCTCAGCGTGGGTGAAGCGGGGTATGGCTTCACCTACGATCACAATGGCGCCATTCTCTCTCATCCGAATCCGATCTACCTCCTCGAGAACGTGTTCACGCTGAGGGACGGCAAGAACGAAGCGACCGTGAAGACCCTGCGGGAGGATGCCGAGGGGGTCGTGGCCTACAACAGCACCTACACCTACAAGTACTCTTGGTTCTTCTTCAGAGAGCTGGAATCAACGGGCTGGAAAAGCGTGCTCGTGTTCGCCGAGGATGACTTGCTTGGTGCATCCGACGAAGGGCGACGGCAGATCATTCGTATCGGCGTCGGCATTAGCACGCTGCTCATGGCGCTGCTGGCACTCGTTCAGGGTATCAACGGTTTCAGCCGCACCGAGCTCTGGCGCATGGCCACACTCGTCTCTCTCGTGTGCGTCGGCAACATCGTGCTCATCTGGTACTTGAACGTGACGACTGACTTTTCGCGTTTCGACGACGACCTCGAGCGGATCGTCAACCAGAGCATCCTCGACAAGTACATCGCGAAGAACGACGAAGAGCTCCACAAGCTCGTCGGCCGGCACTACAGCAAGGTGCCTACTGGTGTCTTCATCGAGTCCTACGAGCTGTCGTCATTCGACGCGAGTTTGATCGGCAAGCTCTGGATGAAGTACCCGAAGGACCTCTATGAGGTCGCTCCGCCCGGGTTCTACTTCCCCGACGTGTCGGCAAGGGAGGCACGTGGCCTCGTCAGCGAGAAATTATCCGAAGTCGAGTATGACGATCACGTCCTGGTGACCTGGCGATTCAGGGTTACACTGGAGCAAGATTTCAGCTACCGACAGTTCCCATTCGAGCAGAACGATATTCGGCTACGGATCCTCTATCCGGACTTCAGCAAGAACGTATTGTTGGTGCCGGACCTCGGGAGCTACGACGTTCTCAACCCGTCCGTTCGGCCAGGGTTGAACCCGGACATCACCGTGCCGTCTTCCGAGACGATCGCGTCGTTCTTTACGCTCCGAACGAGTGAGTTCAAATCGACGTTCGGAAACAGCCAGTCGGTGCCAGGCTACCCGACGCTGGTCTTCCACATGGCGGCGAAGCGCATCTATCTGAATCCGTTCATCGCCAACATCATCCCCGTCTTCATCGTTGCGCTGATGATGTTCATCGTGCTCTATGTGTCGTCCAATCACGAGGGCGGCCGTGCTGGTCTCACTACGATGAACGTGATCCAAAGTTCTGCAGGATTTCTGTTCATCCTGCTGCTGTCGCACGTGAACGAGCGAAGTCGCATCGAGACACCCG
>Ga0316197_10002227_pt1 | contig 13904 bp, 12 predicted proteins | sample OudBiesiAoxic_MG_FD_204939 | JGI IMG/M metagenome (GOLD analysis project Ga0316197, IMG submission 204939) | Coastal sediment microbial communities from Oude Bieten Haven, Netherlands - site A oxic | ecosystem: Environmental > Aquatic > Marine > Coastal > Sediment | place: Netherlands...
ATCAGGCAGCCAGATCGTCGATGGAAAGCGCGTAGAGGTCAGCGTCACCCGCCTGCGCATGGGCCAGCAATGCGGTGTGTTCTGGCAGCAGGCGCTGGATATAGAACCGGGCAAGAACCTCGCGTGGACCCCCTTTGCCGGCAAGCGCTGCCTTGAGATGCAAATGCGCACCCAGCACCCGCGCAAAAGCGCGCAAATACGGAACAGCACCAGCAAAACGGGTGTTCAACTCGTCCTGCCCGACCAGCCAGTCGGTCGTCTCGCGCAAGGTCTCACTTGCCTGCCAGAGCGCCTCCGCCATGGCAGGGTAGGTCGCCTTTGCAGCCTCTGCATCAGCTTCGATCTCGTCAAGCAACCGGTTCGCTGCCTCGCCGCCATCCTTCATTTTGCGCGCAACAAGGTCCATCGCCTGAATGCCGTTTGTGCCTTCATAAATCGCGGTGACGCGGACGTCACGGCTGAATTGCGCCGCACCGGTCTCTTCAATGAAACCCATGCCGCCGTGTACTTGCAGCCCGATCTCCGACACCGCGATTCCGACATCGGTGCCAAAAGCCTTGGCGATTGGAGTCAGCAATGCTGCGCGTGCAACCCAGTTATTTTCCCCGGTGGCGTGCGACAGATCGATTGCCTGCGCACAGCTCAATGCGATGGCACGCGCGGCAAAAACCTCTGCCTTCATGGTTAACAACATGCGGCGTACATCGGCGTGTTCGACAATGGACGCCTTGCCATCTTTGCCCGCGCGGCCCTGTTTACGGTCGAGCGCGTAGTCAAGCGCGTGCACATACGCCGCTTGTGCCACCCCGATGCCCTGTCCGCCGACGCCCAACCGCGCATTGTTCATCATGGTGAACATGGCAGCCATTCCGCCTTGTTCCGGCCCGATAAGCCACCCCGTCGCATTATCATACTGCATCACTGCTGTGGGTGAGCCGTGCAGTCCCATTTTGTGCTCAAGGCTGACAACGCTGACGCCGTTCTTCGCACCAAGCGAACCGTCTTGGTTTGGAATATACTTGGGCACCAGAAACAGGCTAATCCCCTTCGTGCCCGCTGGCACCCCAGGAAGGCGTGCAAGCACCAGATGACAGACATTCTCTGCCAAATCATGGTCGCCCCAAGAAATATAGATCTTCTGACCAGAAACTCTGTAGGTTCCGTCGCTATTCATCTCAGCCTTGGTACTGAGTGCGCCCACGTCCGATCCCGCCTGCGGCTCGGTCAGATTCATCGTGCCGGTCCACTCGCCACTGATCAGTTTCGGCAAGTAAAGCGCTTTGATCTCCGCGCTCGCGTGGTGTTCCAGCGCCTCAATCTGGCCTTGGCTCATCAGCGGTGCCAGTTGCAATGAAAGGCATGCGCCGCTCATCATTTCGTTCACAGCGCTGGTAAGGCTCATCGGCAGCCCCATGCCACCATATTCCGGATCTGCACTCATGCCGATCCAGCCACCCTCGGCAATGGCACTGTACCCCTCTGCGTACCCCGGCGAGGTGCGCACAACGCCGTTCTCCAGCTTAGCGGGATGCAAATCACCGTTTCGTTGCAACGGTGCCAGCACCTCATCGCACATCTTGCCCGCTTCCGACAGGATTGCCCGGGTCACATCATCAGTGGCTTCGGCAAAACGCTGGGTCCGCTGCAAAGCGTCCAGCTTGACCACATGTTCGAATAGGAAGGTGTAGTCTTCGACAGGGGCGCGATACGGCATGATGTGATCTCCTGAAAGGCGAAGGGCTGCTTGGCAAGTCAGACGCAGACCTGATAAGGCCCGCAACAGCGCGGGTGTTCGGGGCAGAATGCGATCCAAGCCCTTTTCCCGCAACCCGAACGCGGCGTCACGAGAGAGCAGATGACCCAAACAACCGAAGTTCTGCGCCCTGATGCGTCAGACATCGCCCACGCATCAAAATTGCTCAGGAGCGGTGCGCTTGTCGCCTTCCCGACCGAAACTGTTTACGGGCTCGGCGCCGATGCCTGCAACAGCCGCGCCGTTGCCGCTATCTACGAAGCCAAAGGGCGGCCAAGTTTCAATCCGCTGATCGTACATGTGGCAGATGCCGCCAAAGCACAGCGATTTGGTGTCTGGTCCGATGCAGCCGAAATCCTCGCTACTGCCTTTTGGCCCGGCCCGCTGACCCTTGTTCTGCCATTGCGGCCGGATAGTGGCCTTTCCTCGCTGGTCGCGGCGGGTCTACCGAGCGTAGCGTTGCGTGTCCCGTCCCATCCACTGGCACAGTCAGTGCTGAACGCTTTTGACGGTCCCGTTGCAGCCCCATCGGCCAACCCATCAGGGCGGATCAGCGCGACGACAGCCGCTCATGTCATGGCGGGTCTGGACGGCAGGATCGCCGCTGTCATTGACGACGGCCCCTGCACAGTCGGTCTTGAAAGCACTATTGTCGGCCTGACGGACCCTGAGCCGGTAATCCTGCGTGCGGGAGGATTGCCGCAAGAAGCGTTGGAGGCTGCCCTTGGTGTGCCAATATTAACTAATAGCGTCGCAAAGGTGACCGCCCCGGGCCAGCTTAGTTCGCACTATGCGCCCAACGCCTTGATACGTCTGAACGCTGAGGCCGCAGAAAACGATGAGGTTCTGCTGGGGTTTGGGCCGGTTTCAGGAGACCTGAACCTGTCTGAAACTGGTGATCTGATCGAGGCCGCAGCGCATCTTTTTGGCTACCTGCATGAACTCGATGCGATGGGACGGCCTATCGCCGTTGCGCCGGTTCCGGAGCACGGATTGGGGCGGGCGATCAATGACCGTCTGCGCCGGGCCGCTGCGCCGCGCTGAAGTGCCCGTCACTGTGTCTCAATGCCTGAGCCTGCGACTCCGCACATCCGTCAGGCGCGCCCGGCGGCAGCGGACAGGCCAATCGGGTCAATACCGAGCGATTGCACAGCAGCGGTCCATTTCTGTTCATCCGGCAGATCAAACACCAGTGCGTTGCTCGCCTCGCAAGTAAGCCAGCCATTACGCACAATTTCGGATTCCAGTTGATCCGGGCCCCATCCGGCATACCCCAACATCAATTGTGCACGCTCCGGCCCCTGTCCCAGCGCAATATCTTCAAGGACGTCCAGCGTCGCGGTCATTGCGAAGTCGCTGTCTACCACCAGCGTCTTGAGCGCCGAGCGGTATTCCTGAGTGTGGAGCACAAATCCCCGTCCGGTCTCAACCGGACCACCAAAATGCACCCCCAACCCGGACGCATCGTCTGGGGCGGCGCTGCTAATCTGCTCTAGTACGTCACTCAGTTTGAGGTCTGGCGCGGGTTTGTTCACGATCAGGCCCATTGCCCCTTCATGGGTATGGCTGCACATGAAAATGACGGCGTGATCGAACCTCGGATCGCCCATGCCAGGCATAGCCAGCAGCAATTGGCCCGTCAGGTCCATAGCCGGGGTGTCACCCTGATCATCTTGTGCCGATGTCACCATATCCTCAACATGGCGCGGGTCGGCCGCGCTTGCAAGGCCACAACAGGTGTCGGCGAAACATGACTGAAGCAATCGTGACTTGGCATGTGGGGTCGATTATCCCATGTAAGATACATGATCAAAAAGCTTCTCAGCACCGCGCTCCTGTTGGCGCATGTCGGTTTGCCCACACAGGCACAGGACCAATTTGGCATCCCCGTCAGCGGTGAATTTCTGACCGGCTGGCAGCAAGCGGATGGCACCCGTGTGGCAGCTGTGAAGCTAACGCTGGAGGATGGCTGGAAAACCTATTGGCGCGCGCCCGGTGACACGGGCATCCCACCGCATTTTGACTGGTCCGGGTCCGCCAACCTGCGCGGCATCGGCATTCAATGGCCGGCCCCATCGGTATTTCGGGAACCGGGCCTGACCACTATCGGCTACAAAAATGAACTGATCTTGCCCATTACGGTCGCCCCGCGCGAGAACGGCAAACCGGTAAAACTGAATGCAATACTGGATATTGGGGTGTGTAGCGATGTCTGCGTCCCACAGCGTCTGCAGATCGATGTGGTTCTCGACAGCACCGCTTCACGCCCCACGCCAGCGATAGCTGCAGCACTTGCCCAGCGCCCGTTTTCCGCCAGCGAGGCAGGCGTGCACTCTGCTACCTGCACGCTTCGCCCCACAGATCGCGGGTTTGAGATTAGAACACAGGTAACCGTCCCAAGCGCTGGTGGCCGCGAATTGGTGGTGATTGAAGCAGGCCAGCCCGACATCTGGGTCAGCGAAACCGATACAACCCGGTCAGGGCGCGTGATTACGTCTATCGCAGATATGGAACATACTGGAGGCGGCACTTTTGGCATAGACCGCTCCGCCGTCCGAATTACGGTTTTGGGTAGCAAACATGCGGTCGATATCCGGGGCTGCACGCCCGGCTAATCCAGTCGTTTCGGCCTTCAGACAATTCTGCGTTTTGTTATTGCGAGACCTATTGCGCCCAGCAGATAACCCAAGAGTGCGATCAACAATGATCCTGCTATGAACAAAAGTAAGGCCGCCAGCATCGCTGGCAGGGCAGTGATTCCCGGAAAAGTCGCAGCGAGCGCTGGATAGAGATCACCGTCCATCATAACCCAACCGAGCGTCACAACGCACCATACCGCAACCAGTGCCCACAAGAAGATCATGCCTGCGCGCATCCCGACAACGGGCGATCGCAGGCTCCGCCGCATGGCCGCAATCTGACGCGAAATGTCATGCTGCGCGGCAACGAGCGCCGGTACGACCAACAGCACCAGAAACATTCCAAATCCGAGCCCATAGACCAGCGTGATCACCGTTGGCTTGAGGAACTGCGCCTGCTGGCTTTGCTCATAAAGGAGTGGCGCCATGCCCAGCACGGTCGTCATCGTTGTCAGCATGACGGGGCGCAACCGGTCGGCAGCCCCATCAATAATCGACGGAAAAAGCCCACGCGTTTCGCCGTATTCATCAATCGTTGTGATCAGCACAATCGAATCATTGATGATGATACCGGTCATTCCCAGCAAGCCAACCACTGTAAACATACTCAGCGGAACGTCCCAGTGTGCGTGCCCATAGATCGTTCCGACCAAACCAAACGGAATGATTGCCATGACTACCAACGGTCTGGTCCAACTCCCAAACACCCATGTCAGCACTAGAAAAATGCCGGTCAAACACAGGACAAGACCAGTCAGTGCATCCCTCAGAAACGTGCTTTCCTGTTCACTCAGACCGGCAATCCGAAAGGCCACCTGCCGTTCAGCTGCGATGGCCGGAAGGATATCTTCACTCAAGATCTGCGAAATCTCAGCGGCGCGGGCCGGGTTATCCTCAGAGATGTCGCCGCTCACGGATACCACCCGAATGCCGTTCTCACGGCGGACGGTGCTGAATCCGGTCCGGCGTTCGACCTTTACAATATCCGCCAACGGAACATACGCCCCTGCCGGCGTACGCATCTGGGTCCTGTCCAGAAAATCTGCTGATAACTCACCCACGGGCAATTCAACGCGGATGGTGGCGGAGCGAGGGCCATCGGGATAGCTCGCGGCCTCGATCCCGCCAAGTCGGTTGCGCAGCGCCCGACCCAGCGCATCAATCGTAAATCCAAGCGCTTGGCCTTGCGGTGTCAGATCAAGAATCAGCTCTTCCTTATCATACGCCAAAGTGTCCTGCACGGCGCTGACCTCGGGATATTGCCGCAGTGCAGTCTGCAAATCCTCCGACGCCGCCTTCAGGACATCGGTTTCTGCGCCGTAAAACTGAACATCCAGCGCATCGCCCCCGGGACCAGATCGCCAACCGCGAAAGCTGACGGTTTCGGCGAGCGGATGATTGACAACGCTATCCTGCAAATCTGCTACAAACGCAAAGCTGGAATAAGGGCGTGCATCAGCATCGATCAATTCGATAGATATCGCTCCCAGCAAGTCGGGGTCTTTGCTGTCCGCGCCATCAAGGCCACGTCCCGCGCTACGACCAATCTGCGCTATCACATAGTCCAATGGATTGGTTCCGTGGCGCGCCTCGTACTCAGCGCCCAGATCTTCAGTCGCCCGTTGCATTTCGCGCATCATCGCCAAAGTGTCCGCGCGGGTCGCGCCCTCGGCCATCGCAAAGTTGCCGGTGACCGATCCCCGCTCGGGCGCATTGAAAAACCGCCATTGCACATCGCCGCGGATAAACAGCGCAACCTGACTGGCCAACACCGCTACAACGCCCGCAAGCACCACGTACCGCGCGGCAATCACACCCGCCATAAGCGGCCTGAATAACCGTTCCCGTAGCCAGACGAACCCACGGTTCACCACACGACTTGGCAAATCGTACCAGTGCTCTTTTCGGGCGGCACGCATCGCATGGGCCATGTGATTTGGCAGGATCAGAAAACACTCTACCAAAGACGCTGCCAGTACCGCGATCACCGTAAAAGGTATGTCCTTGATCAAAGTGCCAAAGCGCCCACCAATGATCACAAGACCAAAAAACGCGATGATGGTCGTCAGCGTTGCAGCAAAAACCGGCATCGCCATGCGCCGCGCGGCATTTTCTGCCGCCTCCATCGCAGACTCTCCCAGCGACCGAAAGCGGTGATCCGCATGCTCACCCACCACAATCGCGTCGTCGACCACAATGCCAAGTGTGATGATCAGGCCAAAAAGCGAGATCATATTGATCGTGATTCCCGCCGCATACATCAACGCTATGGCTGCCGCCATCGACACCGGGATGCCTGCAGCGACCCAAAACGCCGTACGCGCGTTCAGAAAAAGGAACAGTAACCCGACAACCAGCCCCAGCCCCATAAGGCCATTATCGATGAGCAAATCCAGACGCCCGGTTATTGCGGCGGCGCGTGTGCGAATAAGATCAATCGTCACGCCTTCCGGCAAGCTGGTGGCAAGCTCGGCGCTGACATCCTCAACACGTTGCTGAATACCAATCGCATCCCCTTGATTGGAGCGGTCAACGCGCACGGTCATCGCCGGGTTGTCCCCGACGAAATACTGCGCTTCACGATCAACCCCTTCAGAAATGACAGTCGCTAGATCCCCGATGATCAAGGACGATCCGTCGGAGTTAGAGCGCAGCACGATGCCCGCGATTTCCGAAGCACTCCGCTTTGCGGACCCTGTACGCACCCGCGCATTGGCACCCGAGACATCCCCCGCCGGGTCGGCATCCACTTCAGCCGCGATGGCGGTTGCGATCTCTTCCATTGTAATATCGTTCGCAATCAGTTTGGCCTGCGGCACTTCCACCAGCGTTTGCGGGGCCGCAACGCCCCGAACGGTCGTGCGCGTGACGCCCGCCGCAAAGAGCCGCGTTACCAACTCGTCCGCAAAGCGGCCCAGTTGATCGGGGCCCAGAGGGCCGGTGATGACAACATCCGTCACCCGGTCCCGCCACGCGCCACGTCGAACGATCGGGTCTTCGGCGTCCTCAGGAAGCTCAGTGATTGCATCAACCGCCGTCTGCACATCTGCTGCCGCCCGCGACATGTCCCAGTTCGGTTCGAAATCCAATGCGATTACCCCGCGACCTTCGCGCGAGGTCGCCTCGGAGCTTTCGACTCCTTCCACCGACAACAGTGCAGGTTCCAATAGTTGCACGATCGCCGCATCGACATCTTCGGCCCCTGCCCCTTCCCAGACAGTTGTGACCGAGACATTGTCGACAATCACATCCGGAAAAAACTGCGCGCGCATGTTGGGTGCGGCGGCAATGCCGGACACCAGCAACAGCACCAAGAGCAGGTTCGCGGCGGTTTGGTGGCGCGTAAAATAGGACAGTAGCCCGCCCGCGCCGCGAGGTATCTGGCGCGCCATTCGCTCAGCCTCCCATCCGGCTTTCGATGCGCGCCACGACCTGCGCAGGCACTGACGGTTCCGCCAATTGTGCTAACACGCGGGCCTTCGCTTCTTGCGGCATCCGGGTATTTGCTTCGACAAAGGCCACAAGCCGCGCCCGACGCTCTTCGGTCAATTCGACCATGTCTGGGACATCAGGCACACCTTCCTTAGCGCGGCGTGGAGCGACCTTGATACCAGCACCCAAAAGCGGTGTACGCGCTTCAACCACTTCACGGCCCGCGATGGGACCACGCACCAGAACCGCATCGCCCTGACGCCGCAATACGCTCACCTCAGCCATCTCGAGCCGGTCTTCGGCACCCAGCAAGAGAACACGCCCTTGAGCATCGACCGCGGACGCTGGCAATCGAACCACATTTTCTAGCGCTGGTTCCTGAACCCGAACGGTCACGAAATCGCCCGGCTTGAATCCCGCGGCCCGTTCGAGCGTGGCAAAAATGACCCGGCCCGACGCACCTTCTTCAGCGGCAGCCCCGGCACGGGTTATCTGGCCCGCCGCTGAAAGGTCCACACCTGCAACTTCCAACGTCACCGTGAGGTTAGCACGTTGCAAGCGCCCCTCATCGTCCAACAAACGCGCGTATTGCGCTGTGGAAACACGGAATGAGAGTTCCAAGTCGTCCGGATCAAGTAGTTCTGCCAACCGCTCATTGGCAGACACCAGTCGGCCTTCTACAAGATCTGCCTCAAAAAGCGCGCCGCCAAATGGCGCGCGGATGGTGGTGTCACTTAGCCGACGTTCAGCTTCGGCAAGCGCAATCTCGGCACGTGCCAGCAATGTCGCGGCCTGATCCAGACGTGCCTCGACCTGCGTGACGATCTGTCTGCGAGCTAGAACCGCCTGTCGCGCGCTGGACGCGGCCAATTCTGCTGTTTCACTGGCGATGGCTGTACCAACCCCCCGCGCACCCAGGTCCTTTTGACGCTCAAACGCCCGCACACGCAGATCAGCCTGTTCAGCAGCGGCGACAAGTTCATCGCGCGCCAGATCAAGCGCGCGCTGTGCATCCCGGCCTTCGGCCAGGGCATCGTCTAGATCGCTTTGCGCCCGCGCAACAGCGGCTTCGGCGTCTGCTGGATCAAGCCGAACCAGCAGCTGTCCGGCGGTGACCTCACCACCATCTTCGAAACCCGGTGCAAGCTCAATCACGCGCCCGCCGACTGCGGCTCTCAATTCGAGGCGCCGGCGGCTTTCCAAAGCACCGAAACTTTCCAGAATTGGGGTCTGAATACCCGGCTCGGCCAACAACACATTGACCGCAAATACCCGTTCGCGCCCTCCGCCCGCCGACGGATCATCCGCCATCCGTTCCTGCACGGCGTCGCGGACAAGCTGCACTGCAAACAGCAGCAAACCCAGCGCGACCGCCGCCAGAAAAAACCCAATGATACTTTGCCGAAAAAAGCGCATTTTCGCCCGTTCTCACAATTGCTTGGCACCTCTATTCTAGCCCAAGCTCGAGAAACACCAAGTCACAACAGTCATACGCAGGAACGCATGGTTTCCGTCGCGTGAAACAGCTAAAATCGACCACATTCTCCCAAAAGGATAAAGCCGATTAGAATTTTGGGTGCCGAACGCGCCCTACTTGCGTCGTTGATGCTCATCCAAACGGGGCATGATCTCGACAAAGTTGCAGGGCCGGTGGCGATAATCGAGTTGCCGCGCCAGAATTTCATCCCATGCGTCCTTGCAAGCACCCGGCGAGCCTGGCAGAGCAAAGAGATAGGTGCCGTGTGCCACCCCGCCGGTCGCACGGCTTTGCACAGCAGACGTCCCGATCTTGTTCATGGAGACCATGGTGAAGACCGTCCCGAAAGCGTCGATTTCTTTCTCATAAACGTCCCGGTGCGCCTCTACGGTGACATCGCGACCCGTCAGGCCGGTGCCGCCGGTGCTAATCACCACGTCTATTTCTGGATCGGCGCACCAATCCCGAAGCTGCGCTGCAATCTGGTCTCTCTCGTCGGGCAAGACTTTGCGGTCCGCCAGCACGTGCCCGGCTTCGGTTAATCGCCCGACAAGCACATCGCCAGACCGGTCCTCTTCGAGGCTACGTGTGTCCGAAACGGTCAGCACAGCGATACGTACAGCGATGAATTCCATGGACTCGTCAATCCGGCTCATGCCCGCTCCATTGTTGCCAAGCGCAACGCCAGTGCAGCGAAGATCCCGCTGGTGATGAAGCGCATCGCGTGTGCCCCGCGCGCCATCCGGCGCCCTAACCCACCTGCGAATATGCCTACGAATGCATTGATTACAAAACCGCCAAGGCTCAATACCGCCCCAAAGATCACGAACTGCGCCAGAACAGGCCCGGCTTCCGGTTGGACGAACTGCGGTACAAATGCGAGAACAAACAGGATCACCTTCGGATTGGTCAGGCTAACAACGACACCCATGGTAAACGCGCGCTCTCGAGAAATCGGCGGCGCATTGGGCTGTTCTGCTCTCCTGCGCAGTGACTGGACAGCCAGCCACACCAAATAGAAAACGCCAATCCACCGGATCATATCAAACATCCAAGGGAAAGCGGACAAAAGCGCGCTCAATCCCAGCCCTGCAAGTGTCACATGAACCATGCCCCCCACCGAGATGCCTGCACTTGCCGCGACAGCGGCGCGCGGACCGGATCGCAATCCAAGACCGAGGCAAAACATCATATCCGCCCCCGGCGTGAAATTCAGTGCAAGAGCCGCAGGCGCAAAGGCCAGAAGGGTGATCGGATCAACCATCGTTCAGACGCGCTTTGAGACTAAGAAGGTCGGCCCAAGCCTCACGCTTGTGCTCGGGGCTGCGCAGCAGATAGGCTGGGTGAAACATCGGCAGGGCTGGCAATCCCTCAGCCTCCGTCCAATGCCCCCGTAAACGGGTTATCCCTCGTTTTCCCAGCAGTGCCTGCGCTGACCAGTTACCAACGATGATCAGAACTTCGGGCTTCGCGAGCGCAATGTGCCGCGCGAGAAAGGGGCGCATCATAGCGATTTCAGCTGGTTTCGGATCACGGTTCTGCGGTGGGCGCCATGGCAGGACATTGGTGATATAAACCGGCGCATCCTCACGCGTGCGCCCCATGTCAATGGCCGCCAGCATCCGGTCCAGAAGCTGCCCCGCCCGACCTACAAAGGGCCTTCCTTCACGATCCTCATCACGCCCCGGTGCTTCGCCAACTATCATCACCCGCGCACCGGGGATGCCGTCTGAAAACACAAGGTTGCGTGCACCCCGCTTCAGGTCACAATGATCGTAGGCAGCGATGGCCGAGCGCAACTCATCAAGCGTCTGCGCTGCATTTGCAGCGCGCTCCGATTCAGCCACGACATCGACTTTTGCCGCCAAATGCACGGCAGGCGCGGTTCCCGGCGCAGTTGCCCTTGGCTTTTCGACCGCCGCGGGGACCTCGTAGCGATTGACCGGTGTGTCGCAGATTGCCTCCGTTGCGCCAAGCTCCATCTGCCAAGCCAGCGCCGATAGCGCCTGATGATAATCCGCTGATTCCATGCCGCCAACTTACCGCCCCCGTGGGACAATCTAAATCCCATCTTCAAATTGATATGCACATTACAATTTCGACACGACTACGCCTCCGCCAGCGCCGCCTATCTCTGAGCGCTTGCTCGCTTGTGCGCCCCTCCCTATAACGCTCCAAATAGCGCAGGGCTGCCACATGAGTTTCGCACATCGACATTTGCTGGGCATCGAGCAACTTTCCCAGACCGATATCGTCACCGTGCTTGATCTTGCCGACCGCTATGTCGATCTCAACCGACAGCCTCACAAGCATTCCGATGTGCTGAGCGGCCTGACCCAAATCAACATGTTCTTCGAAAACTCGACCCGTACGCAGGCAAGTTTTGAAATTGCGGGCAAACGACTAGGCGCGGACGTGATGAACATGGCAATGCAGGCCTCGTCCATAAAAAAGGGCGAGACCCTGATTGATACGGCGATGACGCTCAACGCTATGCACCCCGACCTGCTGGTCGTGCGCCACCCGCAATCAGGCGCAGTCGACCTGCTGGCGCAGAAGGTCAACTGCGCCGTGCTAAACGCCGGAGATGGCCGTCATGAACACCCAACACAAGCACTGCTGGATGCACTAACGATCCGCCGCGCCAAGGGCCGCCTGCATCGGCTCTCCATCGCAATCTGCGGCGATATTGCGCATAGCCGTGTGGCCCGCTCGAACATCATGCTGCTGGGCAAGATGGAGAACCGGTTACGCCTGATCGGTCCGCCAACACTGATGCCCGCCGGAATTGGCGATTTCGGGGTCGAAGTGTTCGACGATATGGCCGAGGGTCTGGAAGACGTCGACGTTGTGATGATGCTCCGCTTGCAGCGCGAACGCATGGACGGCGGCTTTATCCCGTCGGAACGCGAATACTATCATCGCTTTGGACTGGACGCAGAGAAACTCTCCCATGCGAGACCAGATGCCATAATCATGCATCCTGGCCCGATGAACCGGGGTGTCGAGATCGACGGGACTTTGGCCGACGACATTAACCGCAGCGTCATTCAGGACCAGGTCGAGATGGGGGTCGCTGTCCGCATGGCTGCAATGGATCTGCTGGCGCAGAACCAGCGTTCGACGCGAGGAGCCGCATGACGACGATCTTGATCTCTCCGCGTGAGCGTGGGCAGATTCGCGTTTTCGCGATCAATCGCCCCTCCCTAGAAATCGCTAAGGCTCTATCAGATCAGTCCAAACCAAATCTCGCCCGCGACCTGTTGAATGCGCCGGATCTTGACACGAGCAGCACTGAGATATTCCCAATCTCTGATCTCGCCGGTGTCGGCCTTGCTGCCTACCTGTCCGATGGCTACGCCGTTGATGACGCACAGCTAACCCCAGATCGCAGCAAACTTGCGGCCCTTGACGGCTACGTGCTTCTGCTTTTCTCAGACAGCTTTGGTGGCGCGGCCACGACCCTCTCGCCCGGTCCTGACCTCACGCTGATCGGCACCTACGGAGAATTGTTGCCAGAAGATAAGCCGATCCCTCTCGATGCTGACAGCGCGCAGCCCTATTCTGGCCTTCCCGGTATCTCACCTCCCACGCCGCCACGCGGGGCGGCCGGCAGCGTTCTGACAGTGGTGGCCCTTGCCATCGGCCTTGCCCTGCTGCTGTGGTGGCTGCTCACCTGATCTGACCGGAGAAAAAATGACCGAAGACCCCAAAGACCCTAAAATGTCAGGCCGCATTGCGATGATTGCGCTGTTGGTTGCCTTTGGCGTGGTGGGCCTGATGCTCTGGATTGGTGGATGATGCTTACGTTTCTGAATGCTCGGCTGATTGACCCCGAAGCTGGCACCGTCACACTCGGCGGTCTGCAGGTTGAAAGCGGTCGGATTATCGCAATCCTGCCGGAGGGCGCACGACCCGAAGGCACGACGGTTGATTGCAACGGCAAATATCTTGCCCCCGGTATCGTCGACATTGGCGTGAAGGTTTGCGAGCCCGGTGAGCGGCACAAAGAAAGCTATCGCTCCGCAGGGCGCGCGGCTGCTGCAGGTGGCGTCACCACAATTGTGACGCGGCCCGACACGACACCTGCTATCGATAATCCCGAAACGCTTGAGTTTGTCACCCGGCGCGCGAATGAAGCGGCCCCGGTGAACGTCCTGCCTATGGCTGCGCTTACCAAAGGGCGCAACGGGCGCGAGATGACCGAGATCGGGTTTTTGATGGATGCCGGTGCGGTGGCGTTCACAGATTGCGATCGTGTCGTTTCAGACACCAAAGTCTTTTCCCGCGCACTCACATACGCCCGCGCGCTTGGGGCGCTTGTGATTGCACACCCACAAGAGCCGATTCTGAGTGCGGGCGCTGCGGCGAGTTCGGGCAAATTTGCCTCACTTCGTGGTCTTCCTGCCGTGTCCCCAATGGCCGAACGCATGGCGCTTGACCGCGACATCGCCCTCATTGAGATGACTGGCGCGCGTTATCACGCGGATCAGATCACTACCGCGCGCGCGCTCCCCGCTCTGGAACGCGCCAAGAAAAATGGGCTCGATATCTCCGCAGGCGTCGGTATCCACCACCTGACGCTAAATGCCCTGGACGTGGC
>Ga0316197_10002228_pt1 | contig 13902 bp, 9 predicted proteins | sample OudBiesiAoxic_MG_FD_204939 | JGI IMG/M metagenome (GOLD analysis project Ga0316197, IMG submission 204939) | Coastal sediment microbial communities from Oude Bieten Haven, Netherlands - site A oxic | ecosystem: Environmental > Aquatic > Marine > Coastal > Sediment | place: Netherlands...
AGGTCGGCATTCGCCCGCAGGCTTAGGTTGTCATCGCGCATCACGAGCGCCTGCCGGGCGGTGAGGGTGAGATCCAGGTTCGGGTTGCTCAGGGTCGAGAGATCGGCGCCACCCGCGAGACTGATCTCGCCGCCGGCCACGTAGGCTCGGAACGACTGGATCTCGACCAGCTCTCCATCGAGGTGGATCGCGATGTCGAGGTCGGAGATGGTTGGATACCTCTGTTCGGAGAACCTGAGCAGCGGGGAATTGATTTTCACATCACCGGCGAGCTGTGGTGCCTCGATGCTGCCGCTCACGCGGACGTCAGCCGATGCTGTCCCGCTCGCGCTGTTCAGCTGGGGAATGTATTTCTTGGCCAGCTCGAGCCCGGTCTCGGGCAGGTGGAGTACGAGGTCGATGCTCTGCTCTGCCTGGTCAGCGATCTTCTGCACGCGCATCGGCGTGTGCCCCTTGATCGTGATCGGCTCTAGCTCGGGGTGCTTCAGGGTGCCATCGACCCGGAGCTGGCCGCTGGCCAGAGTGAAGGCGAGATTCGCGTCGACCGGCGCAATCCCTTCGGCACTGGGTTTGCGTACTTGGAGGACATCGAGTCTTCCCGTCCCGGTGGGCGCAGCGAGTGTCCCACCGATTTCGATTTCTGCATCGACGGTCGCCGCGAGGTCGAGCGGGTCACCGAACATCGCCATCAGGTCGGCGAGCTTGAGCTTGTTGGAGTCGATCTTCACCGAGAGTTCGCCAGGCTGGTCGAGGAAGCTGCCCAGGTCCGAGACGGCGGCCATATCGAAGGGGATCGAGACATCGGCGCTGGCGATCGGGAGGCTGCCATGAAAAAAACGAAACGATTCGACATCCAGTCGTTCGCCGGCGAGCTGCGCGGCGCCAGTGATCGATAGTTCTTCACTGCGTGCAGTGAAATCAGAAAGGCGGTAGCCCCCGGGCTCGTAGCTAAAGTTGAGCTGGCCGCTCACTGGAGCTCCTGGGTCGAGTTGCAGGTCGAACTCTGGAACCACGGCGCTACCCTGGTGCTGCTGGTCGCGGATCGTCCCTGATCCCTCCCAGTTTAGAGTGATTTTCCCACCCGGGCGCTGCTCCACTTTCAGGGCTTCTAGGATCGGGTGAAGCGCTGCTAGCTTGGGCAGGTCCACCTCCGCTTTGGCCTCGTAGCTAGTCTTGCCGATATCGAAGCCACCGCTCGAGTGGATCCTGTTGCTGGCGTCGCCGTGCAGGTCGGCTTTGAGATCGAATGAATCTTCGGTAGCCGCTAGCGTCGCCTGCGCGACCGTTGCCCCTCCGTAGGTGAGCCCCGTAGCATCTGCGGAAAGTTTGGCACGCACGACTTCACCGCCGGTAAGTTCGAACTCGGCGATGTCTGCCGATACGGATCCACCGACTTCCTGCAGTCCGTAATTGCTCGTTAGCTCTGCTAGATCTGGGGCTTCGAGTTTTGCCTGCGCGTTCAGGGTCTTCGTCTCCGGGAGGAAAGTGCCCGAGCCAGTGACCGTGCTGCCGCCGCTGCGGACGGAGATGTCGCTGACATCGATCTTAGCTTTGCTGTAGGCGATACTGGCAGTCGCGGTGTCGGAGCCATATTTCTGATACGCGAGCTGGCTGGTGCCGATCTCCGCCCGCACTGGGAATTCGGCACCCGAGTCGAGCGTCGCCTCGAGGCGGTTGACGACGCCCGCGATTTCGATGTCGATGTCGAGCCAGTCTCCGAGGGCGGCCAGATCGATCTCGCCACCCGCAAGCTGCGCCTTCCAGAGCTGCGAGGATTCTTGCGTGGCGGTCACCTCACCTCCGAGGACACGTAGCTTGCCCTCCAACATCGGGGCGGATCCAGGCGCAGCTGGGCGCAGGACGCTCAGCTGCTCGATCGCCAGCTCTTCAGCGATATCGAGCGATCTGATCTGGATGACCGGTTCGCCACGGCTGATGAGTTCCGCGTCCAAATTCTGGTTCGTCTGCCCGTTCGGAAAACTGAGCTTGTCGGCGCGGATCGACCCTGCCCCGTCGGTGAGGCGGAAGCCAAAGCTTTGGAGGGAGAACGGTTGGTCTCCCCCAGAGAGGACGCGCAACCCGAGATCGCTGATCTTGAGATCCTGTTGCAGGAGGGCGTCGAGATTCTCCCACAGCCGGGGATCCTTTCCCTTCTCAGCTTTTCTCGCCTTCTTCTCAGCCTTGCGCCCCTCGATCTCGGGGTCGGTGGGAAATTTCTGTGAGGTGTCGAGCGTGGCATCTAGCCCCGTCACGTGAACCCTGCTCAGCCCCTCGCCCCAGTTGCCCTTGATCAGCGGTTTCAACGCATACTCGACCTCTAAATGTTGAAGTGTTAGTAAACGGAGGTTTCTCGATCCTACAAGATGGGCATCGCTTAAGGTGAGGCCGCTGAGCAGGGTGCCCTCTACTTCGAAGTCTCCCTTGAGGTAGAGGTCGTTCAGAGCCTTGCTGACCTGCGCATGGACGATCTTGCGGAAGATCGGCCCGTTGATCAGTGGGAGCGAGACCACCACGAGGGCGATCGAACCTAGCGCGATCCACTTCAGCCATGACCGGCGACGGCTCCTCCCACCGCTAGGGCTATCGGAGCTTTCGGATGGGAGGCGGACGGCTGGTGGCATGGACTGGAAGGAGCCTGATCATGTCACATACGATCCCCGTTTCGCAAAGGATTTACGATCCCGTATTGAGTTTGGATGACGGGCTCCCCCAACCCCGAGTGCCTCTTGCACACCTCGACGAACACCCGGCCCGCAAAAAGTTCCTAACAGATCTTAATTTTCAGTATGTCCTAAACAGAATCTGGAAGCGAGTTCGTTAGCCCTTGCGCTGAAAATCCGAGATGATTTCGGGGCATGGTTCGTCATCGACATCGAGAGGTTCCAGCCCCTTCTTGGCGCGCCGAAAATTGCGCGCCCGGCGCCTGATGAACTTGGTCGATTCGGGGAAGAATTTGTCGCCGATACAGAAGAAGAAGAAGAAGCCGATGACGGCTGATGAGATCAGATCGAGGTGGATGATCTCGCGTAGCGACAGGCCGACGGCGATCGCGGCGAAGACGAACGAGACAATGAATTTTCCTGTGAGGCTGCGGACGACGGCGCGGTGTTCGTCTGCGTCCATCGGGGGGATTGGGCGGTAGGGCATTGGGGGGCGGAATGGGAGTAACGGCGAGGCCGGGGAGCGAGTGGTGATCCGAAGTGGAGCTGGCTAAGTTTCCGCCATTGGCAGGGCTGGGTCAAGCGAGCGACGCATGGACAGAAGGAGAATTTTCTTTGTCAATTCCGCTCTCTGAGCCTAGATTCCCAATGATGCGGCCTTTTTTCAGCCTCTGGGGCATGATTTGCTCTGAGATTACCATCACCATTTCCGCCTAGGCGCGCGGGAATGGTGGCATCCATCTGTTTGTCCCTTCGACACCTTGCGCCTCCTGGATCGGGCCTTTCGCCCCACCCTCGCCCTCGACTAATTTTTTTCTACGCACTTTCCAACCTGTAACTTTCTCAACTAGTAACTCGCCAACCGACACGCCGACCATGTCCGACAAAAGAACCGTAGCCATCTATGATACGACCCTGCGTGATGGGACGCAGGGAGAGGGGGTCTCCTTCAGCTCACTGGACAAGATCCGCATTGCGGAGAAGCTTGACGAGTTCGGGGTGGACTACATCGAGGGGGGCTGGCCTGGATCGAACCCGAAAGACGTCTCGTTTTTCGAAGAGGCGCGGAAGCGCGAGTGGAAACACGCGAAGATCGCCGCATTCGGCAGCACGCGCCGCGCCGACCGAAAGGTGGAGGAGGATCCGCAGGTGCAGACCCTGCTCGATGCACAGACCCCGGTGGTCACCTTCTTCGGCAAGACCTGGTTGCTCCACGTCACCGAGGTGCTGCGCACTACCGGCGAGGAGAACCTCGCGATGATCCGCGATACCGCCCGCTACCTGAAAGAGAACGGCAAGGAGGTGATCTACGATGCCGAGCATTTTTTCGACGGCTACAAGGACGATGCCGAGTACGCGATATCGACGCTCAGGGCGGCCAAGCAGGGTGGGGCAGACATCGTCGTCCTATGCGATACCAACGGCGGGACGATGCCTGATGAGATCGCGAGAATCACCGAGCACGTGGTCGCCGAACTCGACATGCCGGTCGGGATCCACACCCACGATGATACTGGGGTCGGCGTCGCGAACGCCTTGGCCTCGATCGCGGCCGGCGCGTGCCATGTGCAGGGGACGGTCAACGGCTACGGCGAGCGCACCGGGAACTGCAACCTGACGACCGCGATCCCAAACCTGAAGCTGAAGATGGGCTACGACTGTCGGACCGACGTGTCGAAGCTGACGCAGCTCTGCCACTTCGTCGATGATCTGGCCAATTGTGCGCACAACGAGCGGGCGCCCTACGTGGGGCGGACCGCGTTTTCCCACAAGGGGGGGATGCACGTCAATGCGGTGCAGAAGTTGGCTCGGACCTACGAGCACATCGAGCCGGCGACAGTCGGAAACTCGCAGTTCATCCTCGTGTCGGAACTGTCTGGGCAGAGCAACGTTCTGCTCAAGGCGGAGGAGCTCGGGTTCGAGCTGGAGAAGGGCGGGAAGGAAGCGCTCGGCATCCTGGCAGACCTCAAGAACCTCGAGAAGGAAGGCTACGAGTTCGAGGCGGCGGATGCCTCATTCGAACTGCTGGTGCGCAAGGCGCTGAACCACTATCGGCAACTTTACACGCTGAAGGAATACCACTGCACGACGCGTGTGCGCCGCGAGGGGGCGGAGAGCTTCGAGACCTGTGAGGCGACGGTCAAGCTGGAGGTCGAGGGTGAGCGAGAATACACCGTCGCCGAGGGAGATGGTCCGGTGAACGCTCTCGACGCGGCGCTGCGCAAGGCCCTGGTGCCTTTCTACCCAGAACTGGAAGCGGTCTCGCTGACGGATTATAAAGTGCGTATCATCGACAGCCGGACCGGGACGGCCGCTAAGACCCGCGTGCTGATTGATTCGAGCGATGGTCAGAACACCTGGGGGACCGTGGGTGTCTCCTACAACATCATCGAGGCCAGCTGGCGCGCGCTGGTCGATAGCTTCGAGTACTACATGCTGCGCTCGCGTTCGTAGTCGGGGGCGGGGAGCCGCCTACTCGATGCGGATCCGACCTTCGAGCTCGCTGCAGATGTCGATGTAGTCGCGTCCGTCTTTCCGGATGATCTCCCTGAGGAACCAACCGAGTCTCTCGTCGTGTTGGAAGGTGATGTACTGGACGAGCCTGCGGCGGCGACCGTCCTCGATTACCGGGCGGATGTAGGTGACCTCCGCACCGAATTCCGTCTCGAAGCCCTCCCGTTTGAGTTTGCCATCGAGGATGTAGGCGATCTTGACCTCACTTTCACCAATCTCGAAGAAATCTGCGATCAGTTGGGTAGCGAGCTTGCGGTTGAGGGGCCTGGGCACCTGGTCCTGGGCCTGAGCGGAACTGGGACCGAGCGAGAGGCAGAGGGCGATGAGTAGGGCGAGCGTGGCGATGGCCTGGTTGGATTTCTGGTTCGTCATGATGGGCATTAGACCACGGGGAGCGCTTGATATTCAATATTTGTCTAGAGTGCGGGTGCGGGTCGCGTTGGCAATCTTCCCGCAGATGGCTATATTCTCGGATGCATGTCCCGCTGACAGCTGAAGAACAGGAGAAATTGGACTACCTCCTCGGTTCTTTTGGGGCGGGCTCGATGCGGGCGCCGCGCGTGTCCTTCCTCTACGGGCTCGGGCTTGTGGCGGTTGCCTTCGTGATGGTGCTGTTGCCGCTCACCTATGTCTCGCTGGTGCTGGCGCTGGCGTGGAAGGTGCTCAGCGCGATGTTTGATCCACCAGCCCTAGGCGATTTTTACGGGATGTTAGCCTATGCTGGAGTGCTTTCGCTGGGTCCGATTGTCCTGTTCTTCATGGTGAAGCCATGGTTTGCCCGACCGGTCGAAAAGGCGGCGCAGGTCGAGCTCGAGGAGGGGAATGAGCTATTCCTGCGAGCCTTCGTCTACATGGTGGCACGCTCGGTGGGAAGCCCGCTGCCGTGCCGGATCGAATTCGACTGCAGCGTGAATGCCGCAGCCGGGTTCCGCGGCGGACTGATGAGCATCCTGCGCAATGACGTGCGGTTGCTGATCGGGCTGCCGCTGGTCGCAGGCCTTAACCTGCGCTCCTTTGGCGGGATCCTCGCCCACGAGCTCGGTCACTGTTCACAGGGATTCGGCATGCGCCTGGCGTTCGTCGTCCAACTCGTGAACCAGTGGCTGCACCGAGTCGTGAACGGGCGCGACCTGTGGGATCTGAAACTGCGCGATGCGGCGGAGCACGGGGCACCGCACGTGTCGATGGTCGCCTGGTTCGGCATCTTCTTCGTCTGGCTGACACGACGCTTCCTGTGGATTCTGATGGTGCTCGGCCAGGTGATCAGCTGCTTCGCGCTGCGCCAGATGGAGTACGATGCGGATCAGTATGAAGTCAAATTCGCGGGGGCGAATGTCTTCCGCAGCACCTCGCGCCGCCTCAGCCACCTCAACGCTGGCGCGGCACGCGCCACCCGCCTCCTGCAGCAGACCTGGCAGGAACAGAAACTGGCGCGCGACCTGCCGATGCTGACCCGCGTCCAGACCGAGGAGCTGTCGGAGAAGGTGCGGTCGATGATCGACGAGGAGATGGCGCTGGCCCGGACCGGATGGTTCGCCACGCATCCGGCGGAGGTCGACCGGCAGCGCGCTGCGGATGCGATCGGTGGAAATGGATTCTTTGAGCTCGATGATCCGGCGACGGTCCTGTTCCGGGACTTCGAAGGGTTATGCGAGCGCTCGACCGCCTGCTACTACCAGAGCGCCTGGGGCCTCGAGGTCGAGGATGCCCAACTGTTGGAGAACGACGAGCTCTGGGTTGAGGCGGCCGACCGCAGGGCGACCGCCCAGGCCTGCGAGCGATACTTCTGTGGCCGCCTGACCGTTTTGCGCCCGTTCACTCTGACACCAGAGGATCTCGACACCGCCCCAGAACTCGCGACTGCCAAACGCGAGATGCTGGCCGAGATGGCGGCCCGCGAGGCGGAGTTCGAGCGGTTCTCCGAGGCCGATGCCCGCTTCGTGGCGGCGATGCAGGCGGGCGGGTTGCTGATGGCAGGTTACCGGGTCGACCTCGAGCACTTCGAGCTCGAGAACGGCGACCTCGCCGAAGTCATGGCCTTGCGCAAGGCGATGCGCGTCGAGATGGACCAGCTGCAGTTCAGGCTGGGTGGCTTCGACGGCCACGCACGCGGCCGGCTCGCATCGGCATTAGCCATCGCCCGGCGCGACGACCAGCACCGGCATGTCGTCAATGTCCTGATCGAGTTTCTCGTCGTCTACCGCGAGCTACTACCGATGATCGCCCGCCTGCGCGAACGCTGGCTAGTGCAGGAGACCCTCATGAGCAATGTCGGTCGATTCGGCATGACCGGGATCGCCCAGGACCGGCTGAATGCGCTGGTCACAGAGATGGCCCCGATCGTGCAAAGGATCCTCGAGGCCACCGAGGGCAAGACCTACCCGTTCCCGCACTACTGCGGGGAGATCGCCCTGAATGATTTTGTCCGACTGGAGCTGCCCTCGGAGAAGGACCTGTTCACCCGCACCTTCAAGACCACCGAGGCTCTACTGGAACGATTGATCGGACTCTATTTCCGCGTGATGGGGCGCTTGGTGCTGGTGGCAGAAGAGGTGGAGGCGCAGGTTCTGGATGACTGAGTTCTGATCGCGGCCTGAGCGGCACCGCGGGCGAACCACCCCCGCTTCCAATGCCAACTCCGCCCAAGCAGAGATCGGGGGGCAGGCACTCCTGCCTGCCGGAGCACCCGGTCGGAACCCGTCCCCCGTGAGGGGATCAATTTGCCATCCGCAGAGAACTGGCCAGATCGCTCTAGGTTTCGATCTGCTACCTAAATTGTCTTATGGTGATTGGTGTCGGCTCCTACGCGAGTCGGATTGTGGCGACTGGAAGTCACCACTAAGGCTTGAAGGGCCAGAAGACTGGGATCAGGGCGGTGGCGACCAGCCAGAGGATGAGGTTGAGGGGGACGCCGACCTTGGGGAAGTCGCTGAACTTGTAGCCGCCGGCGCCGTAGACGTAGGTATTGGTCTGGTATCCGATCGGTGTGGCGAAGCTGGCGCTGCAGCCGAACATCATCGCCACGATGAACGGGCGCGCATCGACCCCGAGCTCGCCGGCGAATTCGATGCTGGCGGCGATCTTGATGACGATCGGTGCCAGCAGGACGGCGACGGCGTTGTTGCTGATCAGCTCGGTCAGCGTCGAGCTGAGAAGGTAGACCGCGGCCAGGATGATGGTCGGGTGGTAGCTGCCGAAGACCGCCATGACGCCGTCGGCCAGCAGCGCCGCCCCCCCGGTGACCTCCATCGCCTTGCCTACTCCTAACATACCTACAATCAGGAAGATGATGTTCCACTGGACGGCGGAGTATGCCTCGTGAGGTTGGAGGCAGCGGGTGGCGAGCATTGCGACGGCGGCGAGGAAAGCGAGGACGACGATCGGAACGGTGGTGAGCGAGGCCAGGAGGACGAAGCCGGCGGTGATGCCGGCGGCGAACCAGGCCTTTTCGAGGCGGATGTCCTTTGCCCGGCGTGCGGTGAGGCTGACGAAGTCTTGCTGGTCCTGCACGCGTTCGATCGCCTGTTTCGGACCCTCGATGAGGAGGGTGTCGCCCGGGTGCAGTCGGACGTCCTCGAAATTGCGGCGGTAGTCGCCGCTCTGCCGGTGCACGCCCAGGATCAGGACGCCGAAGCGCTGACGGAATTTGAGCGAGCGCAGCGTGCGCCCGACCAGCGGCGAGGCCGGGCCGATGATACCCTCCATAAGGACGGCGGGGCGCCGCTCGAGGGTCTCGAGCTTGAGATTCTGGTAGGAGGTCAGGCGCAGGCCATCCGTGTCCTTGAGGTCTTCGAAGTCCTCCCCGTGCACGGAGATGAGGATGCGGTCACTCTCCTCGACGGTGAGGGAGTCGAGGGTCTCGCTGAGCGGCACGCCCCGGCGGCGCACCTCGAGGACGCGTGCCTCCTTGATCTCCTTCAGCAGCGTTTCGGTGATGGGTCTGCCGATCATCGGCGACCCGGCCTGGACGATGACCTGGGTGAGGAATTCGCGCTCCTGCATTTCGGCGATGCTGGTGGCGACAGATTCGCGCTGTGGTAGCAGCTTGCGGCCGACGGTGAGCATGTAGACGAAGCCAACAGCGGCGTAGACGAGGCCGAGCTTGGTGAGCTCGAACATGGTAAACGGATCTTGGCCGAGCGCCTGTGCCTGGCCGTCGATGATGAGGTTGGTAGATGTGCCGGTGAGCGTGCAGGTGCCGCCGAGGATGCACGCGAACGAGAGCGGGATGAGGAGGCGCGAGGCTTTGAGGTCGGAGGATTTGGCGAGGCGCAGGACGATCGGCAGGAAGACGACGACGACGGGCGTGTTGTTGACGAAGGCCGAGAGAACGGCGCCGGTGAGCATGAGGACGACGAGCACGCGCAGTTCCCCCTCACCGGCAATCCGGCGGAACCAGCGCCCCATGATGTCGATGCAGCCGGACCGTTCGAGCCCGGCGCTGAGGATGAACATGCAGGCGATGGTGATCGGGGCCGGGTTGCTGAACGCGCCGAGCATCTCATCCTTGGAGAGGATCCCGGCCGCGAGCACCAGCCCGAGCGAGAAGATCGCGACCATGTCTGGTGGCAGCCATTCGCGGAAGAATGCCAGCCCCGCCAAGCCCAGTAGAACGAACACAAAAGTGCGCTGGAATAGCGGATCTTGGAAAAATTCGAGCACGGCGAGCATTGGCATTGGTGTGACTGTGGCTGCTGCTAGCGCCAGTTGAAAGGCAGATTTTCTGCAGATTCCGCCGCCCCCGATCAGTCGTGCCTGCTCGATAGGCGATCCGGTGCGTGATACTACAAGGGAGAAATTCTTCAACGATTCGCTTCCCGCAAGGCACATTGGTGCTAGGATGCGGTCGATGAAGGGATTCAGAGAGTGGTCTTGGCAGGAGCACAAGCTTGCGATCGTGGGCCTGGTCGTCGGACTGTTCTTCGCTTGCGCCCAGCCGGGCTTGGCGATGCCAGAACCCGAGACTGAAGCTGATTCTGAGTCGGCCCCAGACCCAGAAGAGGTGAGGAAGTTCTTGGCACAGCTGACCCTCGACGCCGAGGCGCTAGAGGCGATCGATCAGGCGGTCGCTCGCTTGGGGTCGGACCGCTTCGCCGAGCGCTACCTGGCATCGGTATATCTCGCACGCCTCCCGGTATTGCCGCGCACCCGGCTGGAGGAGGCGATGGTCGGGGCGCCGCTCGACAAGCGGTTGAGGCTGGCCCAGATTTTTAAGGCCAACACGCCGGAGCATACCGATAGCATGATCTTGCGGGCGATGGAGGTGGTGATGGAGGGCGAACTCCGCGGGCTGCTCCCGGAGGTGATCGCGGCCCTCGACGGCCGCGAACTTGACGCTGGCTGGGATGCCTGTGTCCGTGCCTGTGAGGTGACCGCCACCGGGGCGGACGTGGATCTCCTCGGGCGTATGCTGTCCAGCCCGACCACGATTGTTCGCGCCGGCTCCGCCGCCGCCTTGATCAAGCTCAGGGGAGGGGAGGCGGTCGAGCAGTTGAAACGCCTGGTGGATGATCCCGATGACCGTGTCAAACTGCTCGCCGCGCACTACCTGAGGAAGCAGAAGAGCCACGAGTGCCTCAAGGCCTACGCGGCCTTGCTGATGACGGAGGAATTCGCCGTCCGCTGGGATGCGCTGGAAGCGCTGAGGCAGATCACCGGTGAGGACTTTAACTATTTTGCCTCGTCCGACGAGGAGAAGCGGGCCGGGCCGGCGGAGGCGTGGAGGGGCTGGGTGGCCGAGAATTGTGCGACCGCAGAGCTGGACTTCACCCTCGGTGAGTCTGCGGAGCTGGTTCTCTTCAACGGGGAGGATCTCGACGGCTGGAAGGAGGTGAAAGCATTCTTCCGCAAGCCGGATCGCGGCCAGGGTGGTGGCCCGGCAGGCTGGGGGGTCGAAGACGACAAGCTCATCTGCTTCGGCGGGCCGAATGGGCACCTGCGCACCCGTGACAGCTATCGCAATTTTACCCTGAATCTTGACTACCGACTTCCGGGAGGGAAGGGCGACAGCGGTGTCGGCCTGTTCTTGGCGGGGCCCGACAATCTTCTGCCCACCTGCCTCGAGGTGCAGATCCTCCACGGGCATGCCGGCGACCTCTACCCGGTGAGCGGGTTCCAGGCAGAGGGACCGGATGGCAAGTTGATCGTCTACCGCGCGGAGCGGATCGCGGAGCCTGAGGAACTGCGAGACGATTGGAACAGCATGGAGCTGAAGGTGCGCGACGGGACGGTTGAAGTGCGCGTCAACGGCCAGGTGGTCAATCGCGCGAGCGGTGGGCCAGGAGGTGCCACGCAGTTGACACTGCTCAACCAATCCACCCGTGTCGAATTCCGAGGCATCGTGCTGAGCCCCCTCGATTGATGCTGATCCTGACGACCGGAGGGACGATCGACAAAATCTACTTCGATGCGAACTCGGAGTACGAGGTCGGGGAACCGGTCGTGCCGCAGGTGTTCCGCGAGGTCGGCGCCCAGCTCGACTACCGCCTGCTCCCACTCATGAGGAAAGATTCTCTGGAGATCACCGAAGAGGATCGTGCGCTAATCCGGGCGGAGTGCAAAGCGGCCGGGGAGGACCGGATCGTGATCACCCACGGCACGGACACGATGACCGCGACGGCGGAGGCGCTGCTCGGAATCGCGGGCAAGACGATCGTCCTGACCGGTTCGCTAGCGCCGGCGCGGTTCCGTTCGACGGATGCTGTTTTCAATCTCGGCTGCGCCCTGGGGGCCGCGGCTGCCGGCTCCCCAGGCATCTATATCGCCATGCACGGACGCATCTTCGAGGCCGGGAAAGTGCGCAAGAACCGTGAGGCGCAGTGCTTCGAGGCGATTTGAACTTGGCGAACAATAGCGGTTGAGTCCGCCGTCCAGATTGCTTTAGACTGCAGCTTCATGGAGCCCTCGATCATGTTGCTAAAGGAGATCGCCGTTGCAGCGAACGAGGCTCGCAGCATGGAGATCGCGTTCCAGACGGCGCTAAATAGGATCTGCGCCCTGGCCGGATGGCCAATCGGGCATGTCTACCTGCCCGAACCGGGAGCCGATAACTTGGAACCGACCGATATCTGGTACCTGCAGGATCAGGAACGATTCACCGAGTTCCGCAGGGTGACGGAAGAGACGCATTTTGCGCCAGGCGACGGCTTGCCCGGCAGGGTCCTGCAGCGGCGCGGGGCGGTGTGGATCGAGGATATCCCGACCGTTCCGAACTTTGCCCGGGCGGAGGTGGCGCAGGCGGTCGGGCTGCGCGGGGCATTCGGCTTCCCGATCCTCGTCGGCGAGGAGATTGCGGCAGTGATGGAATTCTTCACCGTCGAGCCACGGCCGCGCGACGACGCGCTGCTGGACACGCTTGCGCAGGCGGGGGTCCAGCTCGGCCGCGTGGTCGAGCGCGTGCGCGCGGCGGAGGAGCTCGAGCGGCGGGTGGCCGACCGCACGATCGAACTGACGGCACTGAACGAAAGCCTCAAGGTCGAGCTGGTGAAGCACGAGCAGATCGAGGCTGCCCTGCGCGATTCGGAAGCGATGTATCACTCGCTCGTCGAGCACGCTCCGCTCAACATCTACCGCAAAGATCTGGAGGGGAAGATCGTATTCGGCAACGCATCCTACTGCGAGTCTCTCGGCCTCCGGCTCGAGATGCTGCTCGGCAAGACGGACTTCGACCTGTTCAACGAGGAGCAGGCCTCGAGGTACGTCGCTGACGACGAGCGGGTGATCGCAAGCGGCGAGCCGCTGCGCCAGGTCGAGGAGCACCAGAGGGCAGACGGCACGTTTTATGTCGAGGTGTTGAAGGCTCCGATCTCCGACCACCGGGGGAGGTGCGTCGGGACCCAGGGGATCTTCTGGGACGTTACGGCCGAGTATGAGTCGCGTCGCAAACTGGAGGAGAGCACAGCCGCACTCAAACAGAGCAATGAGGATCTGGCACAGTTCGCGTATGTCGCTTCGCACGACCTCCAGGAACCTCTGCGGATGGTATCGAGCTACCTACAACTGATCGAACGCCGCTATACCGATTTGTTGGACGATGCCGGGCGGGAGTTTATCGGCTTTGCCGTGGACGGGGCGAAGCGGATGAAGAACCTCATCCGGGCGCTGCTCGAATATTCGCGCATCGGGACCAGCGCCTGCGAGATGGAGCTGGTGCCCTTGGCCGATATCGTCAAAGATGTGCAAGGGCTCTTGAAGATGGCGATCGATGACAGTCGGGCGGAACTCCGCATCGGCGAACTCCCCGAGCTACGCTGCGACCGGATCCAGCTGGCCCAGCTGCTCCAGAACCTGATCGGCAATGCGCTCAAATTCTGCCGGGATCGGACGCCTGTGATCGAGATCTCTGCCCGCCATGACGATGCCGAGAGCGCCTGGTGTATCAGCGTCAAGGACAACGGCATCGGGATCGAGCCCGAGTTCCTCGAGCGCGTCTTCGTGATCTTCCAACGCCTCCACTCGCGCGAAGAATACGCGGGGACGGGGATCGGCCTCGCCCTCTGCAAGCGGATCGTCGAACGGCACCAGGGCAAGATCTGGGCCGAGTCCGAGCCGGGCGAGGGGACGACCTTCCTGTTCTCGATCCCCGATGCCTAACCCGGATTTCTTAGACGCCTCCAGCGAATCTTTGCGAGGCGCGAAATGATTTAGAAATCCCGGCTAGCAACAGAGCCATCCGCGAATGGCGGCCACCTCAATTGCAGATCATCGTCCAGTCGCCGGATGACCGCCC
>Ga0316197_10002229_pt1 | contig 13900 bp, 11 predicted proteins | sample OudBiesiAoxic_MG_FD_204939 | JGI IMG/M metagenome (GOLD analysis project Ga0316197, IMG submission 204939) | Coastal sediment microbial communities from Oude Bieten Haven, Netherlands - site A oxic | ecosystem: Environmental > Aquatic > Marine > Coastal > Sediment | place: Netherlands...
ATGGCCGTGGTCGTCCTGACCGGAGCGGTGCAGATGTGGATGCTGTTCGGATTCGCGCTCGCGTTCGGGGTGATCGCGGGGTTCGCCGTTCCCGCCGAGAACAGCATCGTGCCGACGCTCGTGCAACGCGATGACCTCCAGGCCGGGAACGCCGTGATCATGGGAACGACCCAGCTCTCGGCGTTCGTCGGGCCCACCCTGGCCGGAGCGGTGATCGCCAGCTTCTCGACATCCATGCTCGGGATCGGGCTGGCCTTCGCGATCGATGCGGCCAGTTTCGCGATCTCCGCCACGGCGTTCTCGCTCATCAGCGCCGGTCGACGCCACCGGGTCGAACCTTCGACCTTCGCCCTGTGGTCGTCGATCGGCGACGGCGTCCGCAACGTGTGGGCCGATGAGGCGCTGCGCTTCGTGTTCTCGGTCCTGTTCGCGGTCAACCTGTTCGTGGTCGGGCCCTTGCTCGTGGGGATCCCACTCGTCGCGCACCAGCGCCTCCCTCAGGGAGCGATGGCCTTCGGGGTGTTGATGGGCGCGTTCGCCATCGGGAACCTCGCCGGCTATCTCGTGGCGGGCGCCGCTCCGCGGCCGTCGAGCACCACGATGCGTGTGATCGTCGTCGGCGTGTTCACCGCCTTCGGGGCGACGATCGCGTCCCTCGGCCTGCTCACTCACCTGTGGCTCGACGCCGGGCTGCTCATCGCTCTCGGAGTCGGCAACGGCTATCTGGCCATCAGTCTGTTCACCTGGGTCCAGGCCCGCACCCCTGAGGACATGCTCGGGCGCACCATGAGCCTGGTCACGTTCTCGAGTATCGGGCTCGTGTCGATCTCCCAGGCCGCCGCCGGCGCGTTCGCCCGATGGGACCTCGACGGCCTCTTCCTGATCTCGGGTGGCCTCGTCCTGGCCGTCACCGCCTGGATCGCCACCCAACCGGGCCTTCGGGCCTTCACCGACAGCATCACCGCGGCGGACGCGCCGCACGACAAGGAGACACCGTCATGACACCGCCAACCGACCACTCGGTCATCATCGAACACCTCACGAAGCGGTACGGCGATCACACCGTCGTCGACGACCTCAGCTTCAGCGTCGCACCGGGCCGGGTCACCGGATTCCTCGGCCCCAACGGCTCCGGCAAGTCCACCACGATGAAGATGATGCTCGACCTCGCCAGCGCTGACCGCGGTCGAGCAACGATCGGCGGACAGCGCTACCGGGACCTCGACGATCCGGCCCGCACGGTCGGCGCCATGATCGAGTCCGACGCCTTCCATCCCGGCCGGAGCGGCCGCAACCACCTCCGGGTTCTCGCCGACGCCACGGGCATTCCCCATCATCGCGTCGACGAAGTCCTCGAAGAAGTGGGGCTGGCCGACGCCGCTCGTCGCAACGCAGGCGCCTACTCGCTCGGGATGCGGCAACGACTCGGACTCGCCGGTGCGCTCCTCGGTGAGCCACCGGTCCTGATCCTCGACGAACCCGGCAACGGCCTCGACCCCGAAGGAATCCGGACGCTCCGCGACCGGCTCCGGGCCCAAGCCGCCAATGGTGGCACGGTGTTCGTGTCGAGCCATCTTCTCGACGAAGTCGAGCACATCGCCGATGACGTCGTCGTCATCAACAAGGGCCGGCTCGTCACGCAGGGATCGCTCGCCGAGCTCCAGCAGGCCGCATCGCTGGTTCGAACGATCGACCCCGGTCGCCTCGCGGTCGTGCTCGAGCAGGCCGGCGCCGCCACCGAGACGCACGGTCCCGACAGCCTGATCGTTCGGGAGATGCCGATCGACGAAATCGGCGACCGGGCCTTCACCGCCGGGTTCGCCATCCACGAACTGTCACCCCGTGCAGGATCACTCGAAGAGCTCTTCCTCACGTGGACCACCACGCAATCCACCGACCAGGAGGTCACACAGCCATGAACACGACCCGACTCATCCGATCCGAGCTCCGCAAGCTCACCACCACCAAGATGCCCTGGGCATTCTTCGCCGTCCTCGCCGTCCTCGCCGGCATCAACGCATTCGCCGTGGTCTCCGGGACCGACATGGACGGCAGCAAGGCGTTCATCGCCACCGGGGCCGACCAGCAGTCCCTCGTGGCGTTCGCCGCCAACGCACTCGCGATCGCCGGGTTGTTCGGTGCCATCGCTGCCGCCCGCGAATACGGACACCACACCGTCGTTCCCACCTTCCTGGCCGAACCCCGTCGACCACGAGCGGTGTTCGCCCAATTCACAGCGATCGGTCTCGGGGGCGGGGTCCTCGGCCTCGTCGGCGCCGGCCTCACCGTGTCCGCCGTCGCCTTCGCCCTCCCGACCACGGAGTACGGCTTCCTCATGTCCGCGGGCGACGTGATCCGCGTGCTCGCTGCCTCGACGTTCGCCGGAGCTGCCGGCGCGGTCCTCGGGGCCGGAATCGGGACGCTCGTCCGCAATGTCGGCGGAGCCGTCACCGGCGTCGTCCTCACGCTGCTCATTGCGCCACCACTCGTCGTGCAGCTCGCCAGTGGCACGGCATCGTGGATGCCCAGCGTGCTCGCCAACGTGGTGTCCGGCGTTCTCGACGACGTGGGGCAACTCGCCGCCATCGCTGCGATCGCCGCATGGGCACTCGTCCCCGCCGCCATCGGCCTGCTCGCCGTCCAACGTCGAGACGTCGACTGAATCCGACCGTGTGTCAGCAGCCGGACCGAGTTCCTGCCCTCGACCTCTCGGCCGTACGGCTCCGCGACCCGGGTCTACTGTGACGTGTAGCCATGCATGCCGTCCGTCCACAGCGCGAGGTCAACCCACAGGCAGAGAACCCTCGACGCACTCTGCTGGGCTGGTTCGACCCGGGTGAACCCCACATCGCCCGCGGGCCGTTCACCCGCTGGCCCCGCCTGACCGACGCCGCGCTTGCCGTCTTCGTGTTCGTCGGGTCGTTGGTGGCCGTGGCTGCGAGCGCGCTCGGCGATGGCGAGAGCTTCACCGTCGCCGCCATGGGCGACCGACCCGTGGGCGCATTCGTCATGCTGGCCGGCGCCGCGGGAGCACTTCTGTGGAGGCGCCGGCGACCCATCGCCGTGGCGGCGCTCGTGATGGCGATCATGATCGCGTGGGCCGTTGCCGGCTACGGCGACGGCCAGGACCTCGCCGTCGTCGTCGCCGCCTACTCCGTCGGCCGGTACACGGCGGATCACCGACACAGCCTCGCCGCGGTCGCTGCGGTGGTCGCGGTGGGTGTCCTCGACACCGTGATCGACGCGAACCAGCGCGTCGACATCGCCCCCGCGATCTTCCTCGGTGTGCTCCCCTGGTACGTGGGCCGCCGGATCCGCAACCGCGGCGACTACCTGGTCCTCCTCCAGGAGCGTGCCGATCGGCTGGAGGCCGACCAGCTCGCTCGGGCCCGCCAAGCCGTCGCCGATGAACGGTCGCGCATCGCCCGTGAGCTCCACGACGTCGTCGCCCACCAGGTGTCGATGATGACCGTCCAGGCCGGCGCGGCCAAGACCATCGCCCGGGACGATCTCGACGCTGCCGTCGATGCGATGGGCGATGTCGAACGCGCCGGCCGCAAGGCGCTCGGCGAGCTCCGCCACCTGCTCGGTGTGCTGCGTCCGTACACGGCGGACGGCGACGACCTCGGCCCCCAACCGGGGTTGGCCGGCATCCCCGATCTGGCCGATGAGCTCACCCGCACCGGTGCCGACGTGTCCCTCGAGATGGTGCCCGCTCCCTCTGATCTTTCTGCTGCCGTGGATCTGTCCGCGTATCGCATCGTCCAGGAATCGCTCACCAACGTCATCAAGCACGCCGGACCCAACCCCACCGTCGATGTCACCATCGGTCTCGACGACGCCGGACTCGCGATCGAGGTCGTCAACGACATCGCCACCACCGATCGCCGGTCGGCGGTCTCCGAACTCCCTGCGTCCGGATACGGCATCGCCGGTATGCGCGAACGCGCCACACTGCTCGGCGGCACCCTCACCGCCGGGTACCGACCACCCAACCGCTTCTGTGTCCGCGCCCGCATCCCCCTCGAACCGGAGCGGACATGACCATTCGCGTCGCCGTCGTCGACGACCAGGCGCTCGTCCGTCGGGGCTTCGCCATGGTCCTCGAGCACCAGCCCGACATCGAGGTCGTCGCCGAAGCGGGCAACGGCCTCGAAGCCATCGAAGCCGTCCGCCAACACCGGCCCGACGTCGTCCTGATGGATATCCGCATGCCGGAGATGGACGGCCTCGCGGCCACCGCGGCGATCCTCGAACTCGCCGACTGGCCCCTCAAGGTCATCATCTTGACGACCTTCGACCCCGACGAATACGTGTACCGGGCCCTCCAGGCCGGCGCCAGCGGCTTCGTCCTCAAGGACATCCCGCCGGAAGAACTCGCCCCTGCCGTGCGCACCGTCGCCGGCGGAGGCGCGCTGCTCGACCCCACCATCACCCGCCGCCTCATCGGACGCTTCGCCCAGACGCTCGCCGCCGACACCGCCAACAGCCGACGGCTCGACACGCTTACCGACCGCGAACGCGAAGTCCTCACCCAACTCGCCACCGGTGCCAGCAACGCCGAGATCTCCGACGCGCTCTACATCGGCGCCGCCACGGTCAAGAGCCACGTCTCCAGCATCCTGACCAAACTCGGGCTCCGGGATCGCGCCCAAGCAGTCGTCTTCGCCTATGAGAGCGGGCTCATCGCCCCTGGCCACCACAACATCGGGTACTGAGCCCGAGCCATCTCGGGCACTCTGCTCGGGTGCTCGAGGTGGGCTCCCGAAGCAAGTGTCGATCTCAGCCGGAAACCGCCCAGTATCTGAACGCATAATCACTGTGACGTCGCCTCCGATGGTGACCGACTGCGGCCCCAGTGCAGTGCTCCATATTCGCGCCGCCGCGACAGCCCGCGACCCGTCCGATATCCGGCAGGGAGGATGACTGTCGGGTGCACCGGATGTGCGTGGGGCTCGATCACCGTTGAGCTTTCCGCGTAGGTTCGGCGTCGTTCCCGACCTGTTCTGACTCGTGAACCGGCTGACGCCTTTGGCTGTCTTCAGAATGACTGGTCGGCCGTGTTCGGGAACGGCACCCACCGGTCGGGCGACGACTGTGACTCGAGAACTGCTGGAACAGTTCTCGCAGCGATGCCGCCGTTCCGGCAGGTGCGTGCCAACCCATTCACAGCTACTGAAAGGGATGGCGATGACCATCGTAGAGAACCCCACGATCATCGTCACGGGTGGTGTTGACACTCACTCCGAGTTCCACGTCGCCGCCGCCATCGACGCCAACGGTGGCGTGCTCGGTGTCGAGACGTTTGACACCACGACCCACGGCTATCGCGAGTTGGTTGCGTGGCTCGCTGGCTTCGGAACCGTCGGTCTGGTCGGCGTCGAAGGGACCGGCTCCTACGGTGCCGGTCTCACTCGGCATCTCGTCGGCAAGGGCATCGCGGTTGTCGAGGTCGACCGACCGAACCGACAGGCACGTCATCGTGCCGGAAAGTCCGACTCCGTTGACGCGATTGCAGCTGCCCGGGCTGCGTTGACCGGCACAGCCACGGGTTTGCCGAAGTCGCGGACCGGCAAGATCGAAGCAATCAGGGTGCTCACGGTCGCGCGGCGGTCGGCGGGCGATGAGTGGATCTCGATCATCAACCAGATGCGCCACATCGTGTTCTGCGCACCTGACGAGATCCGCGCCCGCTTCCTCGATCTGTCGCCGATCAAGCTCGCCCGCACTTGCGCCGTGTTGCGGCCGCGCCGCTCCAGTGACGACATCGTCAGGTTCACAACCCTGTCGACGTTGCGTGAGCTGGGCCGACGCGCTCTGTTCGTTCGCGAGCAGAAGGAACGCTTGAACACCGAGATGCGCCCGCTGATCAACGAGTTCGCACCGGCGCTGATCGAATTGAACGGCGTCGACTACGACACCGCCGCGAAGCTGTTGATCGCAGCCGGCGACAACCCACACCGCATCCGTTCCGAAGCCGCATGGGCGCACCTCTGCGGCGTCGCGCCGATCCCGGCATCGTCGGGCAAGACCCAACGCCACCGATTGAACCGGGGCGGGAACCGTCAAGCGAACTCGGCGATCTACCGGATCATGCTCACCCGCATGGCCAACGACGAACGCACCCGCACCTACATCGCCCGACGCAGCACCGAAGGCAAAACCATGGGCGAGATCGCACGCATGCTGAAGCGCTACATCGCACGCGAGGTCTACAAGACCCTCCCCACCACGATCTGACACAACAGCCTGGCGGTCGGGTCTTGGCTCCTTCGAACCGGCTCACACCATCAGGTTGTGCAACAAGTGACCTGCCACCCGACCGCTTGCGGGCGGACCCCGGTGACGCGTGGCTTTCTACGAGCGTGACCCCAACCAACCGGTCGGGTGTCTCTTCCCTGTCGTGCCCGCAACACCACAACACCACCGTTCTTCACCATGCGAGTCGATCTCGCGCGCTCAAAGACCGGCGAGAATGCTCCCGCACCACGGACAGAACTCGATCACGCTGAACGACGACCCACCATCACGGAACGGCATCCGGAAATGTCCCGCACGCACACGAACCACCAGCGCATCCGGACACTCCGACAGATCCGCATGGTCCGGACACGACAGATTCAGCTGAGCCTCCATCACATCGCAGCAGCCATCGATCGCCATCCCACAACAATGTCAGATCGCCCCTTGACATCCCTACGAGCTTCGATATGTGGGCAATCGGGCGCTCGATATTCGCGGTCGGCGGAGCGATGCTGTCGGCTACCACTGTTGTCTCGGCTGCTCCGGGCGGAGCGGGAGCATTCAGACGGTGGTTAGTCTCACGGTTACTCTCAAATGGGCGAAATCCTGGCTCCGCAAGCTGCCTAGCAGGGATGATGTGGAATCGGGCGGAGTCCGTCCACCTCCGCCAGTCGATCCCTGGTCACGGGGCCTTTCTCGCAGCGAGATTGGCCCGGTGGTCACGGATTCGTCATCCGTCAATCGTGCGCCCGGCCCGGCCACTCACCTGCGTTAGCAGTTGGCGACGACCTCGCCGTCGACCGCCTCGGGTGACGCACCCGGGTCGTCGCCGGCGAAGAACGATCCGACGCCGCGAATCGTCGAGCCGTCAAGGGTCAACTCGAGCGAACCGCCGAATGGTTCATAGATCGAACTGGCTCCCCACAGGCTGTCGAAGGTTTCCGCGTCATTGACGCTCACGCTGGCGATCTCGGTGACGGTGCCTTCATCGCCGAACTGCGTGATATCCAGCGACGGGTTGTCGTACGACGTCGCCGTGAAGAGGATTTCGGAACCGGCAGCGATCTGCGGTTCGAGCGTGCACAGCACGGAGAACTCATAGGTCTCGCCGTTGGCGAGGGTCAGCACGGCGTTGCCCTGTCCGCCGCCTCCGGGCGGAACTGCCTCGTCGGGTTCGGCGGCGTCGACGTCCGCAGGCTCGCTCTCCGGATCGGTGGTTGCCTCGTCGGCCGGGGCTGTTGCGGTGTCATCGGGAGCGTCGGTGGAACCATCGTCGTCGCTACCGCAGGCGCCGATGGCCAGCGCGCTGATGAGAATGGCCGGGAGAACTCTGGATGCCGTCATGGTCGGAGTGTCGCACAGTGATGGTTGCCGGTACGCCGCTTTTCGTACTCGGTCGCCTCCCACCGTCGTGCCCGTGACCCGCCGGTGCGGGTTGCCGGTGGCGGCAGGTCAGTTGCCCTGTAGTCGCTCGGGCGACAACGTGAGTTCGTCCTCCAACGACTCGACGAGGTCGACGATCTGGGGGAGCCGCACGAACACGTCCGCAGGGACGGAGGTGCCGTGCTCCTCTGCGTCGACGAGCGCACGTCGGATGCGTTCGATTTCGGTGTCCGAAAGTTCGTGCCCACCGCGTCGGTCGTTCGCATCGCCGCCGAGCAGCTTGGCTGTCCGCTCCCAGTCGCCGAGCGCCTGAACGACCACCTCGGTGTTGATCGCCGGGTCGGTATGGAGGGCCGTGACGGTGTTCGCGATCAACGCTTCCTGTGCGCCCGCCACCTCCGACCCGTGGCCGTTCGTGCCGGGAATCAGTCCGTCGATGATCTCGCGCACTCCCTTCCTGATTGCGAACTTCGCCAGCGACGATCCCGGCAGGGGGATCAGCCCGAATGCGGCGTTGAGCGCGGCGCGCCAGAACGCCACCTGCGTTTCCTTGTCGTCCACGACGTCGTCGAGCGCGCCGACCGCCGGTCCGAACAGCGAGTCCAGAAGGTCCCCGACCGCGATTCCTGCCGGTTCGGTGCCGTCGAAGTCGGCCGACGTGATCGTCAGTGGCACCTTGGCGATCGACGACGCGACGATCACCACGAGTGCCGCTTCGGTCTCGGTTGGCGACAGGTCCTGGAACAGGTCCTTCAGGATCGAGCGGACCTGCTGCGGTGTGTACGGCGTTGCCGATCCGGGGATCGCACCCACGATCTCGGGCAGGAAGGGGCCGAGTGCCTGGAGGACGTGGATGCCCGACACCTTGAGGTCTTCCTCGAGCAGGATGTCGACGAGATCGAAGAGCACGCCCGCGCCGTCCGGCCCGCCGTCCGGGCGCCGTTCGATGAGGTCGGAGGCGGCGGTGAACTCGATGACGTGCCCGAAGATCCTGCCGAGCGCCGCCGCGATGTCGTCTTCGGTGCGCCAGTAGGAGGCCTTCGATCCGACGAGGTCGCGCAACAACCGCTCGCCGCCATCGACGAATCCGTCGTGGTCGTGGATGAGGTCGTGGACGAGGATCGGGTTGCGCGCGATGACGAACAGCTGGAGGTCCTGGTAGTCCCATTCCAGCTCCGGGTACACGGAGTTGTTCCGGTCATTGAGATCCAATGCGAACGCCTCGTGCCCGAGGTCGGTGACGGCGTCGAACAACTCGCGGGCGAGGCCGGGCGGGAGCCCCTCCACCCGCGCAAGTCCGCCGAGCCCCGCTGCTTCCCACGCGTTGCCGGCGTCGGCGAGTTCGGCGATGGCCTCGGAGACGACGCGGCGCCCCGCGGGCCGTTTCGCTCCCGCAGCGACGACGAGGTTGAACGAATCGCCAATGGTGAGTGCAAGGTCGTTGCCGATCAACCGCGTCTGGTCATCGGGTGACTCCGGGTTGGTTAACGCGTACGGATACGCGAGCCCGAGCCGGAACAGCTGCGTGTAGATCTCTTGCAATCCGTCCGGCCCGATCTCTTCCAGGAAATCGGCGGACAGTTCGGGGCCCTCGGCGATCTCGGCGAGCGCCCGTCCGAGGATGCCGAGATCGATGAACTGTCTGCCCGACGGCTGCTGGCCGAGGATCTCGGCGATCTTCGCGGCGATCTCCTCGGCCGTGACGTCGTCATCTCCGGGGAACAGCGCCGAGAGCGGATCGCCTACCTGGAACACGGGGACCCGGAAGCGACCGAAGAAATCGGCGTCGTCTCCGCCGAGCGCGTGGGCCGCCACATCGCCGCTGAGCGCCGTGCTGGATCGGACCGCCCGGATCGCGGGAAGCCATTCGACCTCGAGGGTCGAGCGCAGGCGGTTGACCGCGGCGACCGCCCGCTGGGCGCTGGGATCCGACGACGAGATCGCCCGGAGCGCGGTGACGGCCGAGCGCGTCTCGGTATGGAGCGCCGTCATCCGAATCGGGTCGTAGCCGAAGTCAGCGCGCGCCAATTCGGGCCTCGCGGTCCTGTGGGGAGGGGATCAAGGTGAATCGACGCACGAGTGCTCCTGGGTCCGTCGGCTGTGCCGCCACCTCACTGGGTCGCCAGCACCAAGAAGGGGAACGTGGGATCATTCCGCGTGTGCCCGCCGGGTCCGTCTCGATGGGACTCGTCACCGCCGTCGTCACTAGGTTCTGGGGCATGCCTGCTCTCGAATCGACCGTTGACATGTACGACCTGCGGATGTCCGAAGGTGTCCGTCCGCTCTACGAAGCCGTCAAGACCTTCATCCGCGAAGAGGTCCAGCCGATGTCGGAGGAGTTCTTCAAGCTCGGGGAGAACCGCACGGACCGTTGGTCGTACGCGCCTGGCCAGCTGGAGCTGCTCGAAGGTGTGAAGGACAAGGCGAAAGCGAACGGTCTGTGGAACTTCTTCCTTCCCGACGCCGAGACCGGCGAGGGTCTGTCGAACCTCGACTACGCCTACATCGCGATCGAGCTCGGCAAGAACCCGCTCGCATCCGAGTCGATGAACTGTGCGGCGCCCGACACCGGCAACATGGAGGTGCTCGAACGTGTCGGTACCGAGGCGCAGAAGCGTGAGTGGCTCGACCCGTTGTTGCGTGGCGAGATCCGTTCCGCCTATGCGATGACGGAGCCCGATGTCGCTTCGTCCGATGCGAAGAACGTGGCATGCCAGGCCGTCCGTGACGGTGACGAGTGGGTGATCAACGGTGAGAAGTACTACATCTCGGGCGCCGGCGATCCCCGCTGCAAGATCATGATCACGATGGTCCAGACGAGCCCCGACGGTCCGCCGCATCAGCGTCAGAGCCAGATCCTCGTCCCGATCGACGCTCCCGGCGTGAAGATCCTCGGCCCGATGCACGTGTTCGGCAAGGACGACGCTCCGCACGGTCACATGCACATCAAGTTCGACAACGTCCGTGTGCCATACGAGAACGTGCTGCTCGGCGAGGGCAAGGGTTTCGAGATCAGCCAGGTTCGTCTCGGCCCGGGCCGCATCCACCACTGCATGCGCTCGATCGGACAGGCCGAGAAGGCACTCGAGATGATGGTGTCGCGCGGGCTCACCCGAGAGGGCTTCGGCAAGCCGCTCGCCAAGCTCGGCGGCAACACCGAGATGATCGCCAAGGCGCGTATCGAGATCGAGTCGATGCGTCGCATGGTGCTCACCGCCGCCAAGGCGATGGACGAACTCGGCAACGCCGAAGCCCGCGTGTGGGTCAGCGCCGTCAAGGCGATGGTGCCGATCCGGGTGTGCGAGATCATCGACCAGGCGATCCAGATGCACGGCGCCACCGGCGTGTCGCAGTGGACGCCCCTGGCCGACATGTACGCCAGCCAGCGCACTCTGCGGCTGGCAGACGGCCCCGACGAGGTCCATTGGATGGTCGTCGGCCGCTCCGAGGTCACAAAGGGTGAGGAGGCGGCCGCGTCGTACGACCCGAAGGAGAAGTACCTCTCGTCGCTCGGCGAGAGCGGCGTCCCCGACCTCAACTTCACCGGCCCCGCCTGATCGGAACTCGGGGCAGAAGACCCTGCCTCAGCAGGGCCGTTGCGGTGCCTCAGTGGGCGGGTGGGTCAGACGGCGAGGAGGTCGCGAGCGCCGGTGTCGGAGCTGGGGTGACGCAGCTTGCTCATTGCCCGAGCTTCGATCTGGCGGATCCGCTCACGGGTGAGGCTGAAGTGATCGCCGACTTCTTCGAGCGTGCGCGGCTCACCGCGGTCGAGACCGAAGCGCAGCTTGAGGATCTCGCGCTCACGTTCGTCGAGCGGAGCCAGCAGGCGTGAAATCTCCTCCGGCAGCAGCGCCGTGGCCGCGACTTCGAACGGCGACTCGGCCGAGCGGTCTTCGACCACGTCGCCGAGTTCGGCGTCGCCGTCTTCGCGAAGTGGCTCCGACAGCGAGAGTGGTTCCGCTGCGAAGCGGAGTGCTTCGGTGACCTTGTCCTCGGGCATCTCGACTTCTTTGGCCAGTTCGGACAGCGTCGCGGGTCGGCCGTACTTCAGCTCGAGGCGCGAGCGCGCCTTCTGCAGGCGGGCGAGCGTGTCGCCGGCATGCACGGGAAGGCGGATCGTGCGGCCGGTGTTTGCAATGCCGCGGGTGATCGCCTGGCGGATCCACCATGTGGCGTAGGTGGAGAACTTGAAGCCCTTGCGCCAGTCGAACTTCTCGACGGCGTGCATCAGGCCGAGGTTGCCCTCCTGGATGAGGTCGAGCAGCGGCAGGCCCGAGGCCTGGTACTTCTTCGCGATCGACACGACGAGCCGCAGGTTCGACTGGACGAACTGGCGCTCGGCCTCTTCGCCCTTGCGGGCGGTCCGGCGCAGCTCTCGCTTCTTTGCCGGCGTGAGTTCCTTGCCGCCCGAGTCGAGTTGTTCGATCGCCTCGTTGCCGGCCTCGATGGCTTTCGCGAGCCGAACCTCGTCGTCCTTGGTGAGCAGCGTGTACTGCCCGATGTCGGTGAGGTAGAGACGGACAAGGTCCTCGTCGTCCCGTTCGACTCGATCTTTCGCCACCAGCGACCTTCTTTCGACTTGTCGAGTGTGTCCGATGCCACAAGGGCGTCGCATCTCCCGAGCGCCTCCTGTCCACACGCGCCAACTGCGTTTGTGATAGGAGCTGCGAGACGCAGGTCACGATACCGACGCGCGGGTTCCGCTCAACTCGCAATGTGACGACGGCCGCGCGTTATCGCTTGTTCAGATGAAGAGATCGGCAGTATCACAATGACAGATGACCCGCAGAATGCGTCCGACGAAGCGGAGTCCGCCGAGATCGAACTCGCTGTGGTGACGATGCGGTTCGACGCGAGCGATCCGACGACGCTGCACGCCGTGTTGTCCAAGTACGTGGTGCTGACGCGGATGGTGCCGGGCTGCCGCAACGTCGATCTCTGTGCGAGCGTCACCAGCCCGGGTCGACTGCTGATCGTGCAGAAGTGGGACGACTTCGATGCGCAGCGCGCCCACTTCGACTCAGCGTTGATGGTGGAGATGGCCGAGTCGTGTATCGGGTTGCTCGCCGCGCCGCCGGACATCGATCTGTGGGACGGGTTCAGCGCTCACGACCTGAACTGACGCGGGGTCGAGTGCCGGTGGCGGGCAACCCGGCGCCGGTAGAATCAGGTGATGTCGAATCCGATCTTCAATGACCAGACGATGCAGCGTGACGCTGCGGGCTGGGCAGCGCCCGTACGCGACGATCAGGCCGGCGCGGTCACAGGCGCGCCGCCGATCGACGACGGCCCGGTGTCCAGCTGGAACAAGAAGGTGATGACGCTCAACGGCACGATCAGCGCCATTGCCGTGCTCTTCATCCTGCTGCTCGTGTCGGCCTCGTTCGGCTGGTCGCAGGCGTCCGGGCCGACAGATACGGCCGGCGAGGTGACCTACCAGATGCCACCGATCGCCTTCGTCGGCATCATCATCGGCTTCATCGCCGTCATCGTCGCCAGCTTCAAGCCGATGCTGGCGAAGTTCCTCGGGCCGGTGTACTCGATCGGCTACGGCTTCGCCGTTGGCGCAATCTCGCGGATGTACGAGTCGTTCCAGGACGGCATCGTCGTCCAGGCGATCGGTGCGACGCTGTCGGTCTTCCTGGTCATGCTGGTGCTCTACCGCACGCGGATCATCAAGGTGACCGACAAGTTCCGGCGAGCGATCATCTTCGCGACGCTGGGCATCATGGTGCTCTACGGGGTGTCGTTCCTGATGAGCCTGTTCGGAGCATCGATCTCCTTCATCAACAGCCCGAGTCTGCTCGGCATCGGTTTCTCCGTCGTTGTCTGCGTCGTCGCGTCGCTGAACCTGGCCCTCGACTTCGACCGCATCGAGCGCGGCGTGAACGCCCGGATGCCCAAGGACTACGAGTGGGTGTCGGCCCTCGGGCTGCTCGTCACCCTGGTGTGGCTGTATCTCGAGATGCTCCGTCTCCTGTCGAAGCTCCGCAACTGATCCTCACATCCTCGTGAGCCTCGGTCGGCGCGTGCTCGAAACCGCGGCCACCACCGTTGCGGCGTCCGCATTCGGCGGCGCCGTCGGGTCGCTCGTCGGCGTCCCGGTCATCGCTGCGGTGCTCGCCGGTGCGAACGGTGCGATCTCCGGCTGGCGTCGGACCTACGACTGGTCGTGTTCGACCGGGCTCGTGGCGTTCACGCTCGACTCGACATGGTCGCTGCCGATGACGACAGCCGGGTTGTTCGCGAACGCCGTCGGCATCGTCCAGCGCGA
>Ga0316197_10002230_pt1 | contig 13896 bp, 7 predicted proteins | sample OudBiesiAoxic_MG_FD_204939 | JGI IMG/M metagenome (GOLD analysis project Ga0316197, IMG submission 204939) | Coastal sediment microbial communities from Oude Bieten Haven, Netherlands - site A oxic | ecosystem: Environmental > Aquatic > Marine > Coastal > Sediment | place: Netherlands...
ATCGCCGTTCGGAACGATGACCTCAGCGCCCTCGAACGTACGAATCGTGCTCGCGCGGATGCCGATGCTGCTCACGTGGCCGAGCACGCCTTCGACCTCGACCTTGTCCCGCAGTCGAACTGGTCGCTCGGTCAGCAATACGAAGCCGGAGACCACGTTGTTGACGAGACCTTGGAGGCCAAACCCAATCCCAACACCGAGAGCGCTCAAGACGATTGTCAGTCGGTCGAGCGGAATCCCCAGGACTGATATGGCAGCGACGAAGCCGACCGCGATGATCACGTAGCGGGTGAAAGTGGTCAGTGCGTAGGGCACGCCGGTCTTCATGTGGAGACGCGGAAGGATTTCCTCGCTCAGCACGAAGCTCACGAAGCGCGCCAGCATCCAGCTCAACCACAAGATGATGAAGAACGCGACGACGTCGCCCAGCGTCACGCCAACCGTGGCCATGCCGAATCCCAGATCGCTCGAGAGGGCCCGGGTGAGCCACGCCCAGATGGGTCTCCAGGCGGATGTTCCGTCGGCCAGCGTCCACAGGAAGAGGATCGTCGCAAGCGATCGGAGAACACGCGTCACCATTGCGGCGGTGATGTCCCGGTTCGCCCGGACCATGCGAAACTCATCCAGCTTGCCTCGATAGATCGACGTCGTGGCCACCGCTTCCACGATACGCTCGAGCGCCACCCAGGCAGTGGCTCCCACGCTAGCCACGATCGACAATAGCGCCGCTTCCTCTGCGAAGTATCTGTACCCGAGGATGATGGCGATCGAACCCGCCATGGCCATGGCCGTGGCGACCTTGGTCCACATGCTGGTCACGACGAACCACAGCGTCTTGCGGACATGCTTGGAGATTTCGAGCGTTCGCAAGAATCGAATCAACCAAGCGCCGCCCGCGGAAGCGAAGAGCAGCTCCGCGAGCAACAGCGCTCGCCCGATGTTTGGTTTGCCCGAGACGATCGTCGCGACGATGTGGACGGCGGACAGCACGCCAAGACCGATCAGGACCTTGTGGAACGCCTTGGGCACCATCTCTCGGAACACGACGAACCACAGCGGCAGGAGGAGGACCCAAGTGAGAATGATCGCGTCGACGACCCGGTGCGGATAGAAGAGGCGCATCGAAGCGAGACTGAGCAACAAGGCGGAGGCCCATGGGTGACGAACCGCTTCAATCGCGCGATCCTCCCAAGGAATTGGTCCGTCTTGCTGTCGACTGTCGAATCGCGCCGCCAGCAGGCTTCTCGTGTGGCGGAGCAACATGCCCAGCGCCAAGAGGAGTAGCCCCTGGAGAACGATGAGCCCCCACTCCGCGACGAGGAACCGTCTTACGGACGTCCAGGAGAACCGAAGGCCGTAGCCAGCCGGGTCGAGACTTGATCCATCCGGTGCTGCCAGGGGCGCGCGCGACCACAGAGGCGGATCCTGGCGTTGGTAGATGCTTGCCGCCTGTGTCCGCCGAGCTACCAGGACTGCCTGTTCACCGAGTTGCACCGCGTCGCGAACGTCGAGGGCGCGCGACTGGAGGGCAACGACCTCCTGGAGCGTCCTAGTCAACTCCGATTCGCCTGCGCGAAGACCCTGCAGAATCGACGCGGTCCGTGCGCGGCCTGCCTTCGAGGCGGATCCTCTTCTTGCCAGCCGGAGCGCATAGGACCAGGTCTCGATGTCGTCTTGGGTTTGCGTCAGCAGCGTCTCGAGGTCGCCCGCGTACGTGGAGAGCTTGGCCATCTGCATCTTGATGTGCGTGTCTTGAAGCTGAAGCTGCGTCAGGAGCGCGTTGAGCTCAGAGCTCATCTTCCGGCGCGATGCGAGCGCCTCGAACTCGGCTCGTATCTCCGCGCTCTCTCTGTCGATCGCGTCCAGCTCCCGGGTGACCTCTGTCACGACGTCGATGGCCGAGATCTTCATCTGGATCTGCGAGAGTCGATCCTCGACCTCGCTCGCTTCATTGGCGAAGTCTGCGGTCGAGATGTCCTTGGGCCCCTCGGGCGTGGGCGACTCGGACGAAGGAGTTGCCTCCTGCGCGTACAACGCTCCAGCGGGCGGCAGGCACGAGACCAGCGCGAGCGTAGCGATCTGCAGAAGCCGAGATGCGGTTGGCATCGAGCCCCCTCCGTACAACAGTGACGGCGTCGGCGCCAGGCTGAGACTGGGCGCCGACGACCCTATGGGCTAGCACGGTAGACAGCCGACTCGCGCGCCTGTACGAAGGGTCTTCACATGGGCGGCGCAGACTCGGGTAGGAGCACACGGAGGAGGAAGATGGTCATAGCTACGTTGGTGGTGCTGTTTCACGTGCTTGGCTTCGTGTCCTCGATTCACTCGATCATGAGTACGCGAACATCGCAGGGCGCGATCGCTTGGGCCGTGACGCTCAACACGTTCCCTTACTTGGCCGTGCCGGCGTATTGGGTGCTTGGGCGGAGCAAGTTCGAAGGCTACGTGGTCGCGCGGCGCAAAACCGACGATCGTAGCGAGGCAATTGAGCGTCAGGCGATCGAAATCGTAGCGCCGTATCGCGTGCCCAAAGCCGACCAGATCGAGGCCGTCAGCGCTGCCGAGGGCTTGGCCGGGATGCCCGTGCTCCGCGGCAACAAGGTGGACCTCCTGATCGACGGGGACGCGACCTTCGACAGCATTCTAGCAGGCATCGATGCTGCCAAGGAGTACGTGCTCGTCCAGTTCTACATCGTCCACGACGATGGCCTCGGGCGCGCGTTGAAAGAGCACCTCATCGCCAAAGCGAAAGAGGGCGTGAGAGTCTTGTTCCTCTACGACGAGATCGGCAGCCATGCTCTACCGGAAAGCTACAAGCAAGAGCTTCGAGACGTTGGTGCGGAAGTCAACGAGTTCAACACGCGGAAGGGGCGGCGGAACCGTTTCCAACTCAACTTTCGCAATCACCGAAAGATCGTCGTCACGGATGGGCAGGTGGCATGGATCGGCGGGCACAACGTGGGCGATGAGTACCTCGGCAAAGATCCGAAGTTTGGCCATTGGCGTGACACCCATGTGCGCATCGAGGGGCCTGCCGTGCTGAAAGCGCAACTCTCGTTCTTCGAAGATTGGCATTGGGCCACCGAGTCCACCCCGAAGTTGAGTTGGACCCCTCGTCCGGCTCCGGACGGAAGCGACGCGCGCGTGCTGATCATTCCCACCGGCCCGGCTGATGACCTCGAAACCGCGAACCTGATGTTCGTCCATGCGATCAACTCGGCCCGAGAGCGCATTTGGATCGCGAGCCCGTACTTCGTCCCGGATCACTCGGTCATCGTCGCGCTGCAGATTGCGGGTCTTCGCGGCGTGGACGTCCGCGTCCTGATACCGGACGAACCCGATCACCTGTTGGTCTACCTAGCCGCGTACTCTTATTTCGACGAAGCCGGTCGAACTGGGGCCAAGTTCTATCGCTACCAAGACGGTTTCCTCCACGAGAAGGCGATGTTGATCGACGATGACGTTGCGACCATTGGCACTGCGAACTTCGACAATCGATCCTTTCGTCTCAACTTCGAAATCACTGCCGCGATTGCGGACCCAGATCTCGTCACCGAAGTCGAGAAGATGTTCGAAGCCGACTTCGCACGCTCGCGCCTGATGGAGAACGGGGAGTACGACCTCAAGCCCTGGTACTTCCGCTTGGGCGTCCGCGTGGCCCGCCTCACCGCGCCGATTCAGTAGCTGTTTTCCCCGAACAGCGCTTCGAGTAGCGCTTGGAGCTCCGCTAGGCTGGCGTCGTCGGGGATCTCGTCGTCCCGGCCGACCTGCAGAGCGCAGCCGCCGCGACGAGAGCTCCCCACGACCTCATGCTTTCGGCGTCGAGGATTTGCTAGGCCCGTGCCCAATCGGTAGGTCCTCGCTAACGCTTAAGCCCGGAAGCCCCGTTGCTGACGCGAAGCGTCGGCGCACGGGGCTTCATAAGCAGTCCTGACCATCGTTGCCGTGGGATGTATGTTGAGTCGAACCCCTACGTTTACTAGTAGGTGGGAACCGATGCCGAACGCTTTAGGCCCCCCGATGACGCTAGCCGGGTCCGCACACCACGTTCGCTGTTAGCTCCCTATTCGACCTAGTCAGGGATTCTCACTCCTTCCTCACCTGCAACGACAGAGGGACCAGAGGTCAAGGTAGAGCCGCGCTCGCGGGCGGTCAACTCACTGCTTGACCGGACTGGCTTTGAGCGCGGCGCGGCCTTCTTTGACGTACACCGTGAAACGGACCTGCGAAGCGTTGTGGCGCTTCATGACTTGGTCGCGGGCGGCATGAAGCTTGCGTACGAATTTGTCGAATGTCAGACCGCTCACAGGCGCACCGCACTCCTTCTGCGTCGCGACGAACTGGTCGAACACCTCGCGGAAGTGGGTTTGCTCTCCCTGTGCCACCGGTGCCGAGGCTTCGAGAAGCGATTGCGGAACGTGCTTGACTTGCGTGTTCTCTTCGGGCTCGTCGAAGCCGTCGTAGTCTTCGAGCAGCGCGTTGGGCCGCGTCGGCGGGTCATCCGGGGCTGGCGTCAGGCTCTCGTCGGTGTGGCGAATCGCTGCGGCGACGGGCTGGCGCGTCGAAGGCGCCCGGCTTGGCCACGAGGAGGCTCGCTTGGGGCGCACTGAAGGAGCTCGCTTGGGGCGCGCTGTCTCCGCCGTTGCGGGCGCGGCAGTGGGCGGCGCGGGCTGCTCTTCAGGCTCGTCGTCGAGCGCCACGCGCTTCGCGGTGGGCGCCTCGCCCGCCGGGTAGCCGAAGTAACCAGTGTCTGCGCTCTCGCGCGTCGTGTTCAATATCTGGTCGAGGTCGACCGATGCGCGCTGCTTTGCGTCTTCCTTGAAACCCACGCCCGAGCGAAGCGCCTCATTGAGGTGCTCTGCGATCTTGCGGTAGTGGCGCCGGAGCTTGCCTGCCGGCAGGCTATTCTGCTCGCCCTTCGCCAGACTTTCGGCGCTCTTTACGAGGATCACCACGCCTTTGTCGTGCTCCATGTAGAGCAACGCAAGGCCGAGTAGCAAGAGCAAGAGCGGAATGCCGATGACGACCAACCAAGGCAACGAAGCCACGTCTTCCTTGAAGGTGTTCGCAAAGAGTCCTCCGAGACCGACCGTGCTTCCCTGCCGACCGATGAGGTAGCCCACCTGCGCGTGAGCCGCGCCGCCTCGAACCGGTGCGACGATGGCCCGAGCGCGCTCGCCCACTTCGACGGACTCGGTGCTGCCCGTCATCTTCGAGATAGTCGTCGGCAGAATACTCTTGAGCTCGGTGCTCGTCAGCGCGTTCGCGCCACCCGAGTGCGCGGCGATGAGTCGGTCTCGATAGAAGAACACGAGAGAGGCGTTCGGCAGTTTCGCGCCCAGCCGGCGCGCCAGGTCGTCGCCAATCTTCATGCCGTGGACGATTGCGCCAACATAGCGACCGCCGTCGAACACGGGACGGGCCGCCATTCGGTAGACTTCGTCATTGTAGACCCACACGTCGTCGCGCATGAAGCCCCGGAGCGCGTCGCGCACCAGCGGCATCTTGCCGAGCTGATCCGACCCCGGCGAGGTCTTGTCGAGCGTCGCGACGACTTCGCCCTCGGTGTCGACCGCGAAGACCATGTCCCCCCGACCCTCTTCGAGCTTGGTGTTGAGAGCGTCGAGCTTGATGCTGAGGCGCCGCCGGACACCGGAATTTGGTGTGCCTACACGTCCGCTCGAGCTTCGAAGCGTTTGCCGAACTTCGGGCTCGACCGCGATTGAGGCCAGAGCATCGAGGCGCAGCCGCGCGTCGAGGCGCATCCACAGCTCAGCTTCGACGCGGTCGCGACGAAGTTGTTCTTCGAGTTGGAAGTCTGCTTCCCGGCTGGCGGCCGACTTGTTGAGAAAGGCCCCAGCGAGTGCGGCGCCAACGGCCAACGCGAGAACCAAGTACCAGAGGCGAGAGAGCATCGGCTACTTCCTCCCAATCTTGCTGAGGGCGAGCGGATCGATCTGCAGGGTCTTTCCTGCTGGAACGGTCACGCGCTGGACCGCGACTTGCTCTGACCCACGAAGAACGCGGAGCGAGTAGGGCCCCGGCGGAACATCGTCGAAACGGAACTTTCCGCTAGGCGTGACGCTGGCGCATGCGACAAGCTCGCGCATCGAGTGAAGGTAGCCATCGACATGACCGTAGATGCGATCGCTGAGCTCCCACGGACCTCCGGCCGGAACGGAAATCACGCGTGCCTTGCCCGGACCCGCTTCGAGCGGCGTGAAGCCCGCGAGTCCGACGACGGCAAGCTCATGCGTGAACGCGTCCCGGTTCTCGACTCGGACCTGCGTTCCCGTGCGCGCTGCCAGCGTCGACGGGTCGAGGCCGCCTCCACGAAAACGAAACGTGCAGCCGATCGGGGGACCGGTGAACTTGCCCGTCAGCACTGCGAGCACGTCGTCGTGGCTGCCGGTTTCGCGCTTTTCGGGAAGCGCGCCGTTCCACACCCGCCAATAGTGGTCTTGTTGATCGGAGTCCGAACGCGCGTCTGTGCTCGGGCTCGCCTTGATCGATCCTTCAATCGACTCGGCTGACACTCCCCCGAATGCGACGAGCACTGCGGCCGCACATCCGGCCCCCACCATGATCCAGTTCCTCAGTGTTCCCATTGGTATTTATGTATTATTACAGCTCCACTGAGAGAAAGGTAACAAAATTCCCGATTCCTGAGCGATCTGCGACCGGAGGCGTCCCGGAGGATTGGGGTGCCGTCGAGCCTCAGACCGTGGCGTAGTCGATGAGCTTGATGGGGTCGGGATGCAGGTGGGCACGCATCGATCGGGTCATCCCCGCGGGATCACCACCGATTTCGATGGCGGTCCGATCATCGAATTCCATCTCCACGTCGTCGGCATAGAAGTCGAGTAGATCGCGATGCCGATACGTGCCGTTCCAGGCGCTGAGCAGGTGTGCAGCCACGTGCAGAGGGTGGGTTGCCACGACGCGGAGGCAGAAGCGGTCGGGGGGACGGTCCTCCGCAAAAGGAAAGACCTTCGCCCCGAACCCCCAGTACGGGATCGTCGACACGAGAGCGGCGATGCACGCGCCCTCGAAGACGACCTCACCGCTTCGAATCGGCGCGCCCGTAGGTCGTCCCTTGCCGTCGAGCTTGATGATGTCGCTGCCTCGATTGACGACGCGCACGCGCATCTGCGGCCGAATGGCGAGCTCGGGGATCGTCCGCGTCGGAATTGAAATCGCATACGACAAGGCGCCCGTTGCCCGCTTTCCGACGAAGGGCAGGTGACGCACGAGCGTTCGGACTTCGTGGAAATGCTTGAGGCCGAGGGCGTCGAAACCCGCCCCGGCAAATGGCGTCAAGAGATCCTGCACTTCAATCAAGCGGAAGTCCCGATGTGCGCTGTGCTCGGTGAGCCGCGCCAAGTCCGCAAACACGTCTTGGCCGCTCGTCCCTGCGCCGAGCGCCCACGCGAGCGAGTTCCCGGTGCCCAGCTTGAGGAGTCCGAATCTCGGCGTCTCCTGTCCGCGCGCCTTGGCCTCCTTCGCGATCGAAGTGACCATCTGCACGAAGGTGCCATCGCCGCCTCCGGTGAGAACGACTGGGTAGGCTGCCTCTACGATGCTGTGCGCGATGCCGTGCGCCTCGTCCAAGCTCTTCGACAAGAACAAGTCCCCGCTCCGGACGACCTGGTCGAAGCTCTCGACGAGCTGATCGGTGACTTGTCTGGCGTTGCCGTTGAGGACGATCGCGACGCGGCCCGTCTTTTGAGGCATCGGCCTACAGCCTAATCAGCGCCGCTCCCCAGGTAAAGCCGGAGCCAAACGCAGGCATGAGAATCAAGTCACCCTTCTTCGCGCGCCCTTCTTCGATTGCTTCGCTGAGCGCGAGCGGGATCGAGGCCGCCGTCGTGTTCCCGTACTTCTGGATGTTGTGGACGACTTTCTCTGGAGGGATGTCGAGCTTCTGTCCGACGAACTCGTTGATGCGCTTGTTGGCCTGGTGAGGCACGACGAGATCGAGGTCAGCCGGTGTCACCCCGTTGCGATGCAAAACCGACAGAGAGACCTCGGGCATCTTGCTGGTGGCCCAGCGGAAGACCTGGCGTCCGTTCATCGACGGCCACACGCGACGCTCGTCGATCATCTCGTGCGTGATGCGCGGGATGTATGCGCTTGCCGGCGCCTCGAGCCAGAGCTCCTTGGCGCCGCTTCCGTCCGCGTGGACCTCGACGTCGAGAACGCCCGTGTCCTCGTCCTCGGTCGGCCCAAGGAGGGCGCACGCCGCACCGTCACCGAACAGCACGGTCACGTCGCGGCCTTCGTCCGTGAAGTCGATGCCCGTAGAGTGTACCTCGCCGCCCACGAGGCAGACCCGCTTGTACATGCCACAGCGGATCCAGGCGTCGGCGACCTGCAATCCATAGAGGAAGCCGCTGCACTGGTTGCGAACGTCGAGCGCCGGAATGCCGGGAAGCCCGAGCTTGTCGCCGAGCAAGACGCCACTGCCCGGGAAGGTGTAGTCGGGCGAGAGGGTGGCGAAAATGATGGCGTCGATCTCGGAGACGTCGATGCCCGCGTTCTTGCAAGCCATCTGGACTGCCGGGACCGCCAAATCGCTTGGGCCGGTGCCGTTCTGGTCGATGTAGTGGCGCTCCTTGATGCCGGTGCGCTGCTGAATCCACTCGTCACTGGTGTCGAACATCTTGGCGAGGTCATCGTTGGTGACGACCTTCGGCGGCACGTAGTGCCCCATCCCCAAAATTGCGGTCCTAGTCATGAATCGAGCCCCTTCCGGTTTCGGCCGAGCCTAGCGAAGGCAGCGATCGCCTACAAGCCGGGCGTGGCTGCACACTTGCCCGAGCCTGCTATAAGAGCGCCCCCCTCGGCCGAGTGGCGGAATTGGCAGACGCGCCGGATTCAAAATCCGGTATTCGCAAGAATGTGTCGGTTCGAGTCCGACCTCGGCTACTAAAGAGACCTGCGTATCGGGGCTCGTGGGCGCCCACCTCCTCGACGACACGCCGGTAGCGGGAGGCTGATGCAGGTCGGATGCACCTCGACGATGAGCCGTTGAGCCGGATTCGCTCGGCGTGGTACAGGTGGGTATGTCTCGCTTCTTGCCGTGCTTGCTGTTGTCGATCTGGATTGCGGCATGCTCCTCGAGCGGCACTGGCTCCGCGGGCAACGGCGGTACCGACAGCGGGGCGGCCGGCTTCGGTGGTTCAGGTGGTGGCGCGGGCGGAGGTGGCCTCGGCGGGATGGCCGGGTCGGGCGCGGTCGGTGGCTCTGGTGGTCGCGGGGGCGACGGCGGCGCGTCTGGCGCTGGCGGTGGTTCTGGCGGCGTCGCCGGGGCAGGGGGGCAAGTGGGCACCGGTGGCGCTGGAGGCGTCGCCGGGAACGGAGGCGCCGGTGGAGGAGGCCTCAATGTCTGTCCGGAAATCAGCGAAATCCTCGCGTCGCCTAGCGTGATTCCGATTGGGGAAGACCAGAGCTCCGTCACTGTCGTAGCGGCCGATGCCGACATGAGCCCCGAGTCACTCCAAACGCGATGGGGCGCGGCGACGGGTACGTTCGAGGACCCGAGCGAAAGCAGCACGACGTACACCTGTGGTGCGCCCGGGCCGGTCGACATTACAGTCCGCGCGAGCGACGGCGATCCTGCCTGCGACACGGAAGCGTCGATCACGGTCCAGTGCCCGGACGACATCCCGGTCAATCTTTGCCCGAACCTCATGACCGTCAACGCCATCCCGAGCAAGATCCCACCGGGGCAGGACTCCACCGAAGTTCAGACACGGGCATCCGACCCCGATCAGGGCCCGCTGCCCTTGGTGACCACATTCTACGCCTTCCGCGGGACCTTCGACGACCCCAACGCGGAAGACACGATCTACCGATGCGAGCGCCCCGGCCTCCAAGAGATCTGTGTCGATGCCAGCGACGGCGCCTGCGTCAAAACCTTGTGCACCGACGTAAGCTGCCCCGCGGAGTAACAGACCTCAGCACTTGCTCGGCAGTGCCTCGGCGGCAGCACCCTCGCTGACGCTGACGCTGACGCTGACGCTGACGCTGAACACGCCGGCACCTACTGAGCCGCGACGTGCCTTTCCATCAGCTCCTGAAGCTCCGATGGCTTTTCGTCCGGGTCTTGGCCGTTGCGGGCCTTGTCGATGTTCTCGAGCAGCTCGCGGCATTCCGGTTTGTCGCGGAGGTGGTCGAGCAGGATTTTCGACGCGTCTCCGAAAGCCTTTTCGTAGCTCAAGGCCTCTCGAACGCGGTTGGCGATTCGTTCGCGACCGGTCTGAAGGTCGCTTTCGAGCGCTTCGCTGTAGCGCTTTAGCTGGGCGCGCAGTTCTTCGATCTGCTTTCGGCGCTCGCTCGCGACGTCTTCCTTCGAGCGGGCGCGGCGTTCGTAGTCACGTGACACCGATTCGAGGGTATCGACCTGAGCGCGGGCGGCGCCGAGGGTTTCGTGGCCTCGTCGGATCCGTTCGACGTTGTTGCCCGCGGCCTGCACTTCGGCCTGCGCGGCGAGGTACTCGCGCTGCGCGCGCTTCCTCTTGAGAATCAACTGGCTGAGCATGTCGCGCTCAGCCGAGGCGTCTCGCAGGGCGCGGGACTCCTCGCCAGCCAGGTCTTCGACCTTACGACCGATCTCGGCGCGAAGGGCTCGGCCGCGCTTTTCGATGGCCTCGAGCTTCTTCGAGTGACTCTCGAGCTCACCTTCGAGTCTGGACGCTCGGGAGGCGAGCTCCCAGATCTGGTCCGACGCGCCCTGAACGTCGGTTGGCGCGTTTCCGTCCGGGTAGGCCCGTGCGACCGCGCGAAGGAAGTTGGCGGCCGTTCGGCTCCACTCGACCACACCCGGCGTTTGTGCGGGAGGCGGCGGTGGAGGCGCGACCGGAGCAGTCTCCGTCGGCTGGTCCCATTCGCGCGAGGGCAGGGAGCGCTGCATCTCCTTGAGCTCTTCTTTGAGATGATGGCCGTCGCGGAAGCGGTTCTCCGGATCCTTTTCGAGAAGCTTCAGGATGATTTGCTCGGCCTGTTCCGGAATGTCCGGGCGGTATTTGCGAGGACTCGCCGGCTTTGCCTTGCGCTGCATCTCGAGCAGTTCGTCGCGATCGCCGGAGCGGAACGGCAGGCGTCCCGTGAGCATCTCGAAGAACAGGATGCCAAGTGCGTAGAGATCGCTCCCCGCGATCGCGTCTTCGCCGCGCGCCTGTTCGGGCGACATGTACTCCGGCGTTCCGAACACGGCGCCCTTCGGCGCGAGCCGTGGGTCACGCGTGAGCGCCGCGAGACCGAAGTCGAGGATCTTCACGAAGTCTTTTCGACCTCCGCGACCGGTCACCATGATGTTGTCGCTCTTGAGATCGCGGTGGACGACACCGAGATCGTGAGCACGCGCAAGTGCGGCGGTCATCTGCTCGAGAATGTCGACCGCACGGGCGATCGGCATCGGACCCTTGGCGATCTGCGAGGAGAGGGAGTCACCGATCAGGTACTCCATCACGAGATAGAGCTCGCCGTCTTCGGTTTCACCGACGTCGTGAATGTCGACGATGTGCGCGTGATCGACGCGGTTGGCTGCGCGCGCCTCACGAACCATCCATGCGCGAAGATGTGTCTCGCCTCGAAGGTCCGGTCGAATCAGCTTGAGGGCAACCACGCGATCGATGAGCACGTGCCGCGCGCGATAGACGACGCCCATGCCGCCCTCACCAAGCTGTGATTCGAGTCGATACCGACCCGCAATGACCTTCCCGAGAAGCGGGTCTTTCGATTTTTTAGAACGCGAAGCCTTCCGGACAATCCCCATGGTTCCCCCGTACCTAAAGGACATCTGCATCATAGACAGGAACGAAGCCGAGCCCCAAGTGTTCCGCTCTCGCTGAAACGTGGACTAAGCTGACAGCAGGTGCCTGACCCGCGTATGATGAAGAGGTCGGGCTCTTTAGGGAGGGATGTGTGAGCGAAGAACGGCCACTGCTTGGGCCGTACCGCATTGAGCGCCGCTTGGCGGCCGGGGGGATGGCCGAGGTTTTCGTTGCTCGCCGTGAAGGTCTTCACGGTTTTTCGAAGCGCGTTGCCTTGAAGCGTATTCTTCCGCAGTACGCGAGCGATCCGGACTTCGTTTGGATGTTCATCGACGAGGCTCGCCTCGCGGCGATGTTGGAGCACCCCAACATTGTTCAGGTGTTCGACTTCGGCACGATGGGGGAAGACCTCGTCCTCGTGATGGAGCTGGTCGACGGCTCCAACGTGAGCAAGCTGCTCCGCGCCGCACCCGTCGATTCGCCGATTCCGTGGGACGTCGCGCTCCACATCGCCTACCAAACCGCCCAGGCGCTCGAGTATGCGCATCATGCGGTCGACGACCAGGGTGAGTCGCTGGAGTTCGTACATCGCGATGTGAGCCCAGCGAACATCCTGCTCACCCGTACCGGTCACGTGAAGCTCACCGACTTCGGGATCGCCACTGTGCGGAGTCGCGCGCCCACGACCGAGGACGGTCAGGTTCGCGGCAAGCTCGGCTACATGTCGCCCGAGCAGGTGCTCGGCAAGGAGCTGAGCGGCAAGAGCGATGTGTTCACGCTTTCGACCGTACTGGCGGAAATGCTGATCGGCGAGCCACTGTTTCAGGGCGAGAGCGAGCTCAACGTGCTGCTTCAAATCCGCGACGCGGATCTTCGCGTGCTCGCGCGTTGCGAGCGGCGCATCCCGCAGGACATCCGAGCGGTGGTGTTGAGGGGTCTTCAGAGAGATCCGAAGGAACGCCCAACTGCCGGCGCGTTCGCCGAGGCTTGTGCAGAGGTGATGCGCCGTCGCGGCATGGGACACGGCCCGGATCGCTTGGGACGCTTGCTCTCGCAACTCAGCTTGGTCGAGGGGGACGCTCCCGAGGCTCACGTCCCCGACGCCGACGTAGGCTCGTTGGTCGACAGCGACTTGATGCACCACGCGGGCGCCGGACAGGATCTCATCGGCCCTCAGAACGTCACCTCCCCGACGATCTACCGAGTCCAGCTCACCGACGGCAGCGTCATGGGGCCGATGAGCTACCCGCGTCTCATCCAGCTCCTGACCACCGGCGTGATCGACAGCCGCAGCAGCAAGATCTCGAAGGCCGACGGTACGTACCTCGACCCATCGCAACTGCCGGAGCTCACGCGTTTCGTCACTTCGCCTGGCCTTCAGTGGAAGTTGGAGGAGCTTGCGCAGGCGGAGAAGCAAGGGCAGCTTCGCGCCGCGACTTTGCTGCCCGTCTTCTACGACATCGTTTCCCGGCGGCAGACCGGCGTCCTTCATCTTTGGCAGCGCAATCGCCGTAAGAAGATCTACTTCGTGGACGGCAAACCCGAGTTTGTCGCCTCGACCGACAAATCTGAGCTCCTCGGCGAGCACCTCGTCGCGACTGGTCAGTGCCTGCGGATGGAGGTCGAGATGGCGCTTGCGCTGCTGCCGAAGTACGGAGGACGCTTGGGCGACGCACTCGTTGGCCTGGGCATCCTTCGTCCCGTCGAGCTCTTCCGCGCGATCGGCGACCAAGTCCGCGGACGCTTGATGGAGGCGTTCCGGTGGCGGCGCGGTGAGTGGGCGTTCGTCCGAGGCGCGCGCAGTCACGAAGAGACGTTTCCCATGGGTCAGGACCCGTACGAGCTCCTCCGAGACGCGGCGCGCGAGGCTCACCTCGAAGAGATCGAATCCGTTCTCGAGCCGCTGCGTGAACGCGTGGTCGAGCGCTGCGCTGACGGGCCGCCCCTGGCCGCGTTCGGTCTCGAACCTCATTGGGTGCACGCTTTGGATGCAGTTTCAGGTGACACGACGCTCGGGGGGATCTTCGCCCGCGAGAGCGCATCCGGGGCGGATCTCGAGCCGGCCTACCGTGCCCTCTATCTAGGGCTTGCGTGTGGGCTGGTTCGGACCAAGGTGAGT
>Ga0316197_10002231_pt1 | contig 13894 bp, 11 predicted proteins | sample OudBiesiAoxic_MG_FD_204939 | JGI IMG/M metagenome (GOLD analysis project Ga0316197, IMG submission 204939) | Coastal sediment microbial communities from Oude Bieten Haven, Netherlands - site A oxic | ecosystem: Environmental > Aquatic > Marine > Coastal > Sediment | place: Netherlands...
CGTTGCTGTTGTACAACGCTGCCAGCAGTTGTTCCGGCGTGATTCTCTGTGCCGGTTCGCCGGCCACCCAGTACCAGTGGCTGACCAGGTTAAACGGCGCCAGCTTTCGTTCGCCGCCCACGTTTTCGCGCGGCAGCAATACCGGCCGGAAGCCCTGTATCAGGCTGTCGGCTGCCGTCGGGTCGCCGTCCACATCGCGGTACTGACTCAGTGGCTGCCCTGCACTGTCCACCAGGGTCGAATCGACTGACTGCAAGGCCGGGCCGTACAGCTTTGGGACATGGCAGGATTCACAAGCCAGTGAGGCGAAGTGCCGTTTTTTGTACGGAAGCCATTCGTGAACGTTTTCAGCGTTGTGACAGGATTCGCAGCGCCGCATGCTGTTTTCGCTTTCCTTTGACTGCAGGCCGTGCACTGAGCTGCCCTTGGCGAGCTGGTGCAATGGCCGTTCCAGGTAATCTGCGCTGGTGAGCCTCCTTGGGTCAAACTCGAGATGTTGCGGCCTGCTGTCACCGCGTTGCTGGAAATACACCGGGTTATTCAGTGAATAGTGGCAGTTCACGCAACCCACCACGCGGTCGGCATGAACATCGAAGGCGTGATTCAGCGACTGCTTGCCGGCAACATTCAGACCGCTGTTGGAAATCCTTTGCGGTGAGATGATCTGACCGGTGTTCTCGGTCATCCTGCGCGATTCCGGTGAGCCTTCGATCCTTAGCGGTTCGATCAGGTCATTACTGACAACACCATGACACTGTGCACAGTTATCGTCTTTTGGTTTATGGATATCCAGCGTTCCGTTAACCAGGGCCCCGTTCGGCTGAAACAACCCGGCCGGCCACTCCCGCTGCTCTCCGGCATCGCTGTGGCAGACCAGGCAGTCCATCTCACCGCCTTCAAATACTCCGGCTGCCGCATGGTCGCTGGACCTTAGAATGAAATCCGCGTCATGACAGGCGCCACAGGTCCGGGTAGCGGAGAAAGGAAGACCCGACTCAACGACCAACCCATCTGAAGCATCCAACAGGGGAACTTCAGGATGAAAATCATTATGCTGCGGGCTACCGGCTGAAAAAACCGCCAGCGGCAACACCAACAACAAGGCCGGCAGCAAGGACGTGAAGATAAACTTTTTCATCACTGTTCTCCTGCCTGTGCAGCCTCGCGCACACGTTCACGGCTGCCCCACTTGATGGGATCACCCGGATAACCCAGTCCCTCCCAGTCAATACAGCCTTTTTCGCAATGGCAGGACTTGCACTGCAGCGCCTCGCCTTTCGGCGCGACCATATGGGTCTGCGGCCAGTACATCGTGGTGGTGGCAAAGCCGAACTCGCCGCTGTATTCCATGCCGGTCACCTCGGCGCCCAGTTTCAGCGCCTGGTCCCAGTCGAACTCGTTCCAGAAACCACCCTCACCGGAAGTCACCGGCTGCATCAGGGTATTGTTGGCGGTATCGAAGGGCTGAGTGGCCAGGTGTATCTTGAAAGGCCAGATCCGGGCATTGGGATCCTTGATGTCACCCTTGGGTAAATTCAGGGGAGTGACCCCCTCCTCTTTCAGCTTATCGCCCAGCAGGTAGCGCTCCGACAAACCGTTGAACCAGCGATATTCCGGACGCAGGTTTTTCTCATAGACGAAGCTACCCTTAATTTTCAGATAGGTATGCGTGTCATCCTCAATCGTGTCATCGCCGGCTGTTGACCAGTCCCAGTGCGTCTTGGTGGCCTCGTCAATCGCGACGTAGGGAATATGACAGGTCTGGCAGGCGACCGTATCCGTATGCGCATTGATCCGCTCGTCTGCATGCAGCTTCGGTTCATGACAATCGGTGCAGGCAATCTGGTTCTTGTTGTCGACACTGACACTGATCGAACGCCCACCGATCACGTGGTCTTCGGTCTGGTGGCAATCGACGCACTGGAAGTTGTAACGCCCCATGTGCACGTCATGTTCCTCGTTGGGGAAATAGAGGCTTTCGTCCAGGTCGCCGTGCTTGACCGCGTTGCCGCCACCCCCGCGGAAATGACAGCCACCGCAATTTTCACGCGTGGGCAAAGCAACACTTTTGGCAGACGCCAGCAAATCGACACCCTCTGCCGGCAGACCCTTCTGACCCTTGGTATACAGGCCACTGCTGTCATGGCAAACCAGGCAATCGACGTTGCTGGTTTCTTCAAAATCGAATTCCTCGTCTTCCCAACCGTATCCGGCATGGCAAGCGGTGCAACTGGACCAGTTACCCTGGATGCCGATACAGAAGTTATTGATGGCGTTCTTCTTCCCAATCGAAATCAACTCATCCCGGCCTTCCATCGCAACCGGCTCGGATTCCCAGCGCCAATGCGCCGTATGGATCACCTGGTCAGCCGAATCCTCATGGCAGACCAGGCAGGCCTCGGTCACTTGCTGACCGGTTTCAAACGGCCCTTCCATCAGGTCCTTATGGTCAACCGGGGCCGCCCGTCTCGGCATATAGTCCCACGGCGCATCCACCACTTGCCCACCGGCAACGGGTTCAGCCCGGGTGAAAAACCAGACCGGAACCGAAACCAGGATAAGGAGGAAAACAAGGCCGATGATCCAGCCATTTTTTGAGTCTTTCATGTCCACACCAATGCACGTGTAACTCGGATTGTCCTTTTATATTAGTATAACCTAATTTAGATTTTTAAAGAATACATATCAGTGCATCATTAGCTGATCCACATCAAGCAAAACAGCCGGGATCGGGTCTTTCCTTTTTGCTCTTTCTTAGCCGGCCCTACGGGCTTCCCTCAATCAGGACCCCGCCTGATCGAGACCGTACTGGAAGGGCCTCCTGCCCTTTCAGCACTCGATTTTCATCCTTGAAAATCGCCTCGGGCGGGATCCTTCAATCGGCGTCTAAAGGTGCAAAAAGGAAAGACCCCATCCCTGCCGTGTCGGTGATGCGTGAGGATCAGGTTATGAAATCACCACCCCTGCTGTGCCCCTGACAGCGCACATGAGCCTCAATACGGCCAAGAAGTGAAGGTAAACACAACTCGTATGAGCAAACGAGGTTTCCACACCAGGGGAAGCGGTGTGGGCAAGGTGTCTGGCAGGTGGCCTGCTGTCTGGAACCCTTCGAAGCGCTGAGTGAGCTATTGGTTAGGGGACAATCGGGCGGGATGCCCGATTGAGGCCGTCCAGCACAGGATGTGCTGTGAGGCCGGCCCCGTTAAGACCAATCGCTTGCGAAGGAAGCCCCGCAAGGGGCCGCTGAGCCAGGGAGCCAGATAGCAGGCCACCTGTCAGACAGCTTGCGGGCACCATTCTACAAATCGAAGGGATACTTGATAACGATACTCTCAACCCGATCAGGCCCGGTAGAAACAATATGCACCGGCGCCCCGCAAAGCTCTTCCATTGCCTTCAGATAACTGCGTGCATTGGCCGGCAGGTCTTCCATCGAGGTGGCCCCGCGTGAAGATTCGGTCCAGCCGGGGAACGTCTCGTAAACCGGCTCCAGGTCGGCCCAGCTGTGAGAATCCAGCGGTGGTGCGTCCAGCAGTTCACCGTTGAGGCGGTATGCCGTACAAATCTTGATTTCTTCCAGGCCGTCCAGAACGTCAAGCTTGGTGACACAGAAGCCACTGACTCCGTTCAGGTTGACCATGCGGCGCAGTGCGACAGCATCCAGCCAACCGCAACGCCTGGGACGCCCGGTTGTGGCTCCGAATTCGTCGCCCATTTTTGCCAGGCGTTCGCCGACTTCATCAAACAATTCGGTCGGGAACGGCCCCCCGCCGACGCGGGTGACGTAGGCCTTGGTGATGCCCAATACGTAGTCAATGGCATTGGGACCCACACCGGCCCCGGTGCAAACGCCACCAATGGTGGTGTTGGACGAGGTGACATACGGGTAGGTGCCGTGATCAATGTCCAGCAGGCTGCCCTGGGCACCCTCAAACATCACACGCTTGCCCTGGTCACGGAGCTCGTAAAGGCGCCCACTGACGTCGGCAACCTGGTCTTTGAAATAGGCGCCGAGCTCCAGGGCCTCCTCGACCATAGCCTGTACCGACAACGGCTCCATGCCGAAGCGTTCGCTCAGCACAAAGTTATGGAAGTCCAGAATGTGCTCAATTTTATCTGTCAGTGTGTCCGGGTCGAGCAAGTCGGAGGTTCGCAGACCACGACGTGCGACTTTGTCCTCGTAGGCCGGCCCGATGCCACGGCAAGTGGTGCCGATGGCGCGAGCACCTCGAGCTTCTTCGCGTGCGCGGTCCAGCATTTCATGCCAGGGCATGATGATGGCACAGGCCGGGGAAATCCGGATCCTCGGACGGACGTCCACGCCCTTGGCTTCCAGTTCCTCGATTTCCTTCCTCAGTGCTTTGAGTGAAAGCACGACACCGTTACCGATGAAACACTCAACTTCCGGCTGAAGAATGCCCGAAGGTATCAGGTGAAGAACGGTTTTGTGGCCATCAATGACCAGAGTATGACCGGCGTTATGTCCACCCTGGAACCGGACAACGGCGTCTGCGTCGCGGCTAAGCAGGTCAACGATCTTTCCTTTTCCCTCGTCACCCCACTGGGTGCCGAGAACTACGATGCTTTTATTCATGAGATCTCAATGAAGAAATTGTAGGAAGAATGCGCCGACGAGCATGCTGACAAGTCCGCCGACGCGTATGGTTTTGGGGTTGTACTGTGACAGGTCCTGCATGGCTTTTTGCCAGAACTTCGGCGCGATCACGGGCAAAAGCCCCTCGATGATCAACACCAGGGCAAACGCTGTCATCAGGTCCTGTATCAACTCGGTTTCTCAGTTTTACTTGATGTCCGGCTCATCACTGCCAAAATACTCGAAAAACTTCGAGGTCGGATCCAACACCATGACATCGCCGTTGTTGCCAAAGGCATTACCGTAGGCCTGCAGGCTCCGTATAAAGGCATAGAATTCCTGGTCCTGACCGTAGGCATTGGCGTAGATCTCAGTTGCACGTGCATCGCCCTCGCCTCGCAAGGTCTGGCCGTCACGTTGTGCCTCCGCCAGGATGACCTGGACTGTCCGATCGGCATCAGCACGAATTCTCTCGGCGGACTCGCGACCTTCGAACCGGTACAGGTTGGCTTCTTTCTGCCGATCCGCGGCCATTCTGCGGAAAACTGATTCACGTACATCATCAGGCAATTCGATCGCCTTGATACGCACATCAACCACTTCGATGCCGAATTCAGCAGCCGCGATGTTTGCCGCCGTGGCGATATCCTGCATGGTCGACACCCGCTGCTCGGAGATCACCTGCACCAGGGTGCGACTCGCGATCTGGTTGCGGATACGATCTTTGACGATACTGTCCAGGCGGTTCAGGGCTACCCTCTCATTGCCCTGCGTAGATGTGTAGAAATTCGCGACATCATTGATACGCCATTTGACGAAAGAATCGACCGCAACGAATTTCTGTTCGGATGTCAGCATTTGCTCGGCATTCGTATCGAGCGTCAACAGGCGACTGTCAAATTTACGTACGTTGTTCACAAACGGCAACTTGACGTAAATGCCTGGTGTGTAATCCGTTTTCACAATGCGGCCCAGCTGGAACTTGATCGCATATTCCGTCTCGGTGACGATGAACAGACTGGAAACGCCCAACACGGCGAGTACTGCAAAAATAATAATAAATACAGGACGCATCATTGTCGGCCCTCCCTGCGTGAAGTACGACTGGTCGCAGCGTTTTCACCTTGCGGCCCGGAGTCCGGCGTAACAACCGGTGGCATCAATGCGCGCGCATTGCTGTTATTGCCGCCCAATCCGTCAAGCGGAAGGTAGAGCACGTTGCCATTGCTATCTGCATCCAGTAAAACCTTTTTGGAACGGGCCAATACATTTTCCATGGTCTGAAGGTAAAGGCGCTTACGGGTGATTTCCGGTGCTTTCTCGTATTCCCTCAGCGTGAGCAGGAATCGTTGCGCCTCACCATCGGCCAGCGCTACGGATGACTGCTTGTAACCCTCGGCCTCCTCGATAATGCGGGCAGCCTGGCCTCGCGCTTCGGGTACAACACTATTGACGTGAACACGGGCTTCTTCGATGAAGCGCTCGCGATCTTCCCGGGCGCGGATAACATCAGAATACGCCTCCCGAACCTGCGCCGGGACGTTTACGTCCTCGAGGTTGAATTCGTTGACCTGGATGCCAGCTTCGTAGCGGTCCAGCGTTTCCTGCAGCACGCGCATGGTTTCAATTCGAATGGTTTCACGCTGGGTACCTTCGAGAATCGCATCCAGACGGTTGGTACCCACCGATTCTCGCAAGGCGCTTTCTGCTGCCTGCTTGACGGTCAGTTCCGGGTCGCGAACATTGAAAAGAAAGTCCTGTGCGGCGGCCACACGGTACTGAACCTTGTAGATGAACTCGACCAGGTTTTCATCCTGGGTCAGCATATTGCCGCGGTCATCGAGTGACCGAACGTTACTGACGTTCACCGTTGTCATGGTCTCGATCGGACGGGGGAAGGTCAGGTTGATACCGGGGGACAGGGTCCGGTTGTATTTGCCGAAACGCAACACAACGCCCTGCTCGGCCTCATCTACAATGTGTACGGCATCCCAGCCCACCCAAAGTAAGAGCGCCACCAGTAAAATACCGATCATCCCGCCAGCGCCACCAGAGCCACTGGAGCCGGATTTTTGATTTCCACCGCCTCCGCCGCCGAATAGGGCGCGCAAACGATTGTTCAGGTTACGGAACACCTCTTCCAGATCCGGGGGCTGTTGCCCCCCGGAATTCCAGGGATCCTTGTCACCCTTGCCGGGTTCTTTCCAGGGCATGTATATCTCCAGTTTCTTCTCAACAGCTAACTTGGGGCTAACCGGTTGCTTTCAAGTGGCTCGAGGGATCCTCGAGTAATTGTTTACGGGCTACTGCGCCTTCCGGGCCGGGCAGCCTGGCCAGGCGCTCCGCGGTTTCCCGGGGCACGTCGACGTGAAGCAGCCATGAACCATTTTCCGCTATTCGCTCTTCACTGACCACACCCAATTCAAAAAATTGCGCGCGCAGGCGGGCATCTTTGCCGCATAACTCGATCCAGCGGGTGACGCGCTCACTCCCGAGACGTTCGCTGATTGCCTCGCGCAACTCTTCGATGCCATCACCCTCACGGGCCGAAATGGCGACACTCACGGGCTCGCCGTCTTCGTTACGGTGCAGCGCAACGGCCTGGCCGTCGCAATCAATCTTGTTGTATACCCGGATTGACGGGATGTCGTCGGCGCCTATGGAATCCAGCACGTCTTCGACATCCTGCTGCCGTTCCCTGCGGAAGGGGTCAGAAATATCCGTCACATGCAACAACAGGTCCGCCTCGCGCGCCTCCTGCAGGGTGGCGCGGAATGCGGCAATCAGCTCATGCGGCAAATCACTGACAAATCCGACCGTATCGGCCAACAGAACTTCACCGCAGTGCATTCCTTCCATCCGCCTGACCGTGGGGTCGAGCGTGGCAAAAAGCATGTCTTCTTCGCCTACAGAAGCACCGGTGAGTTTATTGAACAGCGTGGATTTACCGGCATTGGTATAACCGACCAACGCAACCAGCGGGGCACGTGATCGCACGCGTTGGCGACGGCTCTGCTCACGTTGTTTGGCGACCTTGTCCAGCCTTGTCTTCAGTTGACGAATTCGCACACCGATCAAACGACGGTCTGTTTCCAGCTGGGTTTCACCCGGTCCGCGCAAGCCAATACCGCCCTTTTGCCGTTCAAGGTGAGTCCAGCCACGGATCAACCGCGTGGACAGGTGACGCAACTGTGCCAGTTCGACCTGGAGTTTGCCTTCGTAGGACTGCGCGCGTTGCGCGAAAATATCGAGGATCAGTGTCGCGCGGTCCAGGACCCGGCATTCACAGACTTTTTCAATGTTTCTTTCCTGCACAGCACTGAGGGACTGGCTGACCAGGATCAGGGAGGATTCGGTTTCTTCGACCCGTTTTTTCAGCTCTTCAATTTTGCCGCTACCCACGAAAAAACGGGCATCAGGCCGGTCACGGGGAGCGGTGACGATATCTGCAATTTCAGCCCCTGCAGAACGGGCGAGTTCCTGAAATTCGTCGAGGGCGTCAGGACCGGTGAGCCTGAATTCCGGGTGCAGAATAACGGCGCGGTTGCCACGCTCTGCACGATCAAACAAAACAGAAACTCAGGAGTGGCTCAGCCATCTTCCTCTTCGAACACACGTACGTTACGCGCCGGAACAACGGTTGAAATCGCGTGTTTGTAGATCATCTGGCTGACTGAGTTTTTCAGCAGCACGACGAATTGGTCGAAGGATTCGATCTGACCCTGTAACTTGATGCCATTAACCAGGTAAATGGAGACCGGAACGCGTTCTCTGCGCAATGCATTGAGGAACGGTTCTTGTAAAGATTGACCTTTTGACATGCCTTCTCTCCTATTATTTTTAGCTTCCCCCGGAATTTCCTTCCAAAGAATACCGGGGTTTTTCTATCTAAGTGCCACGGGGTGTTTTTTCAAGAAACTGTTCCACTTGCATGAACACCTCTTCCTGAGCATCACCCACAGTGGGATCATACCACAGGGCGCCACTTTCCTGCCTTAACCAGGTGAGTTGTCGCTTAGCCAGCTGCCGGGTCGCCGCAACCGCTTTAAAACACATCTCGTCATGGCTGATATCACCTTCCAGGTGGCTCCATGCCTGGCGGTATCCGACACACCTCATCGACGGCATTTCCGGCCCCAGGTCACCCCGTGCACGCAGGCGGCGCATCTCGTCTATGAAGCCTTCCTCCAGCATCTGCCCGAAGCGTTGTTCGATGCGCTGATGCAGTAACGCCCGGGGCTGGGGGCAAGCGATGATTTTAAACACCCGGTAGGGAAACTCCTCCTGTTTCTGCTCCTGTTGCAGCACACTCATTTTCCGGCCGGTCAGTTCGATCACCTCGAGTGCACGGGAGATCCGTTGCGGGTCATTGGGATGAATCCGGCGCGCAATCTCGGGGTCCAGGGCCGCCAGTCGCTCGTGCATGGCCGGCCAGCCTACCCTGCCGGCCTGCTCTTCTATCACCTGGCGCACCGCGGGACTGGCAGAGGGGAGCCGGGCAAGCCCCTGCGCCAGGGCCCTGAAATACAACATGGTGCCACCGGCAAGCAGCGGTATTCTGCCCCGACGGCTGATTTCCTCCATGGCTTTGAGTGCATCCTGCCTGAATTCCGCGGCAGAATAGGATTCGGCCGGGTCCCGGATATCGATCAATGCGTGGGGTGCTTCGTGCAGTGTTTCCGCATCAGGCTTTGCTGTTCCGATGTCCATTCCCCGGTAAACCAGGGCCGAATCCACGCTGATAATTTCCACCGGGAAGCGCTTGCACATTTCGATCGCCAGGCTGGTTTTGCCCGAAGCAGTAGGCCCCATCAGGAAGATTGCAGGCGGGTTCTGGCGCGTGCCGGACATCAGCGGCCGCGCAAAAAAAGACGATCCAGTGTCGCCATATCCAGTTGAATCCAGGTCGGACGACCGTGGTTGCAGTGCCCGGAGCGCTCGGTGCGCTCCATGTCGCGCAGCAGGGCGTTCATCTCGGGCAGCGTCAGTATGCGGTTAGCCCGGACCGATCCATGACACGCCATCGTGGAGAGAATTTCATTGGTCTCGGTTTCTACTCTTTCGCTCGTGCCCTGGCTGCCCATGTCCGACAGTACATCCCGTAAAAGCTGAGCTGCATCAGACTGTGCCAGCAAGGCTGGAACCTCCCTGAGCACCAGGCTTTCCGGGCCGCTACGATCTACCACCAGACCGAGATTAAACAATTCCCCCTGCCGGTCCGCAGCCAGGTCTGCCTCGGCCTCGCTGACCTGTACATCCATCGGCACCAGCAAACGCTGTCCCTTGATGCCCTCGGTCGAATAACGGGATTTCAGTTGCTCATAGGTAATGCGTTCGTGCGCGGCATGCATATCTGTCAGGACCAGGCCGCTTTGGTTTTCGGACAACACATAGACCCCGTGCAGTTGCGCCATTGCATAACCCAACGGCGGAATTTCCCGTCCTTCCGGATCATTCCCTTCAGCAACCTCAGTTGCTGCAGGCGCCGCCCCCAATACGGAGGCATAGGCGCTGACCTGGTCCCTGGCGGGCAAGGACATTCCGGACTGATTCCCCCCGGACGCACCCCACGAAGACGCGCCGGAATAAGTACCCGGTGGGGCACTCGCTGGCGCATCAGATTCCAAGCCCGAACCCGGACGAGGCGCACCCGAGCCGGCATCGGCCAGCGCGCGATGCAAGGATGAGAACAGGAAGTCATGCACCATCCGCGTATCCCGGAAGCGGACTTCGTGCTTCTGCGGATGGACGTTCACGTCGACAGCTTCGGGCGGGACCTGCAGGTACAGAACGAAGGCCGGATGCCGGCCGTGGTAAAGCACGTCCTTGAAGGCGGAACGTACGGCGTGAGCAATCACCCTGTCACGAACGGCCCTGCCGTTGACAAAGAAAAACTGGCGGTCGGCCTGTGCGCGGTTGTACCGGGGTTCAGCCACCCAGCCCTGCAAGCCAATTTCGCCCCGCTGCTGGTCAATCTCGATGATGTGATCAAGAAAATCCTTTCCCATCACCCGTTGCAGTCGCCGTTTCTGCTCCTCCTCCACACGGGCGGGCGGCAAGGCGCTGATGGTCTTGCCGTTATGTTCCAACTCAAAGCCCACATCAAAACGAGCCAGGGCAAAACGCCGCAGCAGCAGATCAACGTGGTTGAATTCTGTCCGCTCGGTTTTAAGAAACTTGCGCCTGGCCGGTACGTTGTAGAAAAGATCTTCAACGTTCACCCGTGTTCCGCCCTGGATGGCGGAAGGCTCAGGCTCGGCAATTTCTCCCCGGCGGACACTGACCTGCCAGCCATGATCTTCACCGGCGTAGCGGGAAGACAGGTCAAGACGGGCGACGGAAGCAATACTGGGCAGGGCTTCACCGCGAAACCCCATGGTGGCTACCCGCTCGAGATCATCCAGGTCGGCAATTTTACTGGTCGCGTGGCGTTTAAGCGCCAGTGAGAGCTCTTTCTGGGTCATGCCGAGGCCATCATCGGTGACGCGCAACATGCGCCTGCCGCCCTGCTCCAATTGGACCTTAATATGGGCGGCTCCGGCGTCTAAACTGTTTTCTACCAGTTCTTTAACAACCGAAGACGGGCGGTCGACCACTTCGCCGGCTGCAATCTGGTTGATCAGGTGATCGGGGAGTAACTTGATTGTCATGCGGGTAGTTTAACCAAATCGCCCGCAGGGCGGGCACCCGCAAACGGACAAATCAGGTGGTGGGAATCAACAACTCGGAACCGATGCGGATATTGTCGGTCTTCAGCCGGTTAATTCGGCGCAGGCTATAAAGACTGACCCGGTAGCGATCAGCAATCTCCCCGAGTGTATCGCCACGCACCACGCGGTAACGGACCGGTTGACGGTTGGCCGCAATATAAGTACCCGGAGGCGGGCTCATATAGAAGTAGTCCTGGATGCCATCGGCCAGGGCGCGCGCTGTTCTGCGTTGCCATGCCGGGTCTTTGAGACGCTTTTCTTCCGATGGATTGCTGATAAAAGCGGTCTCCACCAGGATGGAAGGCACATCCGGGGACTTCAGGACCATGAAATTGGCGTGCTCAACGTGGGCCTTGTGGGTCTTGCCCAGCACCCTCAGGGAACTGAACACGCTGTTGGCAACCGCGTTACTCGCTTCCATGGTTGCACTCTGAGAAAGGTCCAGCAGGACCGAGGCCAGCATATCGTCTTTATCGTTGAGCGTTACACCACCCACCAGGTCGGAACTGTTCTCACTGGCGGCCAGGCGGCGGGCATACTCACTACTGGCGCCTTTGCGTGACAACACGAATACCGAACTCCCGGACACACTTCTCTTCTTGAATGCATCTGCATGAATGGAAACGAACAAGTCGGCGCGGTGTTTGCGGGCCTTTTCAAAGCGGTCGCGCAGCGGGATGTAATAATCGCCGGTGCGGATCAGTACGCCGGACATTCCCGGCTGTGCATCAATCGACTTCTTCAGTTCTTTGGCAATCGCCAGAACCACATCCTTTTCACGGGTTCGGTTTTTGCCGGTGGCGCCGGGGTCCTCTCCACCGTGTCCGGCGTCAATTGCGATCACAACGTCACGATTGTCTTTTTGCAGTGCAGAAACCTGCTTGATTGTCGTTTTACCGGATTTATGATTCTTGGGATAAAGGTCGACCACCAGCCGATAACCGTACGCTCCGGTCGGGTCGAGCAGGAAACTCTTGATGTCACTCTGGCTTTCCAGATCGAGCACAACCCTCAGGGTGTTTTTGTCCGGCTCGCCATGGCGCACATTGCGGATCACGCCCGAGTGTTCTTCCACAAATTTCAGGGAGTGGCCAAGGCTTGATTTCTTGAGGTCGATAACGACACGGGGCGGGTTGTCCAGCGTGAAGAGCTGATAATCAGTTCGTGAATCGAGGTCCAGGACGGCCCGTGTTTTATCAGGGTCGGTCCACACCCGGAAGCCATCGACATCCGCTGCGTAAACCGGGATAGCAACAAGGGCTAAGAGCCATGCGATGAGTAGCCGATTCGGCATCGAAATGATCAACCTCCGTTGTCGATGAAACAATAATGAAGTGGAAATCGTGAAATTGCAAGAGTTTTCGTTATAAAACCGTGAGATAGGTGTTCAATCTAGAAACCACTTTTCACCGGCCTCCTTCCAGTCTTTCAGCGACCCTGCGACCCCGTTCGGAACAGGTGAGACAAACCACGAATCGGACTTCGTTTTTTTCGCCGAATTCCAACACAAGGTCGGGGGCCGGCAAGTGATTAAGACCACGATCCGGCCACTCAACCATCATCACAGAGCCCTCGTCATAAAGATCGCGTATCGCCAGGTATTCCAACTCTTCCGGATCCTCGATACGGTACAGGTCCAGGTGCAGAATTTTCTGACCACTCGCCTCGTAGGTCTCCAGCAAGCCGTAACTGGGGCTCTTCACATAACCCGAATAACCCAAAGACTGGATGTAGGCGCGTGCAAACGTGGTTTTTCCGGCACCGAGATCACCACGCAGGTAGAGCACAGCCGGTAATTCCATGACGCTTGCGAACCGCGCGGCCAGGTTCCCGACCGCCGCTTCGTCAACGACGTCCGTGGCCCATGCCCTGTTCTCTGAATGCGATGCCATCAAACTGAATTCACGACGGCGGGCAGGTGCCGGAAGAGATCAGAAGCCAACATGCCCCGCTCGCCCGTTTCTTCAGCGGCACAGTCGCCGGCCAGGGCGTGCGCCAAAACCCCGGCCTGTGCAGCAAACCAGGGATCGAGTCCCTGGGCCACCATTGCGCCGATGACACCGGCCAGTACATCGCCTGTTCCTGCTGAGGCCATCCCCGGGTTCCCAAACGGACAGATCGCATAGCGCCCGCCCGCATCAGCGATAACGGTGCCACAGCCCTTGAGCACGACTACTGCGTTGAATTCCCGGGCCAGTTTCAAAGCGCTACCCACCCGGTCGGCCTGTACCTCACGACTGCCGGAGCCCAGCAAACGCGCCGCTTCTGCCGGATGCGGTGTCAAGATCCAGCCTGCCTCCGGCGCTTCCGGCGGATTCTGCCGATGCATCGCCAGAAGATTCAGCCCATCTGCATCGACCACCAGTGGCGAACGGGTTTGCAGACACATCCGGAGCATCTCTTCCGACCATGGCGTTTGTCCCAAACCGGTTCCCGTGACCACGACGCTAACCGGGTTGATAAGCGACTCGAGTTGGGTGCCTTCCTCCACGCCCCTGACCATCAACTCGGGGCACGTAAGATTTACCAGCGCCGCATGCGCAGCCCGCGTGGCGAGCGTTACCTTGCCGGCTCCGCCCCTGAGCGCTGC
>Ga0316197_10002233_pt1 | contig 13874 bp, 13 predicted proteins | sample OudBiesiAoxic_MG_FD_204939 | JGI IMG/M metagenome (GOLD analysis project Ga0316197, IMG submission 204939) | Coastal sediment microbial communities from Oude Bieten Haven, Netherlands - site A oxic | ecosystem: Environmental > Aquatic > Marine > Coastal > Sediment | place: Netherlands...
TCTACCTGGAGTACGGGATGGCCGCGGAATCAGCGGGCTGCGATCACGAGGCGGCGGCCCTCTTGGCCCGGCGCGCCTCCCACCGAGCGGCTCGGGCTCGCTACGAAGCCGCGCTGGCCTCCTACCAGGCCATCCCTGCCGATCAACGCGACGAACAATGGCGCGCCGACGCAGCCGACTGCACCGCAAATGTGACCGTGCTGGATGTCCTCGACCGGGAACCGGGCACCGTTATCCCTGCGGGTGCGTTCGCCAGCGGCGGTCACACGATGGAGCACGACGCGCAGTGGGCGCGGGGGTTGGGGTGACGACGCTGCTCACCGACGATGTGGACAGGGCGGCGGACCTGTTGCGTGCCGGTGGCCTCGTGGCTCTACCCACCGAAACCGTGTACGGGCTCGGTGCCGACGCCGCCAACCGCGCGGCTGTCCTGCGGGTCTACGAGGTCAAGGGCCGCCCCGCCGATCACCCCTTGATCGTCCACCTCGCGCAGGCCGGACATGTGGAACGGTGGGCGGTGGACATCCCTGACTACGCGCGGAGCCTGATGCAACGATGGTGGCCGGGCCCGCTGACATTGGTCCTGCCGCGTTCTCCATCGGTGGGCGACTGGGTGACCGCCGGACAACCGACCATCGCCCTTCGGGTGCCCTCCCACCCCGTGGCCCAGCAGGTGCTGCAGCGATTCGGGGGCGGGGTGGCCGCACCCTCGGCCAACCGGTTCGGTCGGGTCAGCCCGACCCGCGCCGCACACGTGCTCGCCGAGCTGGGTGGGCGACTCGAGCCCGGTCGCGACGCCGTCCTCGACGGCGGTTCAGCCAGCATCGGCCTGGAGTCGACGATCGTGGACTGCACTGGACCCACGCCACGAGTGTTGCGACCGGGGGCGATATCGGCCCAAGAGATCGCCGACGCCACATCACATCTCGATCGGGACAGCGAGAACGAAGCCGCCCGGGAGAGCGACTCGGAAAACGAAACACGTTCGGGAGTCGCGGCGCCCGCGGCCCCTCGGGTGCCCGGCACCCTGGCGGCCCACTACGCCCCTACGGCGCTCGTACGAGTTTTTGACTCGGTCGACGAGCTTCCCGGGTCGCCATCCTCACCGCAGGTCGGATTCCTAGCAACGGCTGACGTACCCCCACCCGCGAATGCGGTACGACTGGCGACCCCCGAAACGGTGGGCGACTACGCCGCCGACCTCTACCAGGCCCTGCGGCGGGCAGACGACCTGCATCTGCGGGAGGTCTGGGTGCTCCCCCCCTCGCCCGGGGCCGACGCATCAGAGGATGGGCTACTCATCGCGATCAGGGACCGGCTCGCCCGCGCAGCCACCGGGTCGCGTCGGGTTGATCAGCCGTAGCCGAGGTCGTGCAGCCGATCATCGTCGATCCCGAAGTGGTGGGCTATCTCGTGGACCACCGTGATGTGCACCTGCTCCACGACGTCCTCCCGATCTGCGCATATGCGCAGGATGGGCCAGCGGTAGATGGTGATCCGGTCGGGCAGCACGCCGGCATACCAGGAGGCTGTGCGCTGGGTCAGCGGAATCCCTTCGTACAGACCGAGCAGGCCGGGGCTGTCCGATGGCGGGAAGTCCTCCACGCGGATAACAACGTTGTCCACCAGGCGGGCGAGCTGCTCAGGCACCTCATCGAGGGCCCGGGCAACCAGATCCTCGAACTCGGCCAGTCCGACGTCGATCACGGTCAGTTCTGTCGGGCCGCCACGCGCGCCAGCAGGCGCAGCACCTCGAGGTAGATCCACACCAGGCTCGACACGATGCCGAACGCGGCGTACCACTCCGCCGACTTGGGGACGCGGGCCTTCACACCGGATTCCACGTAGGAGAAGTCCACAAGAAGGGTCGAGGCCGCTATTGCCAGGATGATCAAGCCCAGCACGATCGCGGTGGTGCTGGAGCCGTAGAGGAAGTCGAGGTCGGCACCGAACAAGGAGAAGATGAAGCCGAAGAAGTAGAGGATCGCGACGCCGAACGCCATCGCGGCGATGATCTGTGCGCCCTTGGCCGTGACCCGGAAGATCCGCAACGAATAGAGGATCAACATGGCCACCGCGATGGCCAGGGTTCCCAGCAGGGCGATTCCGACGATGCCGTCGAAGACCTCGTTGTAGTACTGCGAGATCGCGCCCACCCACAACCCGGTGAGCACCGAATAGAGGAGCCCCGCCACCAAAGCCAGCTTCGGGTTGTTCACCGCCATGATGGTCAGCCCGATCAGGATGATGTAGCCGATGAGATAGACCAGGCCCGAACCGCGGCCCGTGAACGTGTCGGAGTTGTTCCACCCGATCGAGGCCATCGCACCGATGAAGATCAGAAAGAGGCCTGTCTTGGTGGCGACGCCCCCGTAACTCATCGTCTTCGGCTGCGGCGCGAAAGCCGTCCGGATCTCCTGGGAGGACCACGTCTTGTCATTGAGCATCTCGCGAGACATGGAGCAACCGTATGGCACTGACGCGGGCGGGCAACGCGGACATGGCCGCAAGGGGAGGGGCGTCGCTGCCAGAAGAGGCATCCTGCGTCACACGACGCCGTTGCGAGTAGCCGACTTGGATTCCCGCGCCGGCGTCACCTATGCTGGTGGCTGCACCTCAACGGGTAGTCAAAGCACGCCCAGGCCCCCATCGTCTAGCGGCCTAGGACGCCGCCCTTTCAAGGCGGTAGCGCGGGTTCGAATCCCGTTGGGGGTACTTCCTCGAAAGAGGATGCGCATGGCCCCGTAGCGCAGTTGGTTAGCGCGCCGCCCTGTCACGGCGGAGGCCGCGGGTTCGAGTCCCGTCGGGGTCGCGAACGGGCCGGGAAACCGGCCCGTTGTCCTGTGCAAGCCGAGGATTATCCACGGCGAGCAGGGACGGCCAGGTAGCTCAGTTGGTACGAGCGTCCGACTGAAACTCGGAAGGTCACCGGTTCGACCCCGGTCCTGGCCACCACCCACAGCCGCACAGCGTGAAACGAGCCCCCTCGAGCTAGCCCTCGGTGGGGGCTCAGCCGTCTCACCTCCCCGCATGAGCCACTCTCGGACAGATGTGAACCCCGTCGAGAATCCCGGTCGTGAACCGTGGGCGGACGCCCAATCGTCGGCGACGCTAGGGTTTGTTCAATCGCCGCCGTCGACCACAGGAGGCCACACATGATCGCGACGCTGTCCGGCGCCAAAGCAGGATCCCTGGGATTCACCGTGTCCGGGGACGTGACCAAGCAGGACTACGCGGTGCTGACGCCGGCCGTCGAGGCCGCCGTCGCCGAATACGGCAGTGTTCGACTGCTGCTGGACATGACCGACTTCCACTGGGAGAAGGTCAGCGCCTGGGGCGACGACGTGAACTTCGGCAAGCAGTTGCACAACAACGTCACGCGCATGGCGCTCGTGGGCAACAAGAACTGGGAGCGGCACCTGGCCAAACTGGCTCAGCCCTTCTACGCCCAAGAAGTCCAGTTCTTCGAGAATCTCGACGATGCGTGGGCCTGGATCAACAGCCACGAGAACGCCTGAGCCAGGACCCGGGCTCGTCAGACGCTGGTGACACCGGGATAGGCAGGAAGCTTGCCCAGGTCGATTGCGGATTTGAACTCGACGTAGTCCCGGTCGTTCTGGTCGGCGTAGGCGACGGCGAAATCCCCGACGGCCTCTTCGAACACCGTCCCCGAGTCGAGGTAGCCGGCGATGGCCGCCGTGTCCCCAGAGAACGCGTGAGCCCTGGCCAGGACGAATCCGCACAGCTTCGCGTATTGCCGCAGCGAAGAGTAGTCGGCACTCTCCACGTCGAAGGAACCCTTCATGTCTTTGAACTGCCGCCAGTAGTAGTACCGGCCTCCCGCCGGCTTCTCAGTCCATCCCAGGAAACTGTCGCTGGCGGCCTGCATGATGCGCTGGCCCAGCACGACGCGCTGACCCGGCAGCAGCGCCTTGTCCGTGGACTCCTCGCCCGCTGCCACTGAGGGGGCTCCCGGGGGCGGGAAGAGGTCCTCGGGCAGGTAGGGCTGGATGGCTGAATCCCCGGCCTGCTTGATCTGCAGGAAGAAAGGTTCGCCGGTGCCCCGTCCTTGCAGGAGCACAACGAAGCACGCTTGGCCGACGCTTCCGACGCCCACCACCTTCAGTGCCATGTCCACGAACCGGAACCGGTTGAGCAACGGCAACAACTCCTGGGCGACCGTCTCACGATATTGCATGTACTGAGACGTGATCACATCCTCGATCGAGGACAAGGACATTCCCGTGGCTAGTTGCCCGTCGGTGATGTCACGCAGCGGAACAATGAGAGGTTCCTGGGAAACGATGCGATAGCCGTCATCGGTCTTCTCCGCGAGTTTGCGAAGGGCGTGGAAACTGTCCTTGGACTCCGCCTTCTCCACCATCTTCTGGTTCTGTTTGCGCTCCTTCTTGGTGAGGTCGCCGGAGAGCTCGTCCATGATCTCCGACACGCGCGTCTGCGTGTACCAGACGTCGAGGTAGTCCTCACCCGCGAATGCCTTCATCTTCTGGCGGTATGCCTCCGTAGCCGTCTTCGCCAGTTTGCGCTGCTTCCTCCTGGACATCCCCAGATGCCGAGCCGCAATCGCGAAACTGGTCGCCAGGCGCTTGAGGTCCCACTCCCACGGCCCCACGACCGTTTCGTCGAAGTCATTGACGTCGAACACGAGATGGCGCTCCGGCGAGGCGAACGTGCCGAAGTTGGACAGATGAGCATCGCCGCACAACTGTGCCGAGATCCGGGATATGGGGGTCGACGCCAGGTCCATCCCCATGATGGCGGCAGTCCCGCGGAAGAAGGTGAAGGCCGACTGGCTCATACGGTGGTGGCGAACCGGGACCAGGACCTCCAGGCGGCCCTTGTCTTCATCGGTAATCAGATCAATAACATCCGGACGGTCGTCTGCAGGGGTGTACTCTGCGTGGGATTCAAGGGGGACCCCTTCGCGCAGCGATCGACCCCACTCGGCACCCCATGGGCCGGCCTCTGCAACGGCTGCTGAATCGAACTTCACTTGCTCGGCCATGGCCACTCCCTCTGCCTCCGTGCCGCTGGGCGGACACCACCAACGAAAGAAGTCTGCCTGTACGCGGAACTGAGCTCGCGCTGAATCGCAAGATTCGGATGACCAAGGGTGCCCGTCGCAGATGGAGGGACTCGACATCACGGGCTCACGTATCCACCTGCGTGCGAGGCTGCGGTGAGGCTCTGGTAGGACAGGAGACAGGGTTCGGTACTCATCCATCTGGGCCCGGAAGAGGTGGAGTGATGCCAGCACGGCCTGTCTCGGACGAGGAAGCACGTCGCGGCGACCCCGACCGCCTGTGCTTCTTCACCGACGGCGTTACGGCGATCATCATCACGATCTTGGTGCTCGAACTCAAGCCGCCCGAACTCAGCGCGGGCGAATCGCTGTGGGAGGGAATCACAGAGGAGGGCAACACCTTCGTCGCCTTCGTGATCAGTTTCCTGCTTGTCGGCATGTACTGGGTCTGGCACCGCGACACGTTCACCCATGTCCGCTTCGTCAACCGCAGCGCGATTTGGCTGAACCTGCTCTTCCTGTTGCCCCTGTCGCTCATTCCTTTCGGCGCATCGGTGCTCGGCGATTTCGCCGAGGACGCCACGGCGCTGCACGTGTACGGATTGATCCTGGTGGCCGTCACAGTCATGCGGACCCTGCTGTCCCTCTACCTCTTCCGCCACCCCGGCCTGTTGTGGGATCCCGTGTCGGCGCACGCGCGACGTGTCGCCGCCGGCCTGGCCGCTGCACCACTGGCCGTCTATTTCGTGGCGATGCTCATCGCCTCCTGGTGGCCGATCGCCAGTTTGATCCTCTACCTCTTGGTCCCCGCCCTCTACATCGGATCAGTCGCCCTCCTCGATACGAACTCGGGGAATCGTTCAGCCACTGAATCCGTCTCGTGACTGCGTTCCGATCTGTCCCGTAGCGAGGAGTCTTGAGCCAACTGCGCCTGAACCTGTCATATCCAGCCCTATAGGCCCTCATATTCCAGCTGGTGGTGACAGATCCACGCGCGAAGGCTGGCAGTTCGTGCTCTCAGGCCCTGCGCATCGACAGATTCAGGCGCGGAGACCCGCGAGCCCGCCTCTCACGAGTTCGCTCCGGAGCATCAGCATCACTGCGTCCGGGTCCGATCGCAGATCCGCCCACCCCCAACGGACGATTCTGTAGCCGAGACGCCGCACGCGATCCTCTCGTCGCTTCTCCTGCCAGTTCTGCCTGCGGCTTGAGTACTTCACCTCGCCGTCCGCTTCCCCGATGACCCCGAATTGTGGCCAGGCGAAGTCGGCGAAGCGGGTGCCCTCCTCCGTTTGCACCGGGAACTGCAGCTCCGGGCGAGGGAGACCACAGCGAACCATGTGCCCGAACGACAGCGACTCCAGGGCCGACTCGCGCCGAGGGTCAACGAGGCGGACCATCGATTCGATCCTGCCCAGGGTGCGCGCCGTGGCTGCGGCCGCTACGGCTGCCTCCAAGCCGCGTGTCATCCTCCGTCGATCACGTTCCGCAAGCCCGCCGCGAGGGAAGCCCCCCAAGGACGCGGCTATGCGGCGGGCGACCTCGTCCCCGAGCATGAGCGACTCCTCGATGGGGAGCTCGCCCGCAAGATCTACAGCCGTTCGAGCCGGGGTCGTGACGGCCAAGCCCGAGGGATGGTGGTCGACTTGGCCCAAGGGGAGTGGACGCAGAGACACTCGCAGACTTGGCGTGTTGCAGCTTCGCAGCCCACGGTCGGGGGCCCGCGTAAGCGCTACAGGTTCGTCTTCCTCAAACGGATGAACAAGCGGCATGTTGTGCACCAGCGCCGCGGTTCGGTGACTCGCGACAGACCCCGGGAACCGGCGCTGATCTGCCATGGCCGTCTCCACATGAACCTCGGCTGCCGTTTCTGGCAGCGAAGCACCCGTGTATACGCCCGGACGGATTCTGCGCACCCTCCCTCGAGCGACGGCGGTCCGCCACTGACTCGCCGACACGCCCATGGCAAAGACATCTGCCGGGGTGAAGGGAACAGATGGCGGATCCCATCGGGAACGTCGCGACACTCAACAATGGTTGCGGGAATCCTCGAGCCCTCGAGGACGGGCAAGCGACATGTGGACAACGAGGGCCCTTTCGCATCGGTGTGAAGAGTTGCGGCGTTCGACTTGCCCACCGTGCCCTGATTCCGGCCCGCGTCCGCCGCGGCATCAGCTCAACCGTCCACGCTCGCCCACGGCCGCGCCGTCGGCGATGACCTCGATGCGGCGCCGTCGCGTGGGTGCCCGCCAGCCGCCAGCTAGTCGGGGAAACCCCCAACCGTTCCACCTGATCACGCAGACTCAGAGGCCGCTCTCACCCCCCCCGTGGAGGCGGTCGTGGCGGCCGACGGGGAGATCCGCTGTCATCCAGGCGTTCCGGCCTCAGCCTTCCTCAGCCGGAATCCGACCGGAGTCGATGGCATCGACGAAGGCCTGATGGTCCTTCTCATTCTGGTCGGCGTAGAGGGCGCCGAAGGTACCCAAGGCCTTGTCGAAGGCCTTGCCTGATCCCAGGTAGCCGGCGATTCCTGCCGCGTCGGCCGACAATGCGTGGGAACGCGCCAGCGTGTACCCGCACAGTTGGGCGTAGCGCTTGAGCGCATCGTAGTCGGCGGTTTCGATGTCCAAGGAACCCTTCATGTCTTTGAACTGCCGCCAGTAGTAGTGGGTCCCCTCGCTTGAGACATCGCTCCACCCGAGGAAGCTGTCGCTGGCCGACTGCATGATGCGCTGACCGGTGACGACCCGCTCCCCCGGATCGGAGAAGTGGCTCTTGGGCAGGTAATCCTCTAGCACGGAGGCCCCGGCTTCCTTGATCTGGAGGAAGAACGGCTCGCCGGTGCCCCGGCCCTGCAGGAGGACAACCAGGCAGCGGGTCCCGACGCTGCCCACGCCGACGACCTTGATGGCGAGATCCTTGAGTTCGAATCTGACCAGGAGAACCAGCAGATCTCGATTGACACTCTTCAGGTATCCCGTCAGCGCCTCGGTGGCGCCCTTGCGCAGAGCCTCGGCCTCCGACTGCTCCTTCAGGTCCCGCAGGGGAACGATCAGGGGCGGCTGTGACACGATCCGGTAGCCCTCATCGGTCTGCTCGCCGATCTTATTCAATGCGTGGTACCTGTCCTTGGACTCGGCCTTCGCGACAAACTTCTTGTTGGCCTTCTTCTCCGACTTCGACAGTTGCTTGCTGAAGTAGTCCGTGATCTGCGACACCCGTGTCTGGGTGTACCAGACGTCGAGGTAGGTCATATCCGCGAAGGTGGCCATGGCCTTGCGGTAGGCCGTCGTGGCGTCCTTGGTCAATTTCCGCGCCTTCTTGTCGCTGTAGCCCTTGTGGCGGGCCGCGATGGTGAAACTGACCGCCAAGCGCTTCAGGTCCCACTCCCAGGGCCCGGGCAGGGTCTCGTCGAAGTCGTTCACATCGAAGATCAGGTGGCGCTCCGGTGAGGCGAAGGTCCCGAAGTTCGACAGGTGGGCATCCCCGCACAACTGCGCCGGAATGCCGGTGACGGGGGTTCCGGCCAGGTCCATGGCCATCACTTTGGCGGCCCCCCGGTAGAAGGAGAACGGCGACTGGCTCATGCGCCAATGCCGCACGGGGACCAGCCACTGGAGTCGGTCGGCGTTCTGCCCCGTGATGACGGAGACGGGATCCTCGCGATCCTCCGGAGGACTCCAGTCAGCGTGACTGGCCAGCGGCGCCTTCTCACGCAGCGACTTGCCCCAGTCAGAGCCACTTCCCGACGTGACGAATTCCGAGGGCCGGAACGACTGGAGATTCTCTTCGATCCTTGTGGCGGCCATGGTCTGCTCCAAACTCAGGCGATGCGTTGATGCGTCCGCGGGTGTGATCCGCCCGACGTTCCTCAGTCTGGCCCCCCAAGAGGCCCCGGTCGCGGTGAACCGGAGATTGCCCCACCCCGGTGACGGTGCGCCCAGCGTCGACGTGGGTTGGCCCTACCCCTGCCATCCGCGTTTCCCTTGCGCGGCACCCTCGGCCACCACATCGATGCGACGCTGCCGGGTGGCGGCGCGCTTGGCGCTGATCACCCACCACAGCGCCTGCTTCTTGGCCGACGGCGGGAAGCTCTCCCAGACCTCGTCGGCGCCGGGGCGCCCGGCCAATGCCGCCGCCAGGTCATCCGGGACCTCGAGTCGGTCCACCGAATCCAGCAGGGTCCACGAGCCGTTGGCCTTGGCCACCTCGATGGCGCGCAGACCCCTCTCGGTCATCAGACCGGACGGGAGCAGGTGCTCCAGACGCTTCTTGTTCACAGCCGACCACATGGATGTGGGTTTGCGCGGGGTGAGCAGCAGCATGGAGGTGTCGGCGTCACGCCCGCGCCTGGTGGAATCGATCCAGCCGAAGCACAGCGCCTCCTCCACGATGTCGTCGTAGGTGGGAAAGGGCTGGCCGGAGTCCTTCTTGTAGGTAATCAGCCAGATGCCGGGAGACGAACCGGCATGGCGGTTCAGCCAGTCACGCAGTTCGGCGCGGCTCATGACCCACACCTGTTCCCGATCCTCCAAGCGCATCTGCCCAATCTAGGCGGAAAGGTGTTAGGACGAAGGAGATCGGCATGCAGACGAGAGAGATCCCCATGCGGACGAAGGTGCTCACATGCCGCTGACATCAGAGGACGGCCGCGTCGTCGCAGAGCTCGGCGACGTCACCACCATGGCTGTGGGGGCAGTGGTCAACGCTGCCAAATCCTCGCTGATGGGGGGCGGTGGAGTCGACGGGGCCATCCACCGGGCGGGTGGACCCGACATCCTGGCAGCCTGCCGCCGGCTGCGCAGGACCACTCATCCAGACGGGCTGCCCCCCGGACAGGCTGTCGCCACAACAGCCGGGAACATGCCCGCCGACGTCGTGATCCACACGGTGGGGCCGGTGTGGGAGGGCGGCGGCAGGAACGAGGACGCCGTGCTGGCCGACTGTTACCGCAACAGCCTTTCGGTGGCGGCGGAGTTGGGGGTGTCGAGTATCGCCTTCCCCTCCATCTCGACCGGGATCTACGGCTTCCCGCGCGAGCGGGCTGCCTCCATCGTCTGGCCCACGGTCACGGGGGAAGTGGCACACCTGAGCGCATCGATGCAGATCCACCTGGTGTTCTTCAGCCGTGCCGACCTGGAGTGCTTCTGGCGCAACCGTTCGGGCGGGGGACTGGACGACGTGGGCCGATTCGGGCGTTGAGGCAAGGCGGCCTACCATTGAGCCGCCCCCCGCAGACACAAGAGACAGGACCCCCATGGGACGCAAACTGGCCGCAGAGTTCGTAGGAACGTTCCTGCTCGTCTTCCTCGCCGTTGGCGCCGCCGTGGTCGGCCTGACCAGCAGCGGAAACCTCGCCGTGGCTGCTTCGTTCGGCCTTGTGCTGGCGGCGCTGGTCTACGCCCTGGGACCGACCTCCGGGGCGCATGTCAATCCGGCCGTGTCGCTGGCGATGGCCCTGTCCAAGCGGCAGGAATGGGGAGAGGCGCTGGCCTACATGGTCGCCCAGGTGGCGGGCGCCATCGTGGGCGCGGGGCTGCTGAAGTTCCTCGTCGACGTCGGCGACGTGACCGATGAGACCGGCGCGTTGGGTACCAACTCCTACGGCGACACCATCAACGTCACAGGGGCATTTGTTGCGGAGGTCGTCCTGACGGCCGCGTTCGTTGCAGTGATCCTGCTGGTGACCGACAAGGCCGCCAACGCTGGTTTCGCCGGCGTTGCCATCGGTGCCGCCCTGGCCGCGGTCCACCTCGTAGGCATCCCCATGACGGGAACCTCGGTCAACCCGGCCCGCTCCATCGGCCCGGCCCTCCTCGAGGGCGGCGACGCCTTGAGCCAACTGTGGCTGTTCATCCTGGCGCCCATGCTTGGGGGCGCGATCGCCGTCGGGATCTGGATGCTGACCCGCTCGCCGGAATCCATCGACGCTGAAGCGGAAGACGTGGATCTGACCCAGTCCGCGGCTCACGAGGCGGCCTGAGCCGCCAACGACGCCTGCATTTAGGCTGGGCCCATCGTCCTATCGCCGACCGGTGGACCGCGTGCGTCCGGCACGTTGGCGCCGACCAAACGAGGAGTGGTTGTGGAGACCATCACCAAGCCCATCAAGAGCGTCCTGGAGTCCAGCCCGGTGGCCTACCGAGACGTGTTGCGGTGGCTGGGCCACCAGGAGTGGTTCGCCTGGGCCGCTGCGCGGGCCGCTCCCCTGGACGCCAAGATCCTGAAGAAGACCGGCGGTCGCTTCGGCCTGCTCGGCAACTACGGGTTGCCGCAGTGCCTGGTGACCACCATCGGGCGCAAGTCCGGGCAGCCCCGCACGGTGACGTTGCTGTACGGCCAGATCGGCGACGAGTTCATCCTGGTGGGCAGCAACTTCGGCCAGAAGAACCATCCCGCCTGGGCCTACAACCTCAAGGCCACCCCCGAGGCCACGATCCGTGTTGAGGATGAGGCCGTGGACGTCACGGCTCGGATGGTCACCGACCCCGAGGAGCGGGAGGCCGTCTTCGCCCACATGGTCGAGATCTGGCCCGCCTACAACGCCTACCGGGGGCGCGCCGGACGCGAGATCATGGTCTTCGCCCTCAAGCCCACGGAGTAGTCCGAGCACCGACTCGCCGCGTCGCGGGGGCAACGAAGCCCTTCGGGGCGCCTGTTTGGGCACAATGGCGCCCATGCGACTGCCCCGCAAGATCCTTGACGGAATGGTGAAGCACTTCACCACCGACCCCGCCGTCCGTGCGGGGGTGCTTCAGGCCGCATGGGCGGTGGCCCCCAGTTACGCCCGCGGCCTGCTGCCCCGAAACGCGATGCAGCAGAGCGTGGCGACCGGTGCCACCACCGCGGCCTACTACGTCATCGGAGCCAACACCTGGGCGGCCGTGTCCAGCGTCTCCGCGGGTGTTCCGGGCTCACGGCCCGGGCCCCGCGCCCGTCTGGTGGCGGCCACGGTTGCGGCCGCCGGCGGCAAGACCGCCGAGATCGCATTGCGCCCCCGTTCCGGGGATTCCTTCGCTCTGGGCGCGGTGTGGACGCAGGCTCGGTTCATCAGCGTCGCTGGGCTGGCCGGCGGCCTCGTGACAGCCGCCGACCTGGTCGCCCACGACGTACTGAACCTGCCGCGCACGCCGTGGACGACGCTGGCTCTGGATGTCGGCCTGGGCGGGGCCATGGCCGCGGGCACGATCGTGCGGCGGCAGCGACGGGCCCGGAAGTATCGGGAGGGCCAGCCCGAGCACGCGGCGGTCAGCGGGTCCCGCGGCAAGAACGCCGCCAACGTGGCCGTGATCGGGGTCGGCACCACGACACTGCTGAGCATCTTGGCCGTCGCGGAACAGGCCGGGGCCCGGGCATCGGCCGATCTGCTCAACAAAGCGGTGGGATCCGATCTCGGCGAATTCGCCGACTACGCCGGTCACACGGTCATGCTGGCCGGCGCTACGGGCATCGGACTCCTCGCCCTGCGCCAGGTCCGCTCCATCACGGAGGAGCGGGCCGACGCGGAGGAAGCGGCCTACGAGGATCCGCCCACGTCTGTCCACGTCTCGACGGGACCCGCCTCCGAGGTCGACTTCGACGACATCGGCAAGGAGGGCCGCCGCTTCGTCATCATGACCTTGGACTCCCACGAGATCGCCGACGTGATGCATGAACCGGCTGTGGACCCCGTCCGGGTCGTGATCGGCCGTCAGGGCGAGATCGCGGAAAGGGCGGCCATGGCCGTTCGCGAGTTGCGCGCGCTGGGGGGCTTCGACCGCAGCCTGATCTGTGTGGCTTCCCCCACCGGAGTCGGCTACGTCAACTACATCGTCGCCGAGGCGTTGGAGTACCTGACGCGTGGCAACTGCGCCATCGTGGACCCGCAATACGCCCTCGTCCCCAGCGCGCTGGCTCTGAACCGCACCGACGAGGGTGTGGAACTGCAGCGGGCCGTCATCCATGCCATCGCTCACGAGATCGCCGAGATGGAGCCGAGAAGGCGCCCCCGCCTGATGAACTTCGGCGAGAGTCTGGGCGCGGAGGTGGCGTTGGATACCGGCGAGCCCGAGGGGCCGGACACCTTCGACAAGCTCGGCGTCGAATCGGGCCTGTACCTGGGCGTCCCCTTCCGGAGCAGCCTGTGGCGGCGTTTCAGCCTGGATCCGGAGAACCTGTCGCACGGGGGCCGCATGGTGGAGGTTCCACAGGCGTCGCAGGTGGGGCCGGGCCGCGGCCGCCACGTCATGGTGATCCACAACGACGACCCGATCAACAAGTTCGCGTACACGATGTTCGTGCGCCGCCCGACCTGGATGGGCCCGCCGCGGACCCGCCCGCCCGGCGTTCCGCGCGAGACCCTGTTCCGGCCCATCACCACCTTCATCTTGACTGTGGTGGATCTGCTCAACGGCATGAACTCCAAACCCGGCGAGTTCCGGATGGTCGGACACGACTACCGCATCGACGCCCGTCAGGCGTTGGAGTACACCTTCGATCTGCCGTGCACCCCCGAGCAGGCCGCCGAGATCGAGCAGGCGCTGCGCCAGCGAGAGCAGGACTGGGCGCAGAAGCGGCTCGTCGCCAACGCCGCCGCGGAGGCGGTGGCCAAGATCTCGGCCAAGTTGAACAAGTGGGGCCACAGCACCGCTGAGATGGAGCTCATGGACCCCGCGGAGACCACCGCCTCGCAGGCCGTGGCCAGTTTCCTCAGCCAGAGGATGGGCAGTGGCGCCGCCGACATAGAGGAGTCCGACGCGGAGGGTGGGGTCGACGCCGACACCGCGGGTATCGACACCGCGGGTATCGGCACCACGGGGGCGCTGTCAGGGGCCTCCGACTAGGGAAGCGA
>Ga0316197_10002234_pt1 | contig 13871 bp, 10 predicted proteins | sample OudBiesiAoxic_MG_FD_204939 | JGI IMG/M metagenome (GOLD analysis project Ga0316197, IMG submission 204939) | Coastal sediment microbial communities from Oude Bieten Haven, Netherlands - site A oxic | ecosystem: Environmental > Aquatic > Marine > Coastal > Sediment | place: Netherlands...
CCGAGTGGTCGAAGGCGCTCCCCTGCTAAGGGAGTAGGCCCGGAAGGGTCTCGAGGGTTCGAATCCCTTCGTCTCCGCCATAAATCAATGGAATAGCCACTTTTGGCAACGCCGGCATGTAACAGCGCTCCTTGAGTGTTGCGGCTGTGAGTACATTTTTTCATCCGCGGTTGATCGCATACGTCGCAGATCGGCGAGGACATTCATCAGCGGTCTTGCTTCAGACAGCCCCACACGCTCTTCAAAACAAGGCGAACATCTCAGCGAACCCTGCCAGAAACATAATCTGTCGGTTGGAGGCGCGGCTTTCAAATAAGCAGGGTCAGTCCTCGAAGGTGCTCTTTTATCGCAAACATTGCGTCCAGTCTTCCGCAGACAAACCATCTTGCGGACCGGCAGGCCCGGCTGGCGAAGTTGGTGGGGTAGCCTGGTCAGGCTTCAAACAGGCGGACCCGGTGTAGGTCCGCCTGTTTGTATCATCACACGGTGAATATAAAGTCCGACGCGCTTAGATCATCCACATCGACGCCTTGCAGCAGGATCGAGCTGCCAGTGCCGGTTTCGATCAACACATCTGTCGGCGCAGAGGCCCCGAGGTGGTTCGCTTTCAGGTCCGCAATATCGGTGATCAATGCCGTCGTGATGGCGCTCAGATCAATCTTTTCAGCCCCGCTCAGCGCATCGAAATCCGTGATCGTGTCGTTGCCGTGACCATCCTCAAAGACGAAAGTATCGGCATTGAAAGCGCCCGTCAGAACGTCGTCACCGGTCCCGCCATTCAGCGTATCAAAGCCCGCACCGCCAACCAGTTCGTCGTCATCGGCGTCGCCATAAAGCTCGTCATTGCCGCCACCGCCCCAGACACGGTCGTTTTGGTCGCCGCCGTATTGGGTATCGTTGCCGCCGTCACCAAACAGACTGTCGGTATCGGTGCCGCCGAACATCAGGTCATCGTCGCCGCCGCCAAACAGACGGTCAAAGCCCTGACCGCCCAGCATGGTATCGTTGCCGATGCCGCCAAACAGGTTGTCCGCCTGGTTGCCGCCGTCAAGACTGTCGTCGCCTTCATCTCCGAGCAGAAGGTCAAAACCACCTTCGCCCAAGAGCGTGTCATTGCCCAGGCCACCGGCGATGCCGTCAACCGAGCCTCCGAAGTTGGTCCCGGCGCGCAGGAAATCGTTTCCGTCGCCACCGTCCAGACGATCCGGTGAATCGCCCCCGAGGATGGTGTCGTTCCCGCCGCCACCGTTGAGGATATCGAACCCGTCACCCCCCAAAATCCGGTCGGCGCCTTCGCCCCCTTCAATCAGGTCAGCCCCGGTGCCACCGTCCAGCGTATCGTTGCCATTGTCGCCATAAAGCGTGTCAAAGCCCACACCGCCAAAGATGCTATCCGCGCCCTCACCGCCATAAATCGTATCGTTCCCGACCGACCCATCAAGCGTGTCATTACCCCCGAGACCTTCAATAACATTCGCATCTCGGTTGCCGGCAATATCGTCACCGCCTTCACGCGACCCCCGCACGTTTTCCACGTTGTCGATGAAGGTCTCGAAGGTGTCAGGCTGGCCGTCATTCGTCCATTGACCAATGGCATAACCGGCCGAGCCGCCTTGTGCATTCTGAAGGTCAACCACCACACTTTCGACGAAGCTTCGGTCGTAGCGGAGCGTGTCGATCCCATCGCCGCCGTCGAGGGTATCGCTGCCCAAACGCGTGATGAACCGCTCATCAAGTGCAGAACCAGTTATCAGGTCGTCGCCGTCGCCGGTACGAAATTCTCGTATATTTTCAATGCCATCAATGTCTTCAACATTGCCGAAACCATCATTGAGCACTTGATTTTCGCTAAGCCCAAGGTTCAGGACGACCCCAGTTTCGCCACCGCGGAAATCAAGACGGATGCCGCCGGTGCTGGCACCAATATTATAGAAATCCGATCCATCGCCGCCCCGCAATGCAAGGAAGCTGTTGTTCAGGTTATTGGTAATGTTAAAGGTGTCATTCTCTGTTGAGCCGAATAGGTCTAAACCACCTTCATCGGACTCAATCACCTCTGCAACGTTTATCAGCGTTGTCGTGCCAAGCGCGCCTTTATCCACGGAACCGTTGGCATTTGCCGTATCCACGTTGAATGTGACGCCCACAAGGTTTTCTTCCTCCGGGCCTTCGTCACCATAGTCGAGATCACCGAACGACACGCCAGCACCATATGCACCCAACGCAGTGGTGAAGTCTACCACGTCTATGCCTGCGCCGGTTTCGATGAAGTCAAAACCCGAAGACCCGCCCGCAATGATTGAATCGTCGCCAGCACCGCCGGAAATATTGTCATCCCCTAAGCCAGATTCGATGGTGTCATTGCCGTCGTTTCCGGACAACCGGTTGTCGCCGCCATCGCCGCGGATTGAATCGTTCAGGCGTGAGCCGCTAACCCACTCGATAGAATTCAGTTCGTCCAGACCGCCCCAACCGTCTGTGGCAGTCCCATTTACAAGGTCAACTGTTACGCCTTGAGAAATTGCTCCTGCTGCATCAAAGGAGTCATCACCGTAGTCCACGATATCGTTGTCAAAATTTGAGCCCCACATCGTGTCGTTGCCGCTACCCGCAGCAAAGATCAGCCCGTTCCCTGTGTCCGGCGTTTCACCGGCAAAGATTTCGTCGTTACCTGCGCGGTCAAATACATAGCTGGCGGAGTTACCGGCATAGATTGTGTCATTGCCGTCCGAGCCGTGGAAATTTTCAACGCTGATCAGCGTATCGGTACCTACACCCTTGTCTACGGTGAACGCCGCGACACCGTCGATGACGCTACCTGTATTGTTAATGAAGATACCATTAAAACTGGCGTTGAAATCATAGAAGATCACATCCTGATTGGACGTCCCGCCATCGATCGTATCATCGCCCAGCGATCCAATGAACCAATCCTCGCCGCCCAAACCAAACAGGCGCTCTGACTCGCTCGTCCCTTGGATCGAGTTGTCGAAGTTGTCATCGCCTTCGGTACCAAAGATGTCATCGCCGGGGTTGCCGCCGCCACCACCGCCACCATTAAATACTGACCCATCTTGCACAGAGAATGCATTCACCCCTTGCAGGAGCAAACCATTGCCGTCGCCAAAATCAAGCTGCGCATTGCCAAAAGAATCTTCAAACACGTTTGCAATGATGTCATTAATTTCTTCATTGCTTTTGGTCTCGTCGAAAGCCTGAAGCTCATCGATACCAACTTCGAAATCGGTAATAATGTCAAAGCCCTGACCGTCGTATTGGAATATGTCCACGCCGACACCGCCGGTCAGCTCGTCATCGCCACCTTGACCAGCCAGCGTGTCGTCGCCGTCACGTCCGTTAAGACTGTCGTTGCCACCACGGCCTTCAAAGCGGTTGTTTTCGCTGTCCCCGAGCAACACGTCATTGCCTTCTCGCGAACCGCGGATAGCTTCGACGTCGGAAATGAAGGTCTCGAAAGTACCGTTGCCATTGCCATCGGACCAGAATCCCGATGCATACCCGCCGGATACCTTGCCGTCATAGGCGCGCGCGTCTTCGAGATCGACGTATATACTGTCGATATTGCTCCGGTCGTAGCGAAGAGTATCAAACCCGTCGCCGGCTTCTAAAGTGTCAGATCCAATACGAAGGATAAACCTGTCGTCCCCTGTCGATCCGATGACGCTATCGTCACCATCCGTTGTGCGCAGCTCAGTGATGCGCGTTATGTCACCGATGTTTTCTGTATTTCCGTAGCCGTCGTCGATTACCTGGTTCGAGCCAAGCGACAGATTTACAATCGCGCCATCGCCTCCGCGCAAGTCGAACCGCAGTGTTCCCGCGCTGTCGCCAAAATTATAGACGTCAAGGCCATCGCCACCGCGGACTGAAACAAATCCATCCTCGTCGGTATTGGTTACAAAGAAGGTATCGGCCTGGTTTGTGCCTTCGATACCAAGCCCGTCAGACCCGACTACATCGTTGATATTAATAAAGTCTGTTGTGCCCTGAACATCTTTGTCAGCGCGGTCAGATTGCCCCGCCTCGTTGATGTAGAGCGTAATTCCTGATGACAGATCACTGAAACTGATGAAGGCATCCATGAAGCTTCCGGTTGTGAAGTCGATTACGTCATTGCCCGCACCACTTCGAATGAATTGCGACCCGTCGCCACCACCGATAACAATCTGATCATCACCGTCACCGCCAAAAAGCTCGTTGCTACCGCTGCCACCGATCAGCGTGTCGTTGCCCGTCCCCCCTACCAGGGTATCGTTCCCGCCGCGTCCTTCAAAACGGACACCGCTATTGTCGGCGATCATCTCGTCATCTTCGCGGCTTCCGCGGAATTCCTCGATGTCATCGAAATAAACCGTAAAGCCTACGGGCCCGTTTCCATCGTTATAAAACCCGACCGCCGTGCCATCGTATGCGATGGATTCATCGATCTCTGTCGTGGCTAGATTGTCTGCACGATTGCCTTTGATGTTCAGATCAAGTGTGATCCCTTCGACACCCGTCCGGTCGAAACGCAGCGTGTCGTTTCCACCACCAGCTTTGACCGTATCGTCGCCGCCGAGCATGAGGAACCTTTCGCTATTGTCAGACCCGATCACAACATCAGAGAAAGCGCCAAGCTGAAATTGGTTTACCCGCGCAGTTTGCTGGCTATTTTCCGGATTCTCACCTAAAATATATGTCTCTGTGTTGCCGTAACCGTCGTTGATCACCTGTTCAGTGATACGGCTTGCATCCAGCAGAATTGCTTGATCGCCGCCTCGCAGGTCAAGCCGGACTGTCGAGGTGCTGTACCCGAAGTTGTATATATCAACGCCGTCAAAACCTTGAACATGCATATACCCGCCGTCACGGCCCGTCATATTGAAGGTGTCGACGTTATCCGTGCCGCCAATGTAGATACCGTCCTGCGACAACAGCTCGTTCACACCCAGCAGCGTCGTAACACCATCGCTGCCTTTCGAGATCACATCGGAATCCTGATCGTCAAATGTCAGATCAACCGTAATCCCCGTGCTAGGCGACAGATCGAAATGGCCAATGCTGACAAAAGCAAATTCGTTACCCGCAGTACCCGTCATATCTATGACATCAATACCGGCGCCGGCGTCTACATAATCATCGCCGTCGTTGGAACCGGTGATAAGCAAATCATTGTCGCCGCCCCCGATGAGCGCATCGTTGCCATCACCGCCATCAAGAGTGTCGTCGCCGGCCCCACCGATCAGCGCGTCGTCGCCGCCGTTGCCCTGTGCATCGTCATTACCAGCGCCCAGATCGACAAAATCAGCGAATTCCGAGCCGAAGAAAACATCGCTGTCTCCAACAACGCCGTCGGTAAAGTCACCGGCAGGAAGATCGGTGTTCTGAGGAATATCTACATTGGGATCAGCCGGGGAAAGCACCGTGGTGATCTGGTTGTTGTCAAAATTATTGAACGCGTCAATTTTGGCTTGCTCCGGATTACCCGGATTATCCGCCGCAATCGTATCGAAATCAGGAATACTGCTGCCGGGAATACTATCAAGCTGGTAAATGTATTCTTTGTTCTCGGAGACATCGATGAGTACAATCACCAGAATTGCACGGTCTTCACCCGGTGCGTTCGGATCATCGTAGTTGACAACCCCAAATTCGATGATGTCCGCGTCATCATCAAAAAAGAAACCTGGTGAGTTGTTGGATTGTCCGTCGACAACAGCGTCAACAAAGTTGCCGTCAAAATTTACCTCGGCCAGATCTTCACCCGGCGTCTGCGGCTGGTTTTCAATCGAATAGTTAAACGTTGGCGATGTATCATCGCTGAACACAAAAACCAGTTCAGAAGTTTGAACCGAAGTTACTGCGTCTTCGGAATCGCGCGTTACCGCGATCCCGCCAAAAGTATAACTAGGGTCTGTTGACGTTCATCTCAGCCATAGGATTGTTGCCGCGAGGGAAATGAATGCCGTGAAACTGGTGTCTGTCTTGCAGTAGCGCGTTGCTATGCCTCTGTAATCCTTTATCTTCTGGAAGAAGTTTTCCACGAGATGCCGCCATTTATACATCTCGTTATCATAGCCCGCCGGGTGCGTTCGGTTCTTTCGTGGTGGGATGACAGACGCAATACCGCGCTCGGAAAGGGTGTCGCGAAGCCAACCCGCATCGAACGCGCGATCGGCCAGCAAGTGACCGGCCTCCAGCCCATCCAACAGGTCCGGCACACCGCGCAGGTCATGCGCCTGCCCGGGCAGCAGGCAGAAGTCGGCAAGATTTCCAAGCGCATCTGTCAGCGCCAGAATTTTGGTTGTGATGCCACCACGCGACTTGCCTATAGCCTGGCTCTGAGTCCCCCTTTTGCGCCCTGACCGGCGCGGTGGACTTTGACGATAGAGCCATCGATCATGGCATACTCGAAGTCTGGGCGTGCAGCCAACGCTTTGAACATAAGGTAAAATGCGTCGGCTTTGACCCAGCGGCGAAACCGTTTGAAGACTGAGTTCCAATTGCCAAAATCGTTGGGCAAGTCACGCCACTGCGCTCCTGTTCGCACGATCCAAAGAACAGCTTCCATAAACAGGCGCGGGTCTCGGCCAGTCTGGCCGGGATCGGTCGGTTTTCCGAGGCAATGCGGTTCTATAATCGCCCATTGGGCGTCGCTCAGAACGAAACGGATCAAGGCTGCTCTCCTCTTGTTTGCAACCTTGAATCAGAACTTGGCCAATTTGTGAATCCTGAACGTCAACATACCCTAGCCATTTTAGATGTCCCTGTAGTGCAATTATAAATTTTTTTTACTGAATTAAATTTCTATCAAAACGTTCCAACATTTCAACCCGATCATTGAAAATAGTTAACACACTTTGCGAAACAGCAGAAAATGGACTGTTTCTGTTCGGACGCCCTGCAAGCGCTCCTGACTATGCCAACCAACCGCATTAAACTCGAAGATTGCCTCATTAAGTCAATAAAATCAAAGTAGGTGTTTGCTTTTGTAACACCTATGAGGAGCCTCTCTTTTAGAGGTTACCGCAGATTGAAAGTCGGCTACAGCGTATGGTGCGACGACGTTTGGCAAGCAGACCGCGCATATGCTGATACAGCGAATAGCGAAATAACATCAGTATGATTATTTATTTCGTTGCAGATCAGCCCCTATCCTTTGGTTGGCGCCTTGGTGGTAGACTATTATATTTTTTGCCGGTGCCCAATTCCAACCCTCTTGTTCTGTAAGATTGCATCCGCGTACCGTACCTTTTGTCATGCAACTGTCGCCTTTCGAACCATAGCCCGAACAGATCAGCCACATTTCCCGCCCACATAGAAGCCGCAACCATCTCGTCAGCTGTTTGCTGGGCAGTGCCAACATCCGGCCATGTAATGCCAGAGCCAGTTTTAATTGAGTTTTAAATCAATCGACAACAGATTTGGGTCACACCCTTGCCTCGCATCGAAAGCGCGCTGGATCCCAAGAGGAATGCGGCGCCTGCTGCCGGCGGAAAACCGGTCTAATCAGGCTGACCTGGCATGACGTCTTACTATCTCCCGCAATTCAGGTGGTTGCACTATTTTGAATTGAGATCACAATGCAGATATGACGACATCAAACGTAAGACTGGACAACGAAACCTCAGGGGCAATTCTGCGCTTTTCAGGCGACCTTGTTACAAGCTCTCTGCATTTGGTGGAGGAACCTACAGATCGGCTGGTTGCGCGATCAGGGGTTTTGGCTATCGACGTTTCTGGTGTTGAAAAGCTCGATACCGCGGGCGCTTATTTCCTTGTCGCCACTCAGAAAAAGCTCGCCGAAGGGAATACGGCACCTGACATCAAGGGGGCTACTGCGGACAGGGTACGCCTGATCGAAAAAGTCTCGGCCGCAGTGTTTGAAGCGCATCCGCAGGACGATCAAAGGCCCAGCCTCACCGAACGCACCGAAAACGTCGGGCGCGCTGTGGTCGCGAGCATGCGAAACGTGGCCGACTTTCTGAGCTTTGTAGGTCTGGTCATCAGCAGGCTGATCCGAACAGTACTCAAACCAAAGCGACTGCGGGTCACAGCACTTTTTGCGCAGATGCAGCAAACCGGTTACAACGCCGTGCCTATCATTGCGCTGATGGGGTTCTTGATCGGAATTGTATTGGCATTTCAAGGCGCTGTGCAGCTCAGGCAGTTCGGCGCTGAGGTTTTTGTCGTAGATCTGATTGCAGTTTCGGTTTTACGCGAACTCGGCATTTTGCTGACAGCCATTATTGTCGCTGGTCGGTCCGGCTCTGCCTATACGGCTGCGATCGGCTCTATGAAGGTGCATGAAGAGATCGACGCGATGCAAACGCTGGGGCTAGATCCCGTCGAAGTCTTGGTGTTGCCGCGCTTGATCGCACTTGTTTTGATGTTGCCTGTTCTTGGGCTGGTCGCAAACATCTGCGCCTTGTTCGGGGGCGCCATGATGAGTTGGCTTGAGCTGGGCGTTAGCCCGAATATGTACGTTACCCGACTGAGAGAAAATACCGATGTCTGGCATCTTGGCGTTGGCATGATAAAAGCCCCCTTCTTTGCCTTTACCATAGCGGTTATCGCTTGCTGGCAAGGCTTCCAAGTGGCCGGCTCCGCCGATAGCGTCGGAGAAAAAACCCGCTCTTCTGTCGTTCAGGGCATTTTCCTCGTGATCGTTCTGGATGCGCTGTTTTCCGTGTTCTCCGCAGAGATTGGCATATGACGGAAACCGGCAAAACGGAGGCCCCCACCCGCGAAGCGGTGATAGAAGTGCGCGGGCTCCTGAACCGTTTTGGTGAACACGTCGTGCATGAAAATCTGGACCTTGATGTCTGGCGTGGTGAGGTTCTGGGTGTTGTCGGCGGGTCCGGCACCGGCAAGTCCGTCCTTCTTCGGTCGATTGTCGGACTACAAAGGCCGGCGGCGGGGCAGATCAAAGTGCTCGGGGCGGACGTGCTGCACGGGACCGAAGAGGAAACCGACGACGTGGAAAAGAAATGGGGTGTTGCCTTCCAGAACGGCGCTTTGTTTTCCTCGCTGACGGTTCTGGAGAATGTGATGGTCCCGATGCGGGAACACTTGGAAATGTCGGTCAGCCTGATGCGGGATCTGGCAGAGCTTAAACTGTCGCTAGTGGGCCTGCCCCTGAACAGTTGTGCGAAACTTCCGTCAGAGCTATCGGGCGGCATGGTAAAGCGCGCCGCACTTGCACGTGCACTGGCACTGGACCCGGAAATCGTTTTTCTGGATGAACCCACCGCCGGGCTCGATCCGATCGGGGCTGCAAAATACGATGAGCTGATCCGAGAGCTGCAAACGTCGTTGGGATTGACCGTTTTTATGGTGACGCATGATCTCGACAGTCTCTATGCAATTTGTGACCGGGTTGCGGTGCTTGCCGATAGACGTGTACTCGCCGAAGGACCGATTTCATCAATGACGGACGTCAAAAACGACTGGGTGCAGGAATATTTTACCGGACCGCGTGCACGTGCTGCACAAGAGAAATAATTTAGGTATAAATACTTATGGAAACCAAGGCGAACTACCTATTGATCGGGCTTTTTACGATCACAGGCCTGCTGTGCAGTATGGCTTTTCTGCTTTGGTTGGCAAAGGTTCAGGTAGATCAACAGTATTCATATTACTTCGTTCACTTCGACAATGTGACCGGTCTGAGCAATGCAGGTGATGTGCGCTACAACGGTTTGCCCGTCGGTCGGGTAGTTGATTTGCAACTTGACCCCGACGACCCAGCAAAGGTCCGCGCGCGCATCGAACTGGATGTTCAGACCCCCATAAAGACAGACACTGTTGCAACGCTGCAATCGCAAGGCGTCACCGGCGTCAGCTTTGTGGCGTTGACCGGCGGCTCGGCAGAAGCGCCAATACTTGCCGAAAACGGTGTGATCGAGGCGCAGCCCAGCCCGCTGCAATCCGTGCTTGAAGGGGCTCCGGTATTGCTGCAGAGGGCCGTTGATCTTCTGGAAGATATCAACGAGGTGGTCAGCGACGACAATCGCGCGGCGGTTTCCCTGATACTGGAAAACCTCTCTTCTGCCTCGGGACGTCTGGACAAAACACTGGAAGATTTTGAAACAGTGTCGTCGGACCTGAGCACGAGCGCCAAGGCCATAGCAGGCTTTACAACACGGCTAGAAACGCTCGCGGATACGGCGGATGTGACACTTGGCACCGCAACAGAGACTTTGAATGAAGGACGCGCGATGATTGCGCGGTCATCCACCACGTTGGATACGGCCAATGAAACCCTTCTGGCGATGGATAATGCGTTCACCTCAGCCACTAGTCTGATCGACGGAGATTTGGCCGCACTCATCACACAAGGGACGGCCACGGCGCAAAAAGTCGAGGAGGCGTTGAACACGCTTGAAGCTCCGGCCGTGGCCGCACTGGAACGCGCCGAAACCACCCTTTCAGAGGCAGAGCAGACTTTTGCCTCGGCAAATCAAATCTTTGGCGAAGACATTGACGGTATGATATCGGATATTCGGAACGCGGTAAGCACCTTCGAGACCGCATTGATAAGTGCATCAGAAAACTTTGACGCCGTTTCGCAGGAAGTCCTCATCGCATCGCAATCTGCCGCGAATTTCACCGGTGTTTTGGAAAGCGTTGCCGTTGCCAACAGAATGCAGATGTCGCGTTTCTTGCAATACGGGCTGCCTGAGTTTCTAAACCTGACAGAAGATGCCGGCCAACTGGTTCGCAATCTTCAGCGTTTCGTCGACCGCATTGACAGAGACCCCGCGCGGTATTTTCTTGGAACACAAGGGTCGGAGTTCAGCAGATGAGACAATTCGCCAACAGATACTTGTTCCTTTTGGGGATGTTGCTCGTGTCGGGCTGCTCTGGTCTTTTGTCTCTTAGCGAAGCAACCGCACCCGTCGATCTGTACTTGCTTACTCCCAAAAGCACTTTCGATCCGAACCTGCCACGTATCCGCCAGCAGATTGTTGTGACAGAACCCACAGCAACGGCAGCCATAAGCAATGATCGCATCACCGTGCAGCCCACCCCTTTGGAAGTACGGTTCTTGCCCGGTGCGCGATGGGTTGACCGCGCCCCCCTTATTATTCAGTCGCTAATGATCGAAAGCTTTGAAAACAGCGGTAAGGTGGATGCGGTCGGTCGATCGGCGATCGGGCTACGGGCAGATTATCTTGTCGTTGCAGACGTGCGCGAGTTTCAGGCGATCATTTCCGACACAGAAAATCCTGATGCCCCACTGGTTGCGAACGTTCGGCTGAATATCAAGATCGTCGAGGCCAATTCAGACACAATCGTCGCGTCACGATCTATCGAAAAGCTTCAGGCATCCGCCAGCGACGACGCAAATGACATTGTAGCAGCATTTGACCTTGCGCTGGGGCGGGTTTTGAAAGCGTCTGTCGAATGGAGCATACGGCGCATACATCAACACGCGTCAAGCGTCGCGGATGGCTCTTAGGGGTCAGGGTTTTCCGCCGAAACCTGATGATGGTGAAAATACCGGATCCAATACGCCTGATATAAGGCCCTGTGCCGAAGCGCGGCTTTTATTGCTGAATGCTTTCCAGATACACAAGCAAGCCAGCCAGTTCCCGCGGCGTAGGTGTAAGCACGCCATCGATTTCGACAGGCACCAGATCTTCTGCCATGGCCCCGCCGAATTCCGGCATCACCCGCGCAAGATGGCTGTTTTCCGGATCACCGTAAATATAGCTAAGTGCGCGCGCCTGAGGGAAATCACCGCCGTTTTGCGCTGCAAGTGCCGTCAGGTCCACTGGCTTGTTTGCAAGCCCCCCTGCGGCAGGACCCACGCCTTGCCCGTTTGCGCCGTGACATGCCGTGCAATTCTGCGCAAAGAAAGCGGCACCATCAGCACGCGTCGGCATCACGTTGTTGTCTACTGTGGTTTCTGTGCAAGCGGTCAGAAGAACACCGGCGCATATAAAAGCAGTTGGGAAAATCTTGCGCATGAATAGCCCTATGTTGATTGTCACCCCAGTATGCATCCAATCACGCGGCAATAACACCGTATAAGCATGGAACCTGTGATTGCTTTTGGGTCCTGTGGCCTAGCCTGCGAATAAAGGTGTACTGGCGGCAATAGACCACGCCAATACAATCCCCAAGGCAAGCCCCGCCGTTTCCGCGCCCTGTCGCCGTGACAGCAGATGCCCCATTGTACCGTAGACGGCATAGAACAGAACCAAAACTGGCAGGACGGTAAACAAAAGACCCATTTTTTGCGGGAAAAGCATCATACAGGACCCAAGCGCTACAACCGGTACCGCGCGTGCAACAAAGCGCTGCCAAAGCGCAGCGCCATGCACCAACAAGCGGTCCGCGATCATAAACGGCAGGCAACCGATTGTCAGAGCGATCATAAGCGGCAAACGGGGTCCAAACGGTAAAAACGCAGCCGCATAGCGATCCAGAGCAAGCGCAAAAACACCAAAGCCAAAAATCGCAAACACAACGATGCCCCGCCAATCAGGGCGTTTCAATCGGTACCCCGACCAAAGCAGAACGGTAATCGCAACACCCCCCCAGACGCCGAAAAACCACAGCAAGCTTTGAAACGATACGAGCCCAAAAAGAGCGCCGCCCGAAAGGACGGCAGCAGCACACGCCGGCACAACTGGCAAAAGAAGCGTGCAAAGAAATACTTTCATCGGCAACGGAGGTACCGCAGCCGCACTTTGCGGCAAGCCCCTCATGAGCTGTCCACCAAGCAAGACAAGGCCAATTAACAACAACGCTATAACCGGTCCTTGTGCAATTGTATGTCCCTGCGGGGCGAGGCTAAATGCCTGCAGCAGCCACGCGCGCGCTTCCTCCATCGTTGTCGGGGCGAACAATACGGCCACGTGTTCCGTGTTTGGCGCATAAACGGCGCGGCGTATGACATCCCCTTCAATGACGGTCTCTCTTTCGACCCCTTCCCCACCCACCTGCGCCACCATCGTGCGTCCGACATCGCGCAACCGTGCTTCCCATTCACCCGAGATCACAAGCAGCCGTTCCGGGTACAGCGGTGTTACAGCGTCCGAATACATGGAAATGGCGACCACAGCGCCCAGACCTGACAGATCACGGGCCGCACGAATAATAATGTCGGTTGCCATTGAATGGCCCAAAACAGCAACACGTCCGGTATCGATGCCAGCAGGCTCGAGAGATGCAAGAACGGCCTTGGTCTGTTCAACCAATTGTTGCGTCGTTCCTTCAATCCGCGTCACGTCCGGTGACAGCAAGGCCGCGTTCCGTCCGTGGCCATAAAAATCAAACGCAGCCACTTGAAAGCCCGCCCGCGCCAGATCACGCGAGATGTATTGCATCATCTGCCGCGACCCCGCAAACCCATGGGTCACGAGAACCAATGGCCCAGCGTCGGTTGTTTTAGGGGAATAAAACGACACCGCGCCCTGCGGCGTTTCCAAAAGCTCGGAATGAACCGTGTGCCGCTCTGTTTCCAGCCGCCACACGCATGCCGCGACCAAAAGGCCCAAAAGAACCAAAAACGCCGACCGGCCCCACATGCCAAAAAAATAGTGTCCGAAAACTTTCATGCGCTAAGCAACCACATCACGAGACGTTGAGCCCATCAGGTCGACGCGACAGCACAAGCGCACTAGGTACCGCTGGGGAGAAGATATGTTCATAGTAAGCCCTTCTACAATTCTGAATGCCAGAGCACTGGAGACACGCGGGGTTCCCAAGCGGATAATAGGGCGGATTTCGCTCTTTCCACGCCAAGGTGCAACATGGCGACTGATTTTGCGTCTGCTTTTCGAAGTGCAGGTTCTGCGGTTTTTTGCGGCATTGATGCCATGCGTGGTCGCGATGTTCATCTGGCCCGATCTGGCGCT
>Ga0316197_10002236_pt1 | contig 13866 bp, 12 predicted proteins | sample OudBiesiAoxic_MG_FD_204939 | JGI IMG/M metagenome (GOLD analysis project Ga0316197, IMG submission 204939) | Coastal sediment microbial communities from Oude Bieten Haven, Netherlands - site A oxic | ecosystem: Environmental > Aquatic > Marine > Coastal > Sediment | place: Netherlands...
AACTGCTGCAACTCGTCGACCTCGCAGGTGTTGCCGATCGCCTTCCGGACACGCTGTCCGGTGGGCAACAGCAGCGCGTGGCACTCGCCCGTTCCCTCGCACCGAACCCCTCGGTGCTGCTACTGGACGAGCCGTTCTCCGCACTCGACGCGGGCCTGCGCGTGCATGTCCGTGCCGAGGTCGCTCGCATCCTGCGCGAGGTCGGCGTGACCTCGATCTTCGTCACCCACGACCAGGACGAAGCCTTCGTGCTCGGCGACCAGGTCGCCGTCATGCGCGATGGGCAGGTCGAACAGGTCGGGACTCCGGACGAGTTGTACCGCGCCCCGGTGACCCGGTGGGTCGCTGGCTTCGTCGGCGAGGCGAACTTCGTCCCCGGCACGCTCCGCGATGGGCACGTCGACACGCCACTCGGGCCCGTTCCGATCGATCCCGACGTCGGTCAACCGTCGGGCCCGATCGCCGTACTCGTCCGGCCCGAGCAGGTCGACCTCGCGCCGGGTGACGACGCCGAGATCACCACGGTCGAGTACTACGGCCATGACGTGCGGTACGAATTGCGGCTCGTCGACGGCTCGACGCTCTCGGCCCGCACGCATCCGGATCGCCTGCACCAGCGTGGCGATCGGGTCGCGATTGCCTTCGACTCGACGTCGTCGGCTCCCATGTTCCCAGCCTGACACCTGCCTGTCGGCCAGGCGGTTGCCGGTCGACCGCGGTCCGAGCGTCACGCGAGATCACGGCTACGTTCGGCCCATGGTCGACACCACCATCTTCCCCGCTCGCCGAGTGGTCACCCTCGACCCGTCTCAGCCGGTGGTCGACGCGGTGGCGGTTCGTGACGGGCGGATCCTGGCTGCGGGCTCGATCGAGGAGTGCGCTTCGTGGGGTCCCCACCAGGTCGACGATCGCTTCGCCGAACTCGTCCTCGTCCCCGGCATGATCGAGGCGCATGCGCACAGCCTCGAGGGTGCCTTCGCGCTGCTGCCGTACGTCGGCTGGTTCGACCGTCATCGCCTCGGCGGGATCGCGCCCGGGATCCGGAGCTACGACGCACTCATCGAACGGCTGGCCGAACTGGACCAGGAGATGCGCAATGCGGGCGCCGCCACGTCCGAGGCGCTGGTCGTCACCGGATTCGACCCCATCTACTTCCGCGACGAGGAGCGGCTCACTCGAACCCATCTCGATCGGGTGGGGACCGAGCGCCCGATCTTCGTGTTCCATGCCAGCGCTCATCTCGCGACGGTGAACTCGGCGATGCTCGAGCGCCACGAGATCACTCGGGAGTCGGCGACGGTCGGGGTCGCTCGTGATGCGGGCGGAGAACCCAACGGCGAGTTGCAGGAGATCCCGGCGATGTCGCTCGCCTCGTCGGGCCTCCAGCCGATCCTCCGAGCCATGAACGATCCGGCGTCGATCGACGCGCTCGGTCAGATCTGCGCGAATCAAGGCATCACGATGCTCACCGATCTGGCATCGGCCGGGCTGCAACGACCCGAATCCCAGGAGCTCTGGCATGCCACGGTGAACCGTGATGACTTCCCGGCGCGCATCCTGCAACGCCACATCGCTGCACTGCCCGCGGGCAGCACGGACTGGGCCGAGGCCGCCGACAGGATCGAGCAGTTCCGAGCCGCCGACACCGACAAGCTCCGCACGGCGGGCCTCAAAGTCTTGCTCGATGGATCGATCCAGGGGTTCACCGCAAAGATGGACTGGCCGGGCTACTACACCGGCACGGACCACGGGATCTGGATGACCCCGCCCGAGCAGGTGCTCGACATCTGTCGACCCTTCCACGAACGCAACATCAACATCCACACCCACTGCAACGGGGATCTGACCGTCGACCTCTGGATCGACACCGTCGAGCAACTCGTCCTCGAACGGCCGTGGCTGGATCATCGGCACACGGTCCAACACTGCCAATTGACCAGCGCAGCGCAATACCGGCGAATGGCCCGGCTCGGGATGTGCGCGAACATCTTCACCAACCACATCTGGTACTGGGGCGATCAACACCACGACCTCACCGTGGGCCCCGAACGCGCGCGGCGGATGGAGGCGTGCCGGACCGCCGAACGGGAAGGCGTGTCCTTCTCGATCCACTCCGATGCCAGCGTCACTCCGCTCGGCCACCTGCACACGATGTGGTGTGCGGTGAACCGAGTGACGCCGTCAGGACGCGTCCTCGGACCCGACGAGCGGATCTCAGCGTCGTCGGCGCTGCGCGCGGTCACGCTGGGCTCGGCCTATCAACTCCATTTGGACGATGAGTTCGGGACCGTCGAGTGCGGCAAGGCTGCGGATTTCACCGTGCTCGCCGAGGACCCGCTCGAGGTCGATCCGATGTCGATCAAGGACATCGACGTGTGGGGCACGGTGATCGGTGGCTGCGCGTTCGAGGCGCAGAACACCGGCTGAGCTGACCGTCGACACTCAGGGCGTCGCAACGCAGACCGCGTCGGCCGTTGCGGTCCAGAACCGCCGTGTGATCGCACCGCGTTCGAAGGTGACCGACCAGGTGTCGGACGCCGTCGGCAAGCTGGAGAAGAGGAACGGTGGCTCACATTTGCTGTCGATCGGAGCGTCGAGCGAGTGGCCGCCGAACGTCTCGGCGGGTCCGACCTCGCGACGCAGCGGTCCCTTCGGATTGAGCGGGCGCGTATCCACCAGACGGCACGGGGCAATCGGCGTCACCACCGATTCGACCTCGTCGACGGCGTGCTGACGTCCGTCATGCCCACGGGAAGCGGGCGCCGACCGCGTTCGGTGGCGTTTGCCGGTGCTGCAACTCGGCACTCGTCGCGTGCGTCGCTGGGCGCAAACACACCACGCCGATGCGACCCGTTCGATCTCCTTCACCGAACGCGGAGGTAGTCGTCGGCGAGCAACTCCAGTGACGAGACGTCCAGCACACCGCCGAGACCGATCACCTCGATCGCACCGCGTGCAGGTCCAGGCCACGGCGTCACCGTGGCGGTGCGTCCAACCACCTGGACGAGGTGCCAGGCGATCGCGTCGGCCTCCGAGGTCACCGCCACGAATCCCTTCGCTCGCAGAACACCCACGGGCAGCCGGTCGACGAAACCGGTGATTCGATCCTCCGTCACCACGTCCGTCACTGTCGTCCAGGCCACGTACGGGGCGACGTCGGGATGCCCCGACCCGCGTGACTGGGCAGCTTTCGGGTCACCGGAACGGACGCCGAGGACGATCTCCGCCACCGATGCCGCGTGCACTGCCGGAACGATCGGCGCGTCGGTGTGCGAAACGAGCCACTCACCGACCTGTGCAAGCTGCCCCTCATCGACCAGATCGGTCTTGGTGAGCACGAGCAGGTCGGCACCGGAGAGTTGGCGAAGCACCTCACCGCCGACGTATCGGTCACGGGCGAGGCGCATCACGGAGTCGGCGGCGGCGAGGACGATCACCCCACCGGGCATGAAGCCGGGGACCGTGCCCCACGCAGCAGCCGTGAGCGGATCTGCGATCCCACTCGCTTCGATGACGATGTGATCGAGCCGGGGCGAGACCTCGGCGAGCGCCTGAATCGTTGCACGGAGGTCGTCGCCGAGCGTGCAGCACACGCATCCGTTCGCAAGGTTGACGATCGGCACCTCACCGCTGCCGGCTTCGTGCTGCTCGGCCTGCTGCTCGAGCAGCGAGGCGTCGACGCCGAGTTCGCCGAAGTCGTTCACGACCACACCGATCCTGCGTCCGGATGCCTCGGTCAACACACGATTCAGGAGCGTCGTCTTTCCCGACCCCAGATATCCCCCGAGCACCGTGATCGGGATCGGAGGGGTGCTCACCGCAATGAGCGTAGGACCCGCGGACGCAGCGACCGCCGATGGATCAGCCGGCGACGAAGCCACCCGCGGCGAACGCGGCGTTGACGATCCGTTCGAGGTCGGTCGACTCCGCAGGCGACTGGCCCGCCACGGTGAGCGCCCAGATCACTCCGTCACCGCGGTTGAGCAGCATGGCGTGCGTCGACTCGATGGTCCCGGTGTGACCGAATCGATTCCCGCCGTACGAGATCAACCCGTAGCCGTACCCTCGTTGCCCGAGGGCACCTCCGACCGGGACGATCATCTGGAGCACGGTTTCCGGACTCAGGGGCTTGAAGCCCGGCGTGGAGGCGTCGAGTGCGTCCATGATCGTGACGAGTTCGGTCGGGGTGGCGATCCAGGCTCCGGCCGCACCCAGCGTCTCCATGTAGTTGCGGCCCGGTGTGGTCACGTGCTGCGCCTCGTCGGGTCCGGGGTCGACCGTCGGGGCGAGGCGCATGCCCGAGATGCCGAGCGGCGTGAGCAGGTACCGATAGACCGCTTGCTCGTAGGTGAGCCCGACGAGCGCCTCGACGGCAAGACCGGCGACGCAGTAGTTCATGTTGCTGTAGACGTATCCCCCGCCGGCAACGCCACTGCGCAAGCCGGTCCGCGCAGCATCGACGCAGTCGTCGGCACCACCGCGGAAGAACGTCGACTGGTACTTCCCGAATCCGGATCGATGCGTGAGCAATTGGCGCAGGCTGAGCGACGCCGATGCACCGATCGGGCCGGCGTCGATGTGGTCGGCAACGAGCTGTCCGATCGGCTGGTCGAGCTCGACGAGTCCCGCTTCGACGAGCTGCATCGCGACGATGGCGGTGATCGTCTTGGAGATACTCGCAACCCGGAAGCGGTCCTGCGGTTCGGCTGGGTCACCGGACGCCGGGTCGCGCAGCCCGAACGAGGCGGCGTGCACGACGTCGCCGCCGATCGATACGGCAACGGACGCTGCAGTGTTGCCCGGTCGGATCAGCGCCGACTCGAGCGCGACGTCGAATCCGGCCCACCCGGACGTCGGTGTCGGCCCGCGGACCTCCGGCTGGTCGTCGGCGGGCGGGGTCGCTCCTCCCCCGACGCCCGCGTCATCGACAGGGAATCGTGCGATGTCGACATCGAGCACGATGTCCGGTCCGAGTTCGAACGAAGGGTCGTCGTCGGTGCCGAGATCGGCGACTTCGACGGGACGCTCGACGGTGTCCGTCGGGGGCTCGGGATCGGTCGCAGGCACGGCGTCGTCCGCTTCACGAACCGTGGTCGGCGTCGACGAGGGCGGCGGGTCGGTGTCGACGGACGCATCCGTCGGCGACACGGCGATCGACGACGTCGGCGACACGGCGGTCGACGACGTCGACGAACCGGTCCCGGAGCACGCCACGACGACGCTCGGGACGAGCAGGAGGATCCACCGGGGGGACGCGTTCATGACCAGTCCATGATGACCCGCATGCGACCTCACGTCGCGGCACGCCAGCGGTATGTTGCTCGAATGCGTCGGCTCCTGTGCGCGCTCGGGTGCATCGCAACGGTGACGGGATGCACCCCGGAGAGGACCGAGCCCGACGGGTCCACTGTGCCGGCCACGGCACCGACCGACATCGGCACCAACCCGCCCGATCCGGCGCTCGCCGACATCGTCGATCTGCTCGCCACAGCGCAACATTCGGGCCGCGCCGATGTGCAACCCACCGGCAACCGAGTGGCGTCGGGCGCCGGCGCGTTCGCAGCGGTTGCACACGAGGCCAGAGCGCTGCCGCGGGACCGGACCGCAGTCTGGTTGCTTCCGACCGGGAGCACCTCGTGGTACGCAGTGCTCGATGACGGTTCGGCCATCGAGGTGACGACCACCGGCGGGCCCGAGCTCTCCTTCGAACAACGTGCGCCGAGTGGCACACACGATGTCGACGATGCCCCACCGATCGTCGTCGACGGCACCCTCGTCGGTGCGGCCACGCTCCGGTCCGGGTTCAGCGATCCCCTCCCCGACACGCGTGTCGTCACCGACGGCAGCAGTCTGGTGGCGCTCGCCGGACCGACCAAGCGCTACCCACATGGTGTGCTCGGCGACGACACCGAGGCGTCGTCGGTCGAGATCGTGCGTGCGGACGGGTCACCAACCAGGCCGATCCAGGTCGACGCTCGCGACGTGATCGAAGCCGTGTCGCCGATACTCGCCGACGTGAACGGCGACGGAGAGCTCGACATCGTGGTGACCGTGTCGAACGCCGACGTCGGGGCACGGATCGTCGCCCTCTCCGTCGACGGCGACGTCATCGCCGAAAGCGATCCGATCGGCCGGGGCAACCGCTGGCTCAATCTCATGGCGATCGCCCCGATCGGTCCGGACGGCGAGGTGGAGATCGTGGCTGTCCGCACACCCCACATCGGCGGCGTGCTCGAGTTCTTCCGGTACGACGGGTCGGAGCGGCTGGACCGCGTCGCGACCGCGGACGGCTATTCGACGCACGTCATCGGATCACGCAACCTCGACCTGGGAATCGTCACCGACGCCGATGGCAACGGCACGCTCGATGTCCTCCTGCCGACCCGGTCACGCGACGTGCTGGCGATCATCACCCGCGCCTCGGCCGAGGCATCGGGAACGCGCGAGGTCAGCCGGCTCCGACTGAGCGGCGAACTGACGACCAACGTGTCGGCCGCAGGTGATCGCGCGACCGGCGTCTCATATGCCGTCGGCACATCGGACGGCCGCATCGTCGCGTGGCCCGCGCCCACGCCGGGCTGACCTCCGCCTCGTCCAGATGGCCGGGAGGCGTGGGAGCATGTCTCGATGGGACCGCTCGATGGCGTCAAGGTAGTCGACTTCTCGGTGATGATCTCCGGACCGCTGGCAGCGATGATGCTGGCCGATCAGGGCGCCGACGTGGTGAAGGTCGAGACCCCGGGTTTCGGCGACATCATGCGCCTGCTCGGGACGAACAAGAACGGGATGACCGGCATCTTCGCGAACAACAACCGCGGCAAACGGTCGATCGTGGTGGACCTCAAGAACGACGCAGGCCAGGAGGTGATCCACAAACTGGTGGAGGATGCCGACGTCGTGATCCAGAACTTCCGCCCCGGGGCCATGCAGCGGCTCGGCCTCGGCTACGACGACCTGGCGGCGATCAACCCGGATCTCGTCTACACGTCGATCTCCGGCTACGGACCGACCGGGCCGTACAGCGGTCGCCGTGTCTACGACAACGTGATCCAGGCCGCGTCGGGGTTGGCGAGCGTTCAGACCGATCCGGCCACCGGAGAGCCGGCGATGTTCCGAACGCTGGTGTGCGACAAGTCCACGGCATACACCGCGGCCCAGGCGATCACGGCGGCGCTGTATGCGCGGGCGACGGGTCGCTCAGCGGGGCAGCACATCGAACTGGCGATGATCGACACGGCGATTGCGTTCCTGTGGCCGGACTCGGCGATGGACGCGGCGCTGCTGGACGACGACGTCAACCGTCAGCCGACGCTCGCATCGAACTATGCCGTCACGCGGCTCGCCGACGGGTTCGCGAGCGCCGGCGCCGTCTCCGATGCCGAGTTCGCCGGGCTGTGCGCTGCGTACGGTCGCCCCGAGATGGCGGAGGACCCACGGTTCGTCGACACGCTGTCACGGATGGCGAACGCCAACGAGATGGTCGTCGAGCTCGCCGAAGCCGCTGCGCTCTGTTCCCTCGACGACTTCGTCGTCCGCTCCGAAGCCCACGACGTGCCGGCGTCGAAGATCAACACGTTGCACGACCTGCCGTCCGACCCCCAGGTCGTCAACAACGAGGTGTTCGTGGAACGTGAGCACCCGATCGCCGGGAGGATCCGCGAGCCCCGGCCCGCCGCCCGCATGCACGGCACGCCGCAACGTGTCGGCCGGGTCGCGCCCGCTCACGGTGAACACACCCTCGAGGTGATCGCCGAGCTCGGCCTCGACGCCGAGGCGTTGCGGGCGGCCGGCGCGATCAGCTGACGCCACATCCGCCGCTTCACGCAACGGGGATCGGCAGCTCCTGCTCGATCGTGACCACGGGTTCGAACAGATCACCGAGTCGCTCGATGCGGGCGAGGACGTCGGCGGCCTCGAAGACCAGGTCGACGGCTCCGTCGGCACATGCCTGGACCTCGTCCCACGTCACCGGTGTGGACACCGTCGGCCGGGGTCGGGCCCGGAGCGAGTACGGCGCGATCGTCGTCTTGTGGAGCGCGTTCTGGCTCCAGTCGACGAAGACCTTCCCCGGTCGTGCAACCTTCGCCATCACCGTGGTGACCCGCCCGTCGAGTTGTCGCTCGAGCAGTTGCCCGACCGCGAGCGCGAAATCCGCCGCCGCCTGGTGGGTGGCACCCGGCGTGTTGAGCGGCGCGTACATCTGCAGGCCCTTCGAGCCCGAGGTCTTGCACCACGCCGCGAGGTCGACGGCGTCGAGCACACCCCGGGTGGCGAGGGCCACCTGGCAGCACTCGATGATCGACGTCTGCGGGCCGGGGTCGAAATCGAACACGAGCGTCGTCGGCGTCTCGAGGTCAGCGGCGAGTGCCATCGGTGCGTGGAGTTCCAGTGCCGCGAGGTTGGCGGCCCACGCCATCGTCGCCGTGTCCTCGACACGGCAGTACTCGATCCCCCCGCGACGGTCGCCGGGACCGAGCGACACCGGGACCCAGTCGGGGCGATAGCGATTGCATCGCTTCTCGAAGAACCCGTCGGCATCGGTCCCGTCGGGAAACCGACGGAACGTGATGCACCGCCCGGCGAGGTGCGGGATCGCTGTCGGGGCGACCCGGACGAAGTAGTCGATGACCTCGGCCTTCGTGAAGCCTGACGGATAGAGCACCTTGTCGAGATTGGTGAGTTTGACCTCGCGTCCGTCGATCTCGATCACGGTCGGCGCGCTCACGCCGACTTCTTGACCGCTGACTTCTTCGCGGCCGTCTTCTTCGCCGTGCGCTTGGCTGGCGCCTTCTTCGTCGCTGCGGCCTTCTTCTTCACGGCCGACTTCTTGCTGCCGGACTTCGGCTTGGCGCTGGATCGTGACGGCGACGTCTTGGTCTTCGCCGCCGCCCTCTGGGCGGGGTGGTGCTCCCGGCTCGCCTTGGCGGCGGCGACGCTCGCCTCGAGCGCCGCCATGATGTCGATGACCTTCGGCGCCTCGGACTCGACCACGGGCGTGGTGATCTCCTCCCCCTCGGCCTTCATCTCGATCAACGTCATGACCTGTTCGCGGTACTCGTCGTGGTACTTCTCGGGCTCGAAGTCGGCACTGAGCGACTCGACGAGCGACTCGGCCATCAGCACCTCCTTGTCGCTGACCTCCACCTCGTCGAGCGCTGCCAGTTCCTCGATGTCGAGCGGGTCGACGACCTCGTCGGCGTAGGCGAGCGACGACATCACCAACCGCCCGTCCTCGGCACGGATCGCAGCCGTGTACTGCTTGTTGCGCATCACGTACCGGCCGATGCCGACCTTGCCGGATGCTTCCATCGCCTGTGCGAGCAACGCATATGGCTTCGCGTTCGCGTCCGGGGCGACGTGATAGGCGGTGTCGAAGTACACCGGATCGATCTGGTCGAGATCGACGAACTCTTCCAGCTCGATGGTCTTGGTCGCGGCGGGCATGAACGGTTCGAGCTCATCGGGGTCGACGATGATGTAGCGACCCTTCGCAACCTCGTACCCCTTCACGATGTGGTCTTCGCTGACCTCTTCGCCGGTCTCCCCGTTCACCTTGCGGTAGCGGATACGCGCCAGATTGCGTTCGTCGAGTTGGTTGAACGACACCGACTTCTTGCGGACGGCGTGGAACAGCTTGACCGGGATCGCGACCAATCCGAACGAGATCGTTCCACTCCACACGGGCCGGGCCATTGACAGAGCATGTCACACGGGCGGCGGCCTCAAACCGGACCGGTGCGCCGCGCGTGCGGCGAGTCAGGACTGATCGAGCACGGCGCGAGCGACGATATCGGTCCCGAACGCGGTGAGGATCGCCAGGTACAACAGCCCGGTGGCGGCCATCACCGCCGAGTAGTAGCGCTCCTTGAGCGCAGCGCGGGTCACGAGGACCAAGACGATCGTGGTGATGGCGCACATCGCCCACATCCACCCGAGCATCCCGCCCCAGCCGTCGTCGACGGTCCCGTTCCACACGCTGATCATCCCCGTCGGGAGCAACATCACGGCGACTTCGAGCGGCCAGAGCCAGCCCAGTGCGGTGACGAGTTCGTTGAGGAGCTTGCGAGGCAGGCCGGGCTGCACGAGGTACCAGTGGCCGAGGAGCATGCCATCGCTGATCGCACCGATGAACGCTGCGCCGACAAGGGTCCGCAACAGCGCAACCACGGGGTTCCCACCGGCGTCGAGGCCCGCCGCAACCAGGCCGACGACCCCGATGCCCACCGGAACCAGGTCGAGTGCAGGATTGAATTCCGGTCCGCGGGCACGCGCCGACGGCTCGCCCTCGTGCTCGCCGGTCGACACCTGGCGCTCGATCCCCGTCATCGCCGCGACCCGCTCCGAACGGCGGTCGAACTCGGCGAGTTGCCCGGACACCCCGGCATCCTTCCTGGCGATCGACACGCCGAGACCCACCAGGCACGCGACTGCGACCCCGGCGGAAGCGATCTCCCTGATCGGATTGACCCCGAACGCCAGCCCGGCCGCGAGGGCGCCCGCAGCGAAGCAGAAGTAGGTACCGCGGAGCAACCAGCCGTAACCGAGCCCGACGACTCGACGGCGGGTGGTGAACCAGCAGAACAACATGCCGCCGGTCGCCCACTGCAGCAGCACCGTCGCCGCTTCGAGTCTGATCACGTCGATGCAGGGTAACGGCGAACTCCACGTCGAAGGGCCGTGTCCGGTCGTAGCCTCATCAATCGATGAGTGACCTTCGACCAGCTCCCACGCCGACGACGCGTCGCGGTGCTCGGTTGCTCGCACTCGTCGCGTCGGCCGTGCTCCTGGCCGGTTGTTACACCGGCGAGCGCCCCTCGTTCGATGACGAGGACGCGGTGCCGACGGAACCCACCGGCAACGACGAGATCGATGGGGTGCTCGGGCTGCTCGACTCGGTCGGCAACGCACAATTCACCGCGGGCTACGCCATCGAGACCAAGTTCGGCGACCTCTCGTCCACGGGATTGGTCGTGCAGGCGGCAGGCCAGCGACGATCGGTCACCGTCGACAACGAGGCACGGTCGGTGCGCTTCATCGTCGATGGTCAAGACGAGCGGACGTGCAACCTCGCGACCGCTGAGTGCGAGGCCTCCCTCAACGACGCCCGAATCAGCGACACCCAGCTCCCCCACACGTTCTACGGGCCAGCCTTCGCAGCGCGGCTGCGCGCCGATGCAGCGCGTCGGATCGCGGACCCGACGGCGTACGAGAAGTCGATCGTCGGACAGCAGGCACAGTGCGTCGACGTGGCGGTGTCCGGCGGGACCAAGACGTACTGTGCGCTGCCGTCCGGCGCCTTGGCCGAATTCATCGGTGCCGACGTCACGATCGAGCTGACCAGCTACTCCCCCGAACCGGACACCTCGAAGTTCGCGAGCGGCTGACGCCGAGCCACCCGCGGATCGCGTGAGAGGTGTGCGTCCCACGGCCGCACACTCCTCACGCGATCGTCGTGTCAGGCGAGGGCGACGAGCGCGTGGTCGGAGTTGTTGAGGCGCTGCGGACCGTCATCGGTGGCAACGGCGATGTCCTCGAGCCGCATGCCCCAGCGACCGGGCACGTAGATGCCCGGCTCGACACTGAACGCATGACCGTGGGCGAGCGGCAGATCGTTGCCCTCGACGATGTACGGGTCCTCGTGCTCTTCGAGCCCGATTCCGTGACCGGTGCGGTGGATGAAGTACTCACCGAAGCCGGCCTCCGCGATCACGGCACGCGTTGCACGATCGACCTCCTCGCACGGCGTGCCCACCGTTGCCGCCGCCACGCCGACCGCCTGCGCCTCGTGCAGGACTGCGTAGGCCTCGCCGACGTCGGGAGCGATCTCACCGGTGAACACACAGCGCGTGGTGTCCGAGCAGTACCCGTTCATCGTCCCACCGAAATCGCACAGCACGATCTCGTTCTCCCGGATCACGCGGTCACCGGGGTGATGGTGCGGGCTCGATGCGTTCTCGCCCGCCGCCACGATCGCGAAGTTGACCTTCTGGTGGCCTTCCTCGATGATGCGCCGCCCCAGATGGGCCGAGACCTCCGCCTCGGTGCGGCCGACGAGCGGGATCTCGCCGCGCTGCAATTCGCCGGCGATCGTGTCGACCGCAGCACCGGCTGCCGCCAGCGCATCGATCTCGGCCTGGTCCTTGGTCCGCCGCAGGGCGCCGACGACGTCGGTCGCACGGGTGTACTCGGCGCCGGGGAGGTGCGGTATCAGTTCGACCAGGAACCGTGACCACATCTGGTCGCCGATGGCGAGTCGCTTGGCACCGGCCAGCCGGGTGACGGCCAACGCCGTGGGGTCGTCGGTCTCGCCCCACGGGACGAGGTCGAACACACCGGGTTGTTCGGTGACGCGGGCGGCCTCGAGACCGGGAATCAACAGCGACGGGTCTCCGGTGCGTGGGACGACGAGCAGTGTCAGCCGTTCGAGCGGCATCGCCGTGTACCCGGTGAGGTACGGCAGGTCGTGGCCGACCGAGAGCAGGACGGCGTCGATGTCCTGCTCCCCCATCGCGGCTCGGACGCGGTCGAGCCGGTCGAGGTACACGGACGTGGCGAGCGTCGGAGCGGTCATGGACCGAGTCTGCCATCGGTTCGGTCCGAGTGCCCTCCCCAGCCGGCGCTCACCGGACGTCATGTCGCACCCGGGGCGTGTCAGCACAACGTTTCGCAGGCGTCGAGCGCTCGATCGACCGCCGCGACATATCCTCCGCCGAACTTGATCGCGTGGACCATCAGCGGGGCCAGCTGATGCAGCGGCACGCGCAGGCGCCAGCCCGCAGCGAGCGGATACTCGTCGTCGTAGCCGTGCCAGCAGTCGTCGCCGAACCCACCGAACAGGGCCATCATCGCGAGGTCGAACTCCCGGTGGCCACCATGGGCGGCCGGGTCGATGAGCCAGCTCACGCCCCGACGGTCGACGAGTCGGTTTCCCGCCCACAGATCGCCGTGCAACAGAGCAGCGGGTTCGTCCGCGGCGTCGATCGTCGAGAGCCGGTCGGCGATCCGGAGGAGCCGACGAATCGATGATTCGGAGAGCGCGCCGTCGTCTCGCGCCAGCCCCGCCAGGGGGAGGAGTCGGTTCTCGGCGTAGAACTCCGACCACGTGGACGTCGGTTCGTTCGGCAGCGCTCGACTCCCGGTCGTGCGACCGTCGATCCGCCCGAACGTCGGCGCACCGACCCGATGGAGTTGCGCCAGTCCTCGACCGAAGTCGGCCTCGGTCGAGGTGGCCGGTGGTCCTTCGTCGATCCACTCCAACACGAGCAGATCGCCGGCCACCGCGATCACCCGAGCGACATCGACGCCGACGGGACCGGAGGAGGCGACCTCCGCGCGCTCGACGCCGTCGGTGAGCCACGACAGCCCGGCCGCTTCGGTCTCGAAGAAGTGTGGCGGCGGGTCGGCATGGGTCTTTGCGAACACGGTCCGCCCGTCTGCGAGTTCGGTCCGGTACGACTCGGCGACATCGCCTCCCGACACGCGTCGCATCGCCACGACCTCGACGGCGAGTTCCTCGGCGATGCGCCGTGCGAGGTCCCCGGTCACGGGCGTTCGTCGGCGCCCGCAACGGTCTCGAGGTGGTCCCAGCGGCTGCCGGACGGGTCACAGAACACCGCGACCCGGCCAGTCGGCTCGTCGCGTGACTCCTCTTCGAGCCGGACGCCACGTGCCCGAAACGCATCGCGATCCCGGTCGAAGTCATCGGTGTGGAGGAAGAGCGACACCCGGTGTCCGGTCTGATCGCCCACCCTGGCCCGCTGCTCCGCCGTGGTCGCACGGGCCAGCAGCAGGCGGATGGAACGTCGCTCGTCCTCTGTCCCGGGCGGGGCCACGACAACCCATCGCTTGTGGCCTTGATCCAGGTCG
>Ga0316197_10002237_pt1 | contig 13864 bp, 9 predicted proteins | sample OudBiesiAoxic_MG_FD_204939 | JGI IMG/M metagenome (GOLD analysis project Ga0316197, IMG submission 204939) | Coastal sediment microbial communities from Oude Bieten Haven, Netherlands - site A oxic | ecosystem: Environmental > Aquatic > Marine > Coastal > Sediment | place: Netherlands...
CGAGCGCCTTGATCGTCGCATTCTCCTCGAATGTCGTGCCGGTCTCGTCGGCTGGTGGGATGTCCGGGTAGCTGCGCAGATCGACGATTTCGGCGAAATGCTCCCCGAGGATGGCGCGGATCTCCTCTGTCTTGTGCGAGTTGTGCGTCGCGATGACTAGGGTCGATTGCATCCGCCCACCTAGCGCCCGTCCGCGCCCCAGTTCAAGCCGAGAACGAGACAATCCGCCGCACCAGTTCCCCGCCCCACAGACCGGCTGAGGATTTCTTCCCTTTCCCACCGATTGGGCATTGCAATGCGAAGGGCTTGCATGTCCTTTTCACGTTCCACTCTGCAGAAGCCCAAAATCCGATGAGCGAACGACGCAAGCAATACCCATTCGATACGATCGAGAAGAAATGGCAGGACATCTGGGCGACCCAGAAGACCTTCGCGACGCCGAACCCCGGCGATCCCTCGTTCGATCCTAACAGACCCAAATACTACGCCCTCGACATGTTCCCCTACCCGAGTGGCGAGGGGCTGCACGTCGGTCACCCGGAGGGGTATACCGCCACCGACATCCTGTCGCGCTACAAGCGCAAGCAGGGGTTCAATGTCCTGCACCCGATGGGCTGGGACGCCTTCGGCCTGCCGGCGGAGCAGTATGCGATCAAGACCGGGCAGCACCCGCGCATCACGACCGAGGCGAACGTCGAGAAGTTCAAAGCCCAGCTGAACCGGATCGGTTTCTCCTACGACTGGGCGCGCGAGGTCAACACGACCGACCCCGAATATTTCAGGTGGACGCAGTGGATTTTCTTGAAGCTCTACAACAGCTACTACAACCGCCGCGAGAAGTCTGCCCAGCCGATCGACCAGCTCGTCGAGCGGCGCCGCGCCGATATGCCAGAGGAGAGCGACGAGGAGCGCAACGCCTACATCGACTCGCGGCGTCTCGCCTACGTCGCCGAGGTCGCAGTCAACTGGTGCCCGGAGCTCGGCACCGTGCTCGCCAACGAGGAGGTGGTCGACGGCAAGTCCGAGGTCGGCGGGTTCCCGGTCGAGCGGCGCCCGATGCGCCAGTGGATGCTGCGCATCACCGCCTACGGCGACCGCCTGATCGACGAGCTAGAGGAGCTAGACTGGTCGGAGGGGATCAAGGCGCTGCAGCGCAACTGGATCGGCCGCAGCGAGGGCGCCGACGTCGTGTTTGCAGTCCCTCAGATCCAGGAGAAGATCACCGTCTTCACCACGCGGCCCGACACTCTGTTCGGAGCCACCTACATGGTGCTGGCCCCAGAGCATCCGCTGGTCGATCAGATCACTAGCGGCGATCAGAAGGAGTCGGTGGCAGAATACCGTAAGGAGATCGCGAGCAAATCGGACCTCGAGCGCACCGACCTCGCCAAGGACAAGAGCGGCATCTTCACCGGCGGCTATGCGATCAATCCGGTCAACGGTGAAGAGATCCCGATCTGGATCGCCGACTACGTCCTCATGAGCTACGGAACTGGCGCGATCATGGCAGTGCCCGCGCACGACGAGCGCGACCACGAGTTCGCCAGAAAGTTCGACATCGAGATCCGCCAGGTCGTGAGGGACCCAAGCGCAGGTAGAGGCGAGGACGAGAGCGAGGGCGGTGTCGGTGATGACGATGATGAGGAGGAGAGCGACGAGCCCTGCTTTGCCGGATACGGGATCGCCATCAACTCGCCGCTGATCGACGGTCTGCCGACAGCCGAGGCGAAGGCAAAGATGATCGACTGGCTCGAGAACAACGGCTTCGGCCGGCGCTCGATCAACTTCAAGCTGCGCGACTGGTTATTCTCCCGTCAGCGCTACTGGGGCGAACCATTCCCGATCGTCTGGGAGGACGGCCAGCACCGCCAGGTGCTCGACAACGAGCTGCCGGTCGAACCGCCCGAGATGGACGATTTCAAACCGACCGGGACGGCTGACCCACCGCTGAGCAAGGCGACCGAGTGGGTGCAATATAGTGACGCGGCACGGCGCGAGACCAACACCATGCCGCAGTGGGCCGGCTCGTGCTGGTACTACCTGCGCTACTGCGACGCGCGCAACGACGAGCGCTTCGTCGGCGAGGACGCGGAGAAGTATTGGATGGGAGACGGCGACGGCAAGACCGGCGGCATCGACATCTACGTCGGCGGCACCGAGCACGCGGTCCTGCACCTGCTCTACGCACGCTTCTGGCACAAGGTCTTGTTCGACCTCGGCTACGTCTCGAAGCCGGAGCCGTTCCAGCGCCTCGTCAACCAAGGCATGATCCTCGGTGAGGACGGTCAGAAGATGTCCAAGAGCCGCGGTAACGTCATCAACCCGGATGATGTGATCGACGAGTACGGCGCCGACTCGCTGCGCCTCTTCGAGATGTTCATGGGCCCGCTCGAGCAGGTCAAGCCTTGGAGCACGAAGGGGGTCGAGGGTGTCTACCGCTTCCTGTCGCGCGCCTGGCGACTGTTTATGGAATCCGACGCCGAGGGGAACTGGTCGCTGAGCGGGAAGATCACCGATATCGAGCCGACCGGCAAGCAGCGCAAGATCCTGCACGAGACGATCAAGAAGGTCACGCACGATACCGAGGCGCTCGCCTTCAACACGGCGATCTCAAAGATGATGGAGTGCGTGAACGAGTTCACCCAGGCCGAAGAGCGCAGCGCGAGTGCGCTCGCCACCTTCCTGCAACTGCTCAACCCGTATGCCCCCCACCTCAGCGAGGAGCTCAACGCACAGCTCGCTGCCAGCTTCTATTGTGTCGCGGACGAGGCGCTCGTCCACCAGACATGGCCCGTCCACGATGAATCATTCCTCATCGAGGACGAGGTCGAGATGGTCGTCCAGGTGAACGGCAAGCTGCGCGACAAGATCACCGTCGCCATCGCCGCCACCAAAGAATCGATCGAAGCGGAGGCGCTCGCGGCAGAGAGAGTCCAGCCCTTCCTCGAGGGCAACACCGTGCGCCGCGTCATCGTTGTCCCCGGCAAGCTAGTCAACATCGTCGCCAACTGAGCTCGCCCGATCCCCTACCGCTCCCGGCTGGGCAGCGGCGCCGGGTTGGAGGGTCACGAAATTCGCGAGGGATGCGCGGAAGGCTCCGATCCCTGGCTCACCCGATCAGCTCCGGGATCGGCCGACCACCGAACTGGCTAAGCTGCTTGAAGCGGCCGGCGTGGTAAAATGTTAACTTGTTGTCGTCGAGCCCGAGCAGCTTCAGCAGGGTGATGTGGAAATCGCGGACGTGGTGGACGCACTCGACCGCCTCGGTGCCGGTCTCGTCTGTCGCGCCGATCGTGTGTCCGGCCTTGCAGCCCCCGCCGGCCATCCAGATTGTCATCGCCTTCGGGTTGTGGTCGCGGCCGTACGAGGTGCCGCCGCCACGCACGCCGTTGTCTGGGGTGCGACCGAACTCACCGCACCACACGACGAGCGTGTCTTCGAGGAGGCCGCGACGTTTGAGGTCGCGGATGAGGGCGGCGATCGGTTGGTCCACCTGCCGGATCAGGTTGCCGTGGGCGCGCTCGATGTAGTCGTGGCTATCCCAGCTGCCGGCGTAGAGCTGGACGAAGCGCACGCCTTTCTCGACAAGCTTGCGCGCGAGCAGGCACTTGCGACCGAAAGCGTCGGTGTCGTCACTGCCGATCCCGTATTCCTCCTTGATCCTTTCAGGTTCGGACTCGATGTCGATCGCGTCCGGCACCCCCATCTGCATGCGGAACGCGAGTTCGTAGCTGTCCATGCGCGCGGCGAGCTCCCCGTGGTGCGGGTGTTGTTGCTGGTGGGAGCGGTTCAGCTTCGCCATCAGATCGAGGTTCGATCGCTGCAGTTCTGGCGTGACGCCCCTGGGCGGTTTGAGGTCGAGGATCGGCGAGCCTTTCGGGCGCAGGGTCGTCCCCTGGAAGTGTGCGGGCAGGTAGCCGTTGCCCCAGTTCGCGGAGCCGCCCTGCGGGTAGGAGACCTCGGGCAAGACGACGAAACCCGGCAGGTCCTGGTTCGCCGACCCGAGCCCGTAGGTCACCCACGAACCGATGGCCGGGTCGCCGCCGAAGCGGTTTCCGCAGTTCATCTGGTACATCGCCGTCGGGTGGTTGACGCTATCCACCTGGCAGCCGCGGTAGAAACACAAGTCATCGGCCACGCCGGCGAGGTGTTGCCACGGGTCACTCATCCAGGCACCGCTCTCGCCATGTTGGCGGAACTTGAACGGGCTCTGGACGAAGTAGCGCTTGCCGCTCTCCATCGCCGACTTCTGTTCGCCGGACCGGTTGAACTCCTTCATGTGCAGTTTCGCGAGCGTCGGCTTCGGATCGAAATTGTCGATGTGCGACGGCCCGCCCTCCATCATCAGGAAGATGCAACGCTTGGCGCGCGCCGGCAGGTGGGCGAGCTTCGGTGCCAGCGGGTCGTCCGAATCTCTCTTCCCTCTCTGCTCGGCGGCGAGCATCGACGCGAACGCGACGCTGCCGACGCTGGCGCCGAGCCCATAGAGGAAATCACGGCGCGTCGGGGCGTGCAGTGCCCGCCCTCCAGCACAGGGGAATGGGTAGTCGTTATACTCTTTCATCGCTCGGGTCGCTCATTGCCAGCAGTCGATTGTGTTCACGTTTCGCGCGCGTCAAAATGGAGGTCGGGGCTTTCTGTTCGATCAGATCTTCGACGAGCGGGAGCAGCTCGTGGCGCAGCGAGGGGTAGCGTTCGCACATCCTGCGGGCGGCCGTCATCGCGTACCCCCGGATCGCGATCGCCTCTCCGAAGTCCGAAACGAATCTCATCGCGACATCGAATACCTCGCCTTCGATCGACTCAGGAATCTCGACGGTCTGCAACACGCGCATCGTCGCGCGCCTGACGGCGTCGTGCGGTGAAGCCTCGAGATTCTCTAGCATCTGCGGAAGGTGCGGGACGAGGATCGCCTGGTCGAGATCGATGATTTTCCCCAGCACGGCGCCAGCATTCTGCTGGACGATCACCTCCGGGTCGGTGCAGAAGCCTAGCAGCGATGGGAGCTGGTCGGGGTCCTCTAGGCACTCGGCGGCGATGGAGTCCCAGTTCCACTTCAGGTTCCTGCGCCTGAGCTTCTCCCTCAGTTGCGCCGGTGTTGCCGCTGTCGGACTAGTAGACATAGACGAACTCATTGGAGTTGAGGATGACGAGGCAGATCTCCGCTAGCGCGCGAACCTCGACGCTGGCATCCGCGGGCTGCAAGTCGGGGACGAAGTCGCGATACGGCCCGAGTGTCTCGCTAAACGTGAATCGCAGCCCGGTGTTCTCGTCCACCGCCTTGCGTACGACCTCGGTCGGGTACTCGGCGCGGCGTGGCTCGATCGTTTTGTGCTGCTCGATCATCTGCTCCCAGTGGGAGATGCAGAGGGCAGATTCTTCCGCCGTCGGCGCGCGGCCGTACGCGAGCCTGAAGATGCGGTCGATCGCTGCCGCTCTGCCCAGCCCAGCGCGTTCGTCGAAGGCGCGCTGCGCGAACGCGAGCGCCCGGGCAGCGCTCGACTCGCTGTTGAACAGGCTGAACACTTGCGGCGTCACCGTGGAGGCATCACGCTGCTCACAAGAGAAATCGGGGGCTGGCTCGTTGAATACCTCCATGAACGGATCGCGCAGACCGCGGATCTTCTGGACGTAGATCGACCTGCGGTGGCGTTGCTCCGGCTGTGGGTTCGGCACCCAGGAGGGCGCGAAGGTGCCCATCACCATGCGCGGTTGCAGCGCGGCCTCGATATTGATCTCGGGCCGCACCGGGATTCCACCAAGCTTGTAGTTCAGCTCGCCACTCACCACCAGCGCCGCGTCGCGCATCTCTTCGCCGGTCAGCCGGCGCGGACGGAAGACGGCGTAGGAAGAACCGAGCGGGTCGAGCTCCTTCAGGACAGCGGGGTCCGGATGCTTGCCGCTGCGGCCGTAAGCATCGCTGAGCATGATGGTGCGGTGGAGCGCTTTGATCGACCACTCGCCCTCGACGAATGAAGCAGCCAGCCAGTCGAGCAACTCCGGATGGGTCGGCTTCTTGCCAGTGCTGCCAAAGTTGTTTGGGTTGCCCGCCAGCGGCTGGCCGAAGTGCCACAGCCAGACCCGGTTGACGAGGCTGCGCGTCGTCAGCGGGTTGCGCGGGTCCGCGATCCACTTGGCGAGCGCGAGCCGCCGGCCAGCGGGACGATCCGGGATCTCGGCGCGCAGATCCGGGTTGAACGCTTCGATGGCACTGAGCGCGTCGGGCTCCACCGGATCCGCCGGCGAGAACGGATCGCCGCCAGTGAGGATCGCGGTGCGCTCGATCTCGCCCTTATCCATCGGTTTCTCGGGCATGCGCAGCGGCGAGGAGACCGCCTTCATGTGCGGTGTCGCGCCCGTGTAGACGGCGAACGCGTATGGCTCGTAGCGGTCGAACTCCCACTTCAAGCGTTCGGCGCCCTTGCGCGAGACGGTTCCTATCCCGTGCTCCTGAGCACCGAATCCGACGTGGCGTGGTGGGATCTGATCCTCGGTCACCTTGGCCTTCTTCAACCGGGTCCGCGCCGAACTGAAACGGTTGCCCGACTTGGCAAGCGCAGCCTCGAACGGCTTCGGGTCAAGCCCCTGCTCCTCCAGCCACGCACGCGCTGCCTCCACCTGCAACTGGTTCAAGCGGTCGAGCGTCTCGGAATACGCGGCCTGCCTCTCCACGAGGTACTTTCTCTCCCCGAATCCCTCGCGGCTCTCCTCCGGCAGAAATTCTGCCCGCCGCTCGGCCAGCTGTGTCGTCGCGAACACCGCCTGCATCGAATAGTAGTCCCGCGTCGGCACTGGGTCGAACTTGTGATCGTGACACTTGGCACATTGCAGCGAGTGCGAGAGGAAGGTTTCACCGACCGCGTTCGTCACATCGTCGAGGAAGCGCTGACGGGCAACCTTCGCGACCTCCATGCCGGTCAGCTCCCACGGCCCCATGCGCAGAAACCCGGTCGCGACCAGCTTCTCCGGGTCTCCAGCATCGATCTCGTCGCCAGCGATCTGCTCCCGGATAAATTCGTCGTACGGCTTATCCGCATTGAACGCGCGCACGACGTAATCGCGGTAGCGCCAGGTATTGCCGCGGTCGTAGTCGTTGGCGAAACCGGAGCTGTCAGCGTAGCGCGCCACGTCCAGCCAGTGGCGCGCCATGCGCTCGCCGTAGTGCGGGCTGGCCAACAGCCGATCCACCAGATCCGACTTGGCTTGCGCCGGGCCATGCGCGTACGCCTTCTCAAACTCGGCGACCTCCTGCGGTCGGGGGGGGAGCCCGAGCAGATCGAAACTCGCCCGCCTGATGAACGTGCGGGCATCGGTTTCGGGCGCCGGATCCAGACCTGCGGGCATTGCCTCGGCGATGAGGTGGTCGATTGCGGCCGGGCCCTCAGGGGCGCTGGGTTTCGAAACCGGCTGGTAGGCCCACAGGTCTTCCGGCTTGTAGCGGCGGTTCGCCCACTCCTGGTTGAGTGCCTGGCTCGTCCTCACACGGATGCCATCAGCCGCCAACAAGCGATCGGCATCTTTCTGGATCGCGGCACGTGCCGCACCCTCCGGCCAAGCTGCCCCACCTGCAATCCACTCACGCAACCATTCACGCTCGTTCTCCTTCAGTGCGTCCGCATCCTTCGGCGGCATCGCCTCCCAGTCTTCGTGCCCCCGCGTCACCGACAGGTAGAGCGGACTCTCCTCCGGCTTCCCTCTCAGGATCGCGGGCTCGCCGCTCTCGCCCCCAGCGAACAGCCCCTTGCTCGTCCGCATGTCGTAGTCGCCCTTGATCTTCTCTGGCTCGTTGCCATGGCAACCGTAGCAGCGCTCTTTCAACAGCGGCTGCACGCGCAAAACGGCGAGCTGCTCCGGGCTGAGCGACTCGGCCGGTGCTGCCGCTACGGGAACGAGCAGCAGCGCTGCTGGGAAGAGGGTTCTGAGGCCGATTTTACGCATTGTAGGGGCAATTGGAATTCACAGCGGGGCGCCGCAGCTCCGTGGTGGTGACTTTCAGTCGCCACACTATAGCTGTCATCGTGGCGACTAAAAGTCACCACTACGAGCTCTGGCTCGATCATACCGTATCTGGATGTGGACGCTGGTAGCCATCGCGGTAGGCGCGCTGCAGCAGCCGCGTGGCTTCAGGGTCTCCACTCACCTCGCGTTTGACGGGGTCGTAGGCCAGCGGACGCTTCAAGTCCATCGAGAGGTTGGCGAGGATGCAGCTGGCGGTGGAGATGTGCCCCTCCTCGATGTCGGCGACCGGGCGCGACTTGTTGGCGATCGCTTCCAGGAAGTCGAGCATGTGTCCGCGCGTCGCCGGGGCGGCGTGAAGTTCGATGTCCTTCTCGCTCACATCCTCGGGGTACTTCTCGCGCTCGTACACGCAGTCCTTGTGGATCGCTCTGCCGCCGCCACGCGGAATGAAATCATAGCGCTGGACGCTCGCCTTGAGCGTCCCCTTGTCACCGTAGAGCATCAGCGCCCACGGGTAGTCGGGATCCGGCGGGCTGCCCCAGCTGCGGTGCTGCCAGACCACCGAGAGATCCGGGTAGTCGAAGGTCGCGGTCTGGGTGTCGGAGATGTTCGACTTGCCACCGGTCTGGACGAAGATGCCGCCGGTGGAATCGATGCGCTGCGGCCAGCCGAGACCGAGCATCCAGCGCACGGTGTCGAGCATATGCACGCACATGTCGCCAGTAATGCCGTTGCCATACTCGCGGAAGGTGCGCCACCAGCGGCGGTGCGGGATGCCGTCGTACGGGCGCAGCGGCGCCGGCCCCGTCCACGACTCGTAGTCGAGGAAGTCCGGGACCTCCTCGAGCGGCGGGTCCCCGTTCGCGCGCATGTGGTAGTAGCAGCAGATCTCAGCATGGCCGATGTCGCCGAGCAGACCGGCTTCGATGATGTTCTTCTTCGCCTCGATCAGGTGCGGTGTGCTCTTGCGCTGCGTGCCGACCTGGACGACGCGATCGTACTTGCGCGCCGCCGCCAGCATCGCCTCACCCTCCATCACATCGACGCTGATCGGCTTCTGCACGTAGACGTGGGCGCCAGCCTTGACCGCATCGATCATCTGCAGGGCATGCCAGTGATCCGGCGAGCCGATCAGGACGATGTCGAGATCCTTCTCCGCCAGCATCTCCTTGTAGTCCGAGTAGGTGCGCGGTCGCTTGCCCGACTCCTGCCGCTGCGCGATCAGGTCCGCGGCCCCGGCCAGCATGTTCTTATCCACATCACAGATCTTGACCACCTCGACCGGGGCGACCTGGATGAGGCGCAGGACATCGCTCTTCCCATACCAGCCGCAACCGATCAGACCGACGCGGAACGGTTTGGCTGGCTGAGCATCGTCCTGCGCCCGCGCGCGCAGCGTGGTCGCGGCAAGTGAGGCGGAGGCGGTTCCGAGGAAGCGGCGTCGGTTGATTGTGGGTCTCATGGTTATAATGATTGTGTCACTCTAGGCATCGGGATCTCCTCTTTTTGAGACCGATTGGGTTTTGAATGTAAGGAAATCCGACACTTGGGGCGATCGCGACATCAGGCGAGCTAAAACGCATGAATCTCAGCCTAAAATGTGACAAGTGTGACGCTGACGCCTCCCCAAATGTGATCCGCCTGTCGGAAGTCTTAACACATTCCTAGGAAATCCTCACAGGGAAAATAGCAGGAAATGGGGTTCTTGGCCATGTTTAAACAATTCATCTTGAGCATGTTAGAAAAATTTGGCGCATGATTTTTTTGCCTCGTGGTATAAATCCTGCTCCTAATTTGAATCGGAGGTTCCCCTCCCAAATTAACTCGATAGAAACCCAATCACTATGAAATATAATCAAATGCGTAATAAATTTGCCACCCAGATAGGTGTATCTGCCGCGCTGGTAATTTTCTCTGCAGCGCTTGCTCCGGCGGCCCAATTCATCCTTTCGATTGATGGAACCGATGCAATCTTCCTCGCTGGTCGAGACGACATCACCGTGCCTAGTCCGAGTGACCCTTGGACGGGGCCTGCTGGAGGCTTCCTGGTTCGTCATGGTAGTGCGACTCCCGAAGAGGCGATGGAGACGTTCCCCTCAAGCATTCCGGTCGCCACTGGAGACACGGTGAAAGTCGCTGATCCGGCCGTTGGTGGCATCAACTTTTTCAATGGCTTTGGGCCGCCATTCTTCGGGCCGGAAGGCAACTCACCGACGAGTTCGTTGACATCACTGGGCGACCTGAGCGGTTACCTTGGAACCCAGGGAGCTCTGGCAGGGGTTTTCCTCGACGATAATAATCCAAATGGAAGTTCGCCACCGGCGACTTTGGACTTCTCAACCTCCGCCTCTCGTGATTTTCTGAGCCTTTCCCCTGGAATCGGCCAAGTGTTTTTCATCGGTGATGGGCAAACGAGCGGAGGCACGCTCCAGGAATTCGTCGCCCCGACCGGCGCGACAAGGCTCTTCTTTGGAATCCCCGATGGTTTCGGTTTCAATGGCCCTCCCGGAGCCTACGACGACAATGATGGTTCGTACCGGATCACCGTCGGTGTCAACGAAGATCCACCATCGAGCGTTCCGGAAGGCGGGAGCGGGGCAGTTTTACTCGGAATGGGAATCCTCGCGATAGCGATAGGAAAAAGATGCCGGGGCATTCGCGGCACAGCTAAGTCGAACTAAAAGTAGGGCACCCGGAGACCAACAGCGGATTTCGCTGCAGCGCTATTTGAGGGAAGCGGTCGAGCTCGGCAAGTCCGACCGACCGCTTCCCTAGACTCACAAATCGGTGTGGAAAATTCGGATCACGTCGTCGCATACTTCTTGGCCAGCCGGGCTAGCCCAGTGCCCCGGCCTGTGTCACGGTAGATAAAATTCCGCAACCCGCGCACGAACTTCACGTTGCATCATTGTCGCCACGTAGCCGTTACCGAATTTCTTCGCCTCCTCTTCGCGCTCGGATTTGCGCTCTATCTCGGCGCTGTTGCTGATCCCGCCGACCTTCTCGACCTCGCCCTCTAGCAGCATCCTCAGCTTGTGCGCCAGGCAGATGGAGCCGCAATCGTTAGTGCGAGCCTATCATCGATTCGCCAACCGAGTTCGATGGTTTGGGGGGCGGCTAATGGCGCACGGCCTGGAGATGCGCGCGATCAACGTCAACAAGACCTTGCGTGATGAGATACGGGCGAGGGCGAGCCTTGCTAGCGTATTGGAGATCTCTCGCGGCGCAGCCGCGCTCCAGCACTACCGCGAGAGAATCGAGAAGTTCACCTGCGCCAGTCGAATGGCAGCATTTGGAATGAGGCCTTCGAAATCGCTGGCGATATCGACTACCAGCGACTGTTCGGCTTCCTCAGCACTCGCGATATCTCACCGCAGCCCGTCCTCGAGCAAGCAATCAAGGAGAAGTCGCCGTGGATGCTGGGCGCGTGCGTAGCACACCGCCAGGGGCGTGGCAATCTGGCAACCGCGATCTGAACCGGGCTGCCCCACGGGGACTTGACTCTAGGGGACAGGTGATTCCAAGCGTCGGATCTCTTACATACTTCCAATCCGCAACCATCGTCACGCGCATTGGCGGGTGTATCATTGGCTAGAGCCACGCACGTGTTGGACGATGATTTGGGACTTGGTGAAGCGATCGTGTCGCAATTGGCCGGGGCAATGCTTGCGAAATCCGCAATGGACAACTATACGATCTCACGATGACAGAGGAAAACCATCCAACCCCGCGCAAGCGGGGCAGACTCGGACTGAGCTTGGCGGCGGGTGCCTTGTTCATTCTCGCGCTTGTTTGGTTCGGGCGAGACGCCGCGGATGAGATCGAGGCCATGGAGGCCTGGGTGGCCCAGCATGGGATTATGGGGCCCATCGTGTTCGCGGGCGCGGTGGTGATCCTCACCTCGGTGTTCGTGCCATCGACCGCGCTCTCGATTCCAGCTGGCGCGCTGTTCGGCTTGGGCTGGGGCGCAGCCGCGATGATCGCCGGCGGCATCGCGGCGGCTGCCCTCGACTACTTCATCGCGAAGAAATGGCTACGCGCCCGTATCGAGAAATCTCTCGCGCGTCGCCCCAAACTCCTCGCCATCCAGCGGGCGGTGGAAAGGGAGGGATTGCGATTTCAGTTCCTGTTGCGCATGGCACCCATCAATGCGGTCTTGGTTAGCTACATTCTCGGCGCGGCTGGGGTGCGTTTCCGCCCCTTCATCCTCGCCGCGTTTGGCATCGCCCCCTGCCTGTTCGTGGAGGTCTACTTCGGTCACCTCGCGAAGCATGCCACCAAGGCAGCAGCGGGTGCGAGCAGCCAATCCCACCTGCAACTCGCGATCTCGGTCGCCGGCTTCCTGGTGTGCCTGATCGTCCTCATCCGCATCGGACACATGGCACGGCGAGCCATCGCAGAAGCGGAGGCGGAAGAAGCTGGCGACCAGTGACCCGCAGGAGTGGTTTGCGCGGCAAAAGAGGCGCTGCCTTGCACAATTCATGCGCAGTCTAGGAGCGGGATCCGACGAGGCTAAAGCATGGAAAAAGCACACTCGATTTTAGTTGGCGTCGACTTCTCTGACTGCTCGGTGAGCGCGCTTCGTCAGGCCGGTCGGCTGGCGCTGCGGGATGGGGCAAAGCTTGCCGTGGTGCATGCGGTGACGCCGGATTTTATCGAGCATTACCGCGAGAGCTTCGTCACGCCCGAGACCGACATCATCGAGAAGATCCTCCAGCAGGTGAAGGCCTTCGCCAGGGCGAACCTGGCTAGCGGTGCCGAATTCGACGCCCAGGTCTATGTCGGGCACCCGTTTGTCGAAATCCTGAGGGCGGCGAAGGAGTGCGCGGCAGACCTGCTGGTCCTCGGCTCCCACGGGCTCACCGTCGGGTCGGGCAGCGTCGGCAACCTGGCGAGCAAGTGCGTCCGCAAGGCTCCGCTGCCGGTGCTACTGATCAGGGACGCCCACCGCGGCGAGTTTCGCAAGGTGGTCGCTGGCGTAGATTTCTCCGACACCTCATTCCTAGCTCTCAAGCAGGCGGCGGTTCTCGCCGAGCGCGATGGTGCTGCGCTGGAAGTGCTGCACGTCCACTGCCCGCCATGGTTGTGGGTCAACCATTACGCCTACGACTTGAAAGCCTTCCCCAAGGGCGACTACGAGCAGGAGTATCGCGCGGTGCTGCGCGACCAGATGGAGGCATTTGTCGGTCCGCTTCGCGAGCTGCTGCCCACCTTGGAGATCTCCACCCAAATCGTCGAAAACGAGGCCATTCTGCAGGGGTTCAGGGAATATCTGGAGCAGAGTGATGCCGACCTTGTCGCGATCGGGACACGCGGGCGCTCGGGCGTCAAATCGCTGCTGCTAGGGACGACTGCCGAGCGTCTACTGCATGACTCCCCCTGCTCGATTCTAGCGGTGAAGCCGACAGACTTCCAACACACCATCTAAATATGAAGCACCTGAAGAACATCCTCGTCGGAATCGACTATTCGGATCCATCTACCAGCGCCCTGCGCGAGGCTGGGCGGATCGCCGCCTGGGACCAGGCGCAGCTCACCGCGATCCACGTCATCGACGCCGAGGTGCTGCGGGATCTCGAGCGGAGCATCACGCTCGATCGCGCCTCGGTCTTCGACGTGGGGAGGAAGCGCTTGGAGTCCCACATCCGAGAGACCTTGGGTGATGGTAACGGCGTGAGGGTCGAACTCGTCGCCGGCCACCCATTCGAAGAATTGGCGCGCCAGGCAGCGGCCTCCGAAGCCGAACTCGTCGTGCTGGGATCCCACGGTGGCACGGCCCCGGGGTCGCATCGTGTCGGCGTCCTCGCCGAGCGCTGCCTGCGCAAGTTGAAACAGAATGTCCTGCTTGTGAGAGGGCACCAGGGCGAGCCATTCCGCAAGGTGCTCGCCTGCGTCGACTACTCAG
>Ga0316197_10002238_pt1 | contig 13858 bp, 17 predicted proteins | sample OudBiesiAoxic_MG_FD_204939 | JGI IMG/M metagenome (GOLD analysis project Ga0316197, IMG submission 204939) | Coastal sediment microbial communities from Oude Bieten Haven, Netherlands - site A oxic | ecosystem: Environmental > Aquatic > Marine > Coastal > Sediment | place: Netherlands...
CTGATTTAAAAAGCTTCTTCGCCAGTTTGATTAGCTCTCACTCGTGGAGCACCGTTAAACTCGACCGCAATGGCTTACAGTTTTTCTATCGCTACACTTTAAATAAACAATGGGTATGGCTTGATATCGTTAAGCCACCTCTTTGTTAGCCCACTTGGGTTCAACCGCCAGCTATACCAGATGAAGACTTGCACAAACTTAAATCTTTTGCATAAACCCTCCAGCTATTTTTAGAAGAAGTTCGTGACTCATTGATACACTTTACATAACCAGATTTGGTTGCTTGGTAGCCAAGATAACCTCTTGAAACTAAGCCAAGTAAACCTATGGCTAGTGATACATAAGCAACTTTAAGCCATACCTTACTATAAGAGGTCACCTCTCTTTGTGGATTACATAACTGATGCGTCATTATACCAATGCCTCCTAAGAGTAGGGGAGGAATAATTGCTAATGCAATGTAGGATGGGTATCCAAGCAACCTGACTCTTAGCTCTAATGACTGAAAGGGAAGCGCCAATTCTGCTGGCGCTCCAATTGCCAAATAACCGACGAGTAAGAGAGCTGAGAAAACGATACCCATCATTTGTACTTTTTTCATTGCTCACCCTTTTTCAATAAGTCTACCAACGAATCAGATACCCCTAGTTCATTATCAGCCCAGTCAAGTGCGAAACCCATACCAACTGAAACACCAGCAAATAATAACCCGCTAACCAGTACAGGAGCCCCGGCAGTGACAAAAATGACTGCGATTAAGGTTACTGCCCCAGTTGCAGCAACACCTTTAACAATATCGACAACCCCCCTACTTTCAACATGTTGCGTGCCATATTTTTTGTGCCCAAACCAAGCTGAACAACCTGAGGATTATTTACACGCCAACGGTTACCTTTAACGAGAGTTTTTAGGTGCTTTTTGTAACCTTTGATTATTACGTAGTCTTGACCATTGGCAGGTTTGACATAAGCCACAACCCCCATACCACCTAACCCTTTAGCGAGCTGATAAGCATCTTTGGCATTCGCTGCGCCGTCCCAGACTTTTTTAGAGTTATCTAACGTATCTTTGCCGTTGTATTCCAACCATAAGTTATTAGCAAACTCTTCAGCTTCCTCTAGCGACATAACCGCTAGATCAACAACCTTTTGGGTATACTCAACATCAAGTTGTTCACTTTTAGTAAAATCATACGGGGGCCAATAACCTGAACCTTGTGGTATTTGAGCGGTTTTCGAAGTGCCGACTTCGGTTACACTCGCTGAGGAATGTGCATTTTGATCTTTAGTTTGAATAGCAGCTTGAGATTCTGTTGAAGACAATGAAGATGATAACGCAGACATTTCCGCAGGCTGATATACATCACCGATGTTCACTGTACCACTACCAATCGTTACCCCTCCGCAACTAATCGCACCACCAGTAATGGCTGCTGGTTTGCCATTTATTTTGACGGTTGATGGAACCGGACGCTATGGTACGTCCATGAGGGGGGTGTTTGGGTTTATCGTGTGGAGCTAACGGATCTCCAACCCTTGCAGCGGGTTGACCATCAAATTTCACATCAGGAGAGCCTGCCGTAACAGGAGTAGGTGGAAAACCATCATGGTCAGTACCTATATCGCCAACTTTAACGCCTTTAGACATAACGTTTATCCTATCTTTATTCTTGTTCGAATATTATACCGATATACTTCGTTAAAAACGGCGATAAAGTAACTACGTTTGTGATTTGGATTCAAAGATTGCGATAGTGGGCTAACGCCGCATTAAGTAGTGAGCAACGCAACCACCCTACCTAAACCATTGTGACATAAACACTTAAACTGAAGAAAGTCGAAAACGCCATACGTTGGGAATCCGTCTTAAACGCTTTGTTGAACGAAGCCGCTTCGCGGCAGAATAAAATCTGTATCGTCCATACTCTCTGTACCTCCATCATTTCGATGGCTGATAATAGGAGTGAACACCATGAGCCCAACTGAACTAGAGCGATATCATCACCTTTATGAATTACACCTTACCAATTTAGCTCTGCAAGGTAAACGGCCTGCCACCATTGAGGCCTATTCTCGTGGAGCATCGTTAAACTTAACCGCAATAGCTTACAATTTTCTATCGCTACACTTTAAATAAACAATGGGTATGGCTTGATATCGTTAAGCCACCTCAATCCCAAAAAATGCCCGATATCATGACTCCACACCATGCATAACGCGACCGAGATAGCCGAAAGGCAAACATAATAAGGATAATAGCTGAAGTTAACCTAGAGGAGATATAACAAAAAAGACGATAAAAAACAGCTAACCCATTGATACGATTACTATCGTAATCTTATCTTGGCTTCGTTCGCCTTGAAAAAACACTCAAGGCGATACGCCCACCAAACTAGATCGCACAATTTACTATAAAGAAGCGGCTACGGGCTTGTTCAACACCCGGGATTTAACGCTGGCTGCGCAGCGCTTAATCCTTATTTGTTATATGTATTCTGCGCCTACAGTGAAGCATATAGCTCACTTAATGTCGGAAACTTCGAGCAATCCCAACCGCTTGGAAGCTTTACTTCCTTACACGACTCAACTAACTTAAGAGCTTTGGAGCTATCCGAAGAACAACTAACATCTGCAAGTTCATCGAGCAAAGTTAATTCATACTCTCCAGAAATAGGGCTTATGAATTTAGGCAATATGCCCCACCCTGTATCCCACGTATGCATTTCAAATTTTGATAATGCATACAAGTCTCGAATAAGGCTACCCTTGATAAACGGTAATCCTTTGAAATCCCGAAAACCAAAATTGTCAGCAGACTCCAAGTTTTCACGGCATAACTTCCAAGCCTGCCCAGCCACTATAAAGTTTGATGATGGTACATCACACGGGTCAAATTCAAACCTCAAGATTTGATGATGAATGTCGTCAAGCTGAGCATCAACCGCTACCCATCCCTTCCCTTTATCCCAATACTCACAAACCCAGTGATCTTCGAAATGGTTTTGAGCTAAATAAGTCGCAAATCCACTCCTTAGTCGGGCTGGAACTCCTTTTGACCTCAAAATAGAGCAAACCAATAGTGAAAAGTCTCTACAAATACTTACAACTCTATGGCTTGGTTTCTTGAACACATGAGAAGGTTCGCCTGATTTCAACATTGCTAAAGAGACTAAATCTTTAGCATACCGAGTTTGCATTTCTGTAAGTTTTTTTGAGGGGTCTACCTCGACGCCATAGTGTTCAAGCCAATACGAGTGAATAAGGTTGCCTTGAACAAATTTACATATACCCGCAATATCATCAGGCACTTCACTGATATCTAGTAGATTATTAGGGAGTTCTGTAAACTCCGTATTTTCTATATAGTCGTTGACAACCATTTATTTTTACAACCTTTTCGGAAATATCCACTAATACATATAACGCCGCAATAACACGTTTACTACTATGCAATTATACTTAAAATTTACGCCTTAAAACGAGAAACACCCGGCAAACTGAGATTGCCGAGTGTAGTAAATCGTGTTGATGCATTTGTTATATGCATATATACTTTGTACAACTATGTATTACAATGTGTAACTTATTAAGGTGTAATTATGAGAAATGAAATGCTAAGTACCCGCATAGACCATGATACTAAACTTGCTTTCACTAGCATCTGTGGTGAAGTTGGTCTAAGCACATCACAAGCAATTAAACTGTTTGCTAAAGCTGTCATTAACCATGGTGGTATTCCATTTGATCTACGAGTTCCGCAACCAAATGAAGTTTCTGCTGCTGCGATGAAAGAACTTGTTGAAAATAAAGGACATAAAGTTAACTCTATAGATGAGATGTTTTCTGAGCTCACTGAAGGCAAAGTGACAAATGTATAACCTAGAATACTCAACCCAATTTAAAAAGGATTTTAAGAAGATAACTAAGATGCCAATCTCCGATATCATCGAAGTTGGCAATATCATCTCTAAATTACAAAGAAATGAAACATTAGACCCTAAAAATGTAGACCATTCTTTAACAGGAAATTGGAGTGGTTTTCGCGACTGCCATATAAAACCAGACTTAGTTCTCATTTATCGTATATTTGATGAGCAACTACAACTAGCAAGAATTGGGTCACATAGCGATCTATTTTGAACCTGATACTGCATATAACGCCGCATTAAGTAGTGAGCAACGCTGCCGCCTAATCTAAACCATTGCGCCGTAAACACAAGACTCAACGATGGTATGAAAAATGCCATGCGTTGGGAATCTGTCTTAAACGCTTTATTAAATGTTATATCTATGAGTTAGATACTTGGTAATCAACACTATTAAGCCGACTAGTGCTGGAGCGAATATAAAAGCGGAAGTCTTGATTGACAAGATTAGAATGAGTTTTTCAAAGTTGTCTGCTTCCGAATAATCGCTAACAGGAAAGTAATAGATAGCAAGCCATACTGGTATGGAATAAAGAAGAGTGTGTGATTTGAACTTTTCTACGAAGCCCAACTTATTCGCTTTTCTTACATTTAGATAGCAACAAAATATACACATTAAAAACGAGATAATAGCTACTACAAATAGGCTGAATCCTATGACCATTCCCATATTTCACTCCTTACATTTAACGCCGCATTAAGGTGTGAGCAGCGTTTGGCTATACTTGAGCGAAGCGAAAAATGCCAAACGTTGCGAATCACTCTTAAATGCTTTGTTGAACGAAACCGCTTCGCGGCAGAGTGAAGCCTGCATCGTCCATACTTTCTGTACCTCCATCATTTTGATGGCGGATAACAGGAGTGAACACCATGAGCCCAACTGAACTAGAGCGATATCATCACTTTTATGAATTACACCTTACCAACTTAACTCTTCAAGGTAAACGACCTGCTACCATCGATGCCTATTCTCGTGCTGTACGTCGGATTACCGAGTTCTTTGACCGTTGTCCCGATACATTAAGTACGGCTGATTTAAAAAGCTTCTTCGCCAATTTGATTAGCACTCACTCGTGGAGCACCGTTAAACTCGACCGCAATGGCTTACAGTTTTTCTATCGCTACACTTTAAATAAACAGTGGGTATGGCTTGATATCGTTAAGCCCCCTCAATCCCAAAAACTGCCCGATATCATGACGCCACAACAAGTGGCTCTACTCATTAGCAGGACTCGACAACGCCGCTATCAAACCTTCTTTCTGACCTTATATACGATGGGACTTCGCTTGAGTGAAGGACTTAACTTAACTATCCACGATATTGACGCCCACACCATGCAAGTACACGTTCGAGATGGTAAGGGAGGTAAAGACCGATTGGTGCCCTTGCCCAAGCGAACCCTTCATGCACTTCGAATTCATTGGGTCTCTCATAAGCACCCTAAATTAATCTTCCCAGGATTAGGAACAAACCTTGATAAGCCGATGGACCGAGGCGGTATTCAAAAGGCCATGAAGTTGGTGCTCAAAGACTGTGGCATCCAAAAAATACTCTCTCCCCACTCACTTAGACACTGCTTTGCAACGCACCTTTTGGAACAAGGGCTCGACCTTCGCTCCCTACAAATCTTGCTCGGCCATGCCAGTCTGAACACCACTGCCCGTTACACTCAAATGACACCACTCAAACAGCGTGACGCCGCACTAGCCATAAACCAACTTGCAGCACGTTAACCTTAATCTGGGAGGAAGCATGAGTATTTTCATTGAATTGTTACGCGCTCATAAAGATGAGCTTGAGCGCCACCTCCTATCACCAAAAGTGAACACTCAAGTCAGCCACGACATTCGCAAGGCGATGTCCGCCATGCTTAGGTGTAAAACCGAGCAACAAGGCCGCTCGCAATGGTTTTGCTCGAACTGCCATCACGATGACCGACTGCCCTTATCCTGTGGGCATCGACATTGCCCACAATGCCAACACCGCACCACTTGTGATTGGGTTCTACGCCAAAAACAAAAGCTTCTGCCTACACACTACTTTATGACCACATTCACCTTGCCATATCAACTGAGAATACTCGCTAAAAAACAGCCCAAAGCGCTGTATCAAGTGATGTTCTCGGTTGTTGCCAGCGTGCTAAAAAGCTTCGCTCAAAAAGAGCAAAAAGGAGAACTGGGTTTTACCGCCGTACTACATACTCATAGCAGAAAAAGAGACCTGCATCCGCACATACACGTTATCTCGGCAAGCGGAAGGTATGACTCATCTAAACAAGTATGGCACAAAGGCAACAAAAGGTACTTATTTAACGAGTTCGCTCTTGCCAAGGTCTGGCGAGCGCGATTACTTGAGGCCATCAATCAACACCCTCAACTGTGGTTGCCTAAATCTATACCGAAACAATGGGTCGTCGACTGTCAAGGCGTGGGTTATGGTGAGGCTGCGTTGGAGTACCTGTCACGCTATCTGTACCGAGGTGTACTACCAGACAACGACATCATCCACAGTGATGACCATAATGTCACTTTCCGCTACAAGGAAAGTAAAACCAATGCAATAAAGACACGCACCTTACCCACCCTTGAGTTCTTGCTGCTCATCTTACAGCATGTACTGCCTAAAGGCTTACAAAGAGTGCGTGACTACGGTTTTTTACGTGGCCAAGCGAGAGCCCTGCGAGTTCGTATCCAACTACTCATGCTTGGCATTTTTTATCAAACTCCGCCAACTACTATGACTATCCGCACCAAAGCAATACGAACCTGCCCACACTGTCAGCATGACATGGAGTGCGTGGGAATAACGCGACCGAGATAGCCGAAAGGCAAACATAATAAGGATAATGGCTGAAGTTAATCTAGAGGAGATATAACAAAAAAGACAATAAAAAACAGCTAACCTATTGATACGATTACTATCGTAATCTTATCTTGGCTTCGTTCGCCTTGAAAAAACACTCAAGGCGATACGCCCACCAAACTAGATCGCACAATTTACTATAAAGAAGTGGCTACGGGCTTGTTCAACACCCGGGATTTAACGCTGGCTTCGCAGCGCTTAATCCTTATTTGTTAGGTAAATGTTGACTTAAATATACAGATTTTTCTTTATAGACTTTCGCCAACCACGATAGGATTGAACAATAGCCTCTGTGATATCAACCATCTCGCGAGCTAATTCACCATATGCTGCCGAGTCTTCCCAACTCCCTGCACGATCACAATTAAGCTGAGGAGCAAGACACATTTTAAAGTTAGTGACTGTTTGACCATATGGATACTCATCAAAATGCTCATCTACGAATGAGGTGAAATTTGATAAAGACTGACTGAGTTGAAGAGTAGTACCACTAAGCTCTGAGTTGAGAAATGAATTTGTAGACGAAGATGCTTGGTCTATAAAGCCTTTTAATTTCCCATAGTCGTCCCAATGAAGGGAGTCACCTGTTCTAACCCAAGAAATAAGGTTGTTTAAATAGTCTTCACTCATAGCCTCATTCAGCCCTTTGAACACCTCAAGATCATGCTTATCTCGTTTTTCAACTTTAGCCTTCGTATCCACGGACAAAGCCATTTCGTAGAGTCCTGAATTTACAAGGTGATAAATGAGACCCAAGCAACACAGAGCAAAGCCCCAAGCCGCATCTGAGCCGTTAGTTAAGGATAGTTCAAAGGCTCGTTCGAATACGGCATTTACAACTGTAATCCACAAAGGAGTGCTCATTAAAGAAAGCCCAGAAACCACAATGAGCCAAGTGATCTTGTTGTAAAATTTTGGCTTCAAAGCTTCGATTAACTTAAGGATAAAACTGAATATACTGTCCATTGTTCTCATAATTTATTATTTGCCTAACGCCGCATTAAGTAGTGAGCAACACTACCACCTTACTAAACCACTGCACCGTAAACACAAAACTCAACTTGAAGTGAAAACGCCGAGTGTTGCGAATCTGTCTTAAATGCCTTGTTAGTTTACCTACATGATGCAGCCAAAGTTTAGCGCCAAAGTGCTGAATTAGTTACAAAACTACTGGGTTTGGACGCAGAAGTAAAACGGAAAACTGCGAAACTCAAACCCAACTAACAAAACGAACTTGGCTATGAAGCGACATACGCTAAACAACCAAAATTGAAGCCCTCAAACTGACAAAGGATTCGTTCGACTAACCTGACAACCAAGTGCGACAAACCATTTTATGAGCAATATAGCCACCAAGAAAAAGAAGCCGCGCCAAAGAACTATCACGAAAAAGTTAGAGCCAGTAAGTAACAACCCAACCGCGAACGCTTCCCTTATAGTGCCACCGGAAAGTTCGTGAGATTAGCAAACCAACAGGTGAAAATCACAATCACCGGACAAGCTCTCGGAATAAAAACCCTTTTTCAACTCTTGTAAACTAACGCCGCATTAAGTAGTGAGCAACACTACCACTTTAATAAACCATTGCACCGTAATCACAAAACTCAACTTGAATTAAAAACGCCGAGTGTTGCGAATCTGTCTTAAATGCCTTGTTAGGTTACCTACATGATGCCGCCAAAGTTTAGCGCCAAGATCCTGAATTGGTTACAAAACTACTGGCTTTGGACGCAGATGTAAAACTGAAAACTACGAAACTCAAACCCAACTAACAAAACGAACTTGACTAAGAAGCGACATACGCTAAACAACCAAGATTGAAAGCACTAAAACTGGCAAAGGATACGTTCGATGAACCTGAAAACAAAGTACAGCTAAAGCCAACGTTCACGGAGTAGCCACCAAGCAAAAGAAACCACACCAAAGAACTATCACGAAAAAGTTAGAGCTAGTAAGTGACTACGCAACCGCGAACCCTTCCCATATAGTGCCACCGGAAAGTTCCTGTGATTAGTAAACCAACAGGTGCAAAGCACAATAACCGGACAAGCTCTTGGAATAAAATCCCTGTTCTACTCTTGTAAACTAACGCCGCGTTAAGTAGTGAGCAACGCCACCACCCTGCTTAAACCATTGTGCCGTAAACACTAAAGCTGAATCAAACCGAAAATGCCGAGCGTTGCGAATCTGTCTTAAACGCTTTGTTATGTACGTGCTCCCTCTGGCACGATCATAGGTAGGTCTGTACAGCCAAAGTCTAAACCAAACTGACTTAACAAACAGGTTAGCTGCCCCCTGTGATGGGTTTGATGATTGAAAATATGTTGGCAGAACTCACCAACTGTTCGTTCAATTACCTGCCCCTCTGTTGTCGTGTATCTGACTATTTGGTTACAGCTATCAGCGGTAAACTGATTAGTGATTTCCATGTAGGTCGAGTCTACAAGTTCTCGTAATTCGGAGAGTTCGTCTAGATTCGAGGCGAACGTGTCAGAAACTGACTTAGAAACGGGTAATTTCTCTAAAACGGTAGCTTCAACTGATACTAACCCATTTGCTACAAGGCGTTGTAGCATAATCAAGTCACCGAACAAAATATGATTCCAGTGAGCCATGATGGTAGGGAAAAATGAGTTGGTATTCTGATGCAACTGCTCATGAGTCAGCTTACTGCAAACACCAAGTAACTGCTTATTCATTCGCTGATTATACAGCGCCAACATCCTGAAATTTGAGGATAAATCCATTTGACCTCCAAAGTACATAACGCTTTATCTACGACAAAATGTCTTATAGTACACCTATAATATTTATCTATAGTGTTTTTATTAAAAATACCATTCTGTTCTAAAGCTATATGTAAATCAATGCAATAAAACATTTACCTCAGTGATATGACTCATGATCTACGACATATTGTCGTCTTATGAAGGAAATTCAAACTAAAGTCTATTGTATGTTAATTATTAAAAGTAAAAATGATGCCTGTTAAATCTCCATTTCTCAAAAGCATTGAGAATTTTATGAGCGCTCGACATTATGCAAAAAGTACCATATCGGCCTACTTATACTGGGTAAAACAATATATTTATTTTCATAACAAAACACACCCAGAGTTACTTGGTTCAGACGCTGTAGAGGCTTTTCTTAGCCATTTGGTTATAGATAAAAATGTCGCGTCAAAAACTCAGTCTCAAGCCCTCAATGCACTGGTTTTTCTTTACAAACAAATCTTAGAACAACCAATCGACATTGATATTCGCTTTAAAAAATCGAATAAAGATAGAAAGTTGCCAACGGTACTAACTCGCAATGAGATATCTCAATTATTGTCACAAGTCTCCCCTGATTTTTTATTACAAGTACAGTTAATGTATGGTTCTGGGCTTCGAGTTACAGAGTGCTTACGATTACGCTATCAAGATATCGACTTTCAATATTTAGCGCTAAGAATATGGCATGGAAAAGGAAATAAACACCGAGTGGTAACATTAGCAAAAGAGCTCGTTCCTATTCTTCGACATCAACAACAAACGGTACGAAGTTATTGGAAGCAAGACCTTAATAACCCGCACTTTTCTGGTGTACAACTAAATAGCGCATTAGCGAAGAAATACCCTAGTGCTCCCAGAGAATTAGGATGGCAATTCTTATTTCCATCTCAAAGGTTGTCATCAGATTCTAGAACAGGAGAAATACAGCGGCATCATATTCATGTAAAGTCGTTACAAAGGGCGGTAAAACAAGCGGCACAGAAAGCACATATCGAGAAACAGGTAAGCTGTCATACGTTACGTCACTCTTTTGCTACTCATTTATTGGAATCGGGGGCCGATATACGTACTGTACAAGAGCAGCTTGGACACAGCGATGTTAAAACCACACAAATCTATACACACGTACTGCAAAGTGGAGCTAATGGTGTTCGTAGTCCTTTATCCAATTTGTAGCCTATGTTTTGCTTAATCAAAACAAACTAAGCACCGCTGACATCGCGTGTTGAGTAAGACATCTCATTTCGATATAGAGAGCTATAGATATAGATAAAGCTATTACACTCTTATTTTCTTATCTTTCCCTTTACTGATAGTAAATCTCATTTAGAATGCTACCACTGGTTTTATTAATGGATTACTCATGTCATATTTACTCTCAATTACCCTTCTTTGGGCCTTCTCCTTCAGTTTGATTGGGGTTTACCTCGCAGGACAAGTTGATGCTTGGTTCTCTGTACTGATGCGTATTGGCTTAGCCACTTTGATTTTTATTCCATTTTTACGTCCTAAACAAGTATCCGCACCTATTGCCATCAAGCTTATGCTGATTGGTGCTATTCAACTTGGTTTAATGTACGTTTTTTATTATCAGTCATTCCTATACCTAACCGTTCCTGAAGTCTTACTGTTCACGGTTATGACACCAATTTATATCACTTTGTTAAATGATGCCTTTGAAGGTAAATTCCATCTTAACTTTATGATTAGTGCCGTGATCGCAACTTTAGGGGCTATCACCATTCGCTATAACGGTCTTGATTCTAATTTCCTGCTTGGGTTTGCTATGGTTCAAGGGGCTAATTTATGCTTTGCGACTGGTCAAGTTTGCTATAAACGCTTAATGAAAGATCAAACAATTGAACAAAAGAATGTTTTTGGCTTCTTCTTTATTGGCGCATTAATTGTCGCGACTGTCTGCTACGCTATTTTTGGCAACAGCGAAAAACTACCAACGACAACCACACAATGGGGCGTTCTGGTTTATTTAGGCACTATTGCTTCTGGCCTTGGTTACTTTATGTGGAATAAAGGGGCAACATTGGTCAACGTTGGTGTTTTAGCCGTGATGAATAATTTACTTATTCCTGCTGGTATATTAGTGAACTTACTTATTTGGAACCGTGATGCTGATATTTTACGTTTAAGTATTGGAGGAGGGTTAATCCTTCTTGCTTTGTTAGTAAATAATCAACTTGAAAAACGACGTCATCACTAAAAAAATGGTGAGTATGTACCTCAAGATACTCACCATTCCTCACCGCGCCCCTCTTTATTATTTTATATAAATCGCCTTTCTTATAGTCATTTTTTCCATAAACAATATTCATCTTCACAAGAAAAATTGCTTGTTTTACTTGCTCTCTTTTTAGCCTCATAGTCGCGGAAAATCTACTTCCTACTATTACTTTTTTGAGGCACTGCGGTGAACACAACAACATCAACTCAATCACAACCTGCTCTACTTATCCCTGTGATTGCACTTTCTTTATTTGCTGTCGCATCTGGCTATTTAATGAGCCTTATTCCATTGATGCTAAGCCAGTATGGGATTGAGGCGAAATACGCCAGTTGGTTAGCCAGTGCATTTTATGCTGGCCTTCTTGTTGGTGCAGGCCTTATTGAACCATTTGTTGCTCGTCTTGGGCATAAGAACGCTTTTGTATTATTTTTAGCATTACTTGCAGCCACAATTGTGGTCCTTCCTGCTATGCCTGTTGAATGGGTATGGATGACTGCTCGTTTTGTTGCTGGTATTGCGGTTGCAGGCGTATTTGTTGTTGTTGAATCTTGGCTATTAATTGGTGATGCAGAAAGCCGTCCAAAACGTCTTGGTTTATACATGGGTGCGCTTTATGGTGGTTCATCATTAGGACAACTTGGTATCGGCTTTATCGGTATTGAAGGTTTACTGCCTTACTACATGATCATTGGTTTAATCATGATGGCTATTGCTTGTTTGCTTTTTGGCAAAGGTGCACAACCACAAGTACAGCATCACAATGTGTTAAACCTGAAGCAAATTTTAAAACTAAACAAAGCATCCATCATGGGCTGTGTGGTTTCTGGTTTATTGCTTGGTGCGGTATATGGCTTAATGCCTTTAGAATTAAAACACAGAAATATTAACACAGCTCAAATTGGCAGTTTAATGGCACTAATCGTTCTTGGTGGTATGGCTGTTCAACCTCTTGTGTCTTACTTATCTAAGCACTTAGGAAAAACACTGTTAATGGCTCTATTTTGTATTTTAGGCGTGTTCTCTATTGGTTTAACTACATTAAGTGACAGTACTGTAGTTCTTGCTACGGCATTGGTTCTTCTTGGTATGGCTGCGTTTGCTATTTATCCTATCGCTATTTCTTTAGGGTGCGATACGCTAGATGAATCATATATCGTATCAGCAACACAAGTAATGCTATTTAGCTACAGTATTGGTTCAGTGTGCGGTCCTGTACTTGCAAATAGCTTAATGAATACGGCAGAAGGTTTAATGAGTTACTTATTTGCCATTCTATTAGCAACAGCTATTTATATGTTATTAGCAAGTATGCGCCAACACCGTCCAATGGTTGCTGGTGAATAAGCAGTAGGATTTACGAAAGGTGCGCGTTACAATGCGCACCACAATCGCTAAAGGTAATAGACAATGGAAGATACTCAATACGTTGTAGAATGGGGTGATACGATTACCCTTAATTTTGAAGGTGCCCAACTTGTTTCGGCTTATCATACTTGCCCTGAAGAAGGTGATGAGATAGAGCTAGAATTTGGTGAAGGCTGGTTCCAAGGCCCTGATGATGAAGAGTATCGAATTGAGATGCAAATGGCGCCTTTTCACCCGTATGATGAAGACCCTGTTCGCCTAGCAAATATCACCATTAATGGCGAAATCGTAAAAATTCTAGAAATCGCAGAAACAGTCGATGGTGAGTTTTTTATCGAACCAAGCGACAGCGATTACTAAATAATCAATCAATTTAATAAAAGGCGCAGCGTTTAATTACACTGCGCTTTTTTGTATTTATTTATCGCTATTGATATATTACATACTGTTTTCTACTTTAAGAATGTATACAGGTAATACTTGATGAGAGCGATAGTTAATAAATTTGGCCCACCACTAGATTCCATTCAGTTAGAAAACAGTGCTCCTACTCCCCTTGGCCCCAGGGCGAGATCGCGAACGTTTTTTAAGCAATTAAATTTTATTGACGAGCTAACCTGACTATGATCTTATACTCCTTTTAAGGAGTTACTCCCTGTGATATCAGCATTTTCTAAGCGTTTTTCCTC
>Ga0316197_10002239_pt1 | contig 13854 bp, 13 predicted proteins | sample OudBiesiAoxic_MG_FD_204939 | JGI IMG/M metagenome (GOLD analysis project Ga0316197, IMG submission 204939) | Coastal sediment microbial communities from Oude Bieten Haven, Netherlands - site A oxic | ecosystem: Environmental > Aquatic > Marine > Coastal > Sediment | place: Netherlands...
CGTCATTGTCTCTCCTATGATCCTTCCAAATCCCAACATGATCCCTGCAAATATACCAGGAAAAGCTGCAGGTAAGACTATCTTAATTATAGTTTCTAATTTATTTGCTCCTAAAGCTAAAGATGCTTCCTTATAAGATCTATCCAATGCTCTGATTGAATCATCTGATATACTTACCATGGTAGGGATCGACATAAAAGCTAATAATATTCCACCTGTAAGTGCTGTAAGTCCTGTATTTAATCCAAAGAACTCCTTGATCGGATTTGAAAGAACATATAATCCAATATATCCTAAGACTACCGAAGGTAAAGCTGCCATAGTTTCTATAAGAACCTTGAGTCCCTCTCTAGTTTTTGGTTTTGCATATTCAGCTATATATATAGCTGTGATCAGACTAAGTGGTACAGATATTCCAAGGGCCACCAATGTTACCCAGAAACTTCCCATAAATAATGGTAATAATCCATATTTATCAGAAAGAGATATCCATTCCTTTCCCATAAAAAAATCTTTTATTGGAAAATCTGTAAAAAACTTCATACTGTTGATGAAAACAAAGAAGAATATTAAAAATACAATTATTATATTAAACCCTGCTATCCCGAAGATACTATTCTTCATAAATAAATCTTTAGCTTTTCTTATGTTCATTATTTTCTCTCCTCTTTTGTAATTATTATTTTAAACTTATAACCGATATCTTACAGTTATAAACTTAAAACAATAGAGTTATATTACCAACTCCTAGTCAATAGTAGGAGTTGGTTATGGATAATTGATTACTTACTTAGCTGGAACAAATCCTTCTTTTTTTACAACGGCTTGTCCTTTTGGTGAAAGTGCAAATTCTACTAATTTAGCCTCGTCACCTTTTCTATCTGCATCAACATACCAGTAAACTTCCCTGGCAATAGGATAACTCTTATCTGCTACATTTTTAAAGGTAGGAGTTATATTATCTACAGATAAAGAATTTACTGAATCTTCCATATAGCCCATACCGATATATCCTATAGCATATCTATTGTTTTTAACTTCTTGAAGGATAGCTTGGTTTGAAGGCATATATAAAGTATTTTTTCCATATTCTTTGCTACTTTTTTTATTTCCACTTCTAACGATTTCATTCTTAAAATAAGAATGTGTTCCAGAAGATGAGTCTCTAGATAAAACAACGATCTCAGCGTCGTCTCCTCCTAGCTGATTCCAGTTAGTGATCTCCCCTTCAAAAATCTTTCCTAATAGAGTTTTATCTAAATTCTTTAATTTGTTCTCATGGTTTGCAATTACAGTTATTCCATCGAACCCCAGTACGATTTCCTCTAGATCAATACCAATTTCCTTTGCTTTTTCAAGTTCCTTTTCTTTTATAGATCTAGAAGCCATTGCGATATTGACTGTATTATTTAATTTTGCTGCAATACCGGTCCCTGATCCACCACCTGTAACGGCTATTCTTGCGCCTTTATTTTCTTTCATAAACTCCTCAGCTATAGCTTGTGATGTATTTAATATCGTATCTGATCCCTGTAATTTAATTACCTCTGATTTAGTTTTCCCCTCTCCACATGCCACTAATAATAGCAGTGATGTTCCTAATAGTATCTTCTTTAACATTTAAATTTCCTCCTTGTTTTATTAATATACTTGAAGTATACTTTATTATTGTAAATAGAATATCTATATAAAGTAAAGAAAGGGTAAACATGATATAGTTTATGTAAAGGAATTGTAAAGAAAATATTTTTTTGGTAACTCATGTTACGGTATATTTTTATAAATATTGTTAATATATTTATAGGGAAAAAATAAATCAAATTGGGAGTTGAATAAAGATGAAAAATTTTGTAGATGTAAGTAAACATGTAAAATGGGTAGGAGTAGTGGACCAAGATATTAAAACATTTCATGGGGAAGAACTAGAACTTACAAATGGAACTTCATATAATTCTTACCTAATAAGAGATGAAAAGATAGTATTGGTAGATACAGTTATACAAAAATATAGTAGAGAATGGTTACAAGAGTTAAAGGAAGAGATAGATTTAGATACAATTGATTATATTGTTATGAATCATAATGAACCTGATCATAGTGGTGCATTAAAGGATTTAATGAAAGAAATTCCTAACACTCCAATCTATTGTACTGCTAAGGGAAAAGAGATAATCCAAGCTTACCACAATATAGATGCTGAATTTAGAATTGTAAAAACTGGAGATATATTAGAGTTAGGAGAGACTAATCTAACTTTTGTTGAGATGAAGATGTTACATTGGCCAGATTCAATGGCAAGTTATCTAAGTCAAGATAATATATTGTTTAGTAACGATGCCTTTGGACAACATTATGGAGCCAATGCATTGTTTAATGACCAGTGTGATCAAGAGATATTATGGAATGAGTCATTAAAATATTATGCTTGTATATTAACTCCATTTAGTGCAATGATTAAGAGAAAGATCGAAGAGATATTAAGTTTTAATCTAACTATAGATCAAATATGTACTTCCCATGGTGTTATTTGGAGAAAAAATCCATTGGAGATTGTAAGTAGATACATGGTATGGTGCCAAGATTATAAAGAAGATCAAATTACTATTGTATACGATACTATGTGGGAAACGACAAGAAAGATGGCAGAGTCGATAGCAGACGGAATTAGAAGTAAGAGTTCTTCTACCCATATAATGTTAATGAATGCATGTAAATATAGTGAGACTGAGATCTTAACAGAAATATTTAAATCAAAGGGAGTTTTATTTGGATCTCCAACTATAAATAATAGGATGTTACCATCTATGGCAGCAGTACTAGAAGGTGTAAAGGGAATCAATTTTAAAGGTAAATCTGTAGGATCATTTGGAAGTTATGGGTGGAATTGTAGAAGTGTAGGGATACTAAATGATATTTTAAAAACTACAGCTTTAACAGTTGTTAATGATGGCCTTAAAGTCAATTGGAATTTAAATAAAGATAGTAAAGAAGTTTGTTTTGAATATGGAGCAGATTTTGCAGAGCAAGTATAGGGAAATTTGAAGGGTGGAATAGTGTTGAAGATCAACTGATTATTTAAATATATTTTATCAATTTTAAAAATATAAAAAAAAAAGATCTGAATTTTTATAAAATCTAGATCTTTTTTTTATTATAATTTTTTTAGTCTCCTATCTAGTTACTATTAATAAAGCTATCCCACTAATTATTCCAATAATAATGGTTCTAATATAATCATTTTTTTTTAGACTCAAAATATTTCCTCCTAGATATTATTATTCTCTATATCAATAGTATATCATAGATAAACTTAGAGTTGTAAATATAATGCTATAACTAAACTTGTACAGATCTATGAGAATAGGGGAAAAGTAGATTTTTATTTATTAGAGGATTTTTATTTAAAAGTTGGTAATATGTATAATACTATTTCTTACCTAAAAAAATTATTTTTTTTATTTGAATATTGTTAGTGTAGGAAAAATAATTTACTCTGGAGGTTAAAATATGTTTCAAAAACAAGCAGTTATGAGAAAGGTTTTTATTTCTCTTATCCCTCTTTTAGTTTTTTCAATATTTTTATATGGTTTTAAAAGTATAGGAATTATTGTTGTTACTTTTACTTTGGGTATATTTACTGAATGGTTATTTATAAGAAAAGCAAAGAAAAAAATAACTGAAGCCGTTCTGATTTCTTGTTCCCTCTACGCCCTTTCCATGCCACCGTTGGTTCCATTGTGGATTGTAGGAATTGGAATTATATTTGGGATCTCTTTTGGAAAGATGGTTTATGGTGGTTTTGGAAGAAATATTTTCAATCCAGCTATTGTAGGTAGACTATTTATCTATATCTCTTTTCCAAATACAGTTAATAGATGGATCGATCCAAGATCCCTTGATGGTTTTTCAGGGGCTACTCCCCTTGTGATGTTAAAGAATGGTGAATTGCCTCCATTTTTAAATTTATTTACTGGTTTTAAAAGTGGTTCAATTGGGGAAGGTTCTATAATACTTATCTTAATTGCTTTTATTTATTTAATCTATACTAAGACTGCAAGTTATAGATCCTCTATCTCTACTATAGTAGGATTTTTAATTATGCAATCTATCCTTTATTTTATGGACTTAGGTGGAGCTAATCCTATCTATAGTTTATTTTCTGGAAGTATCTTATTTATTGCTGTATTTATGGTTACTGATCCTGTATCTTCACCTAAAAAAAATAATTCATTAATCATGTATGGTCTCCTAATTGGGGTATGTACATCACTTATTCGTACTTATTCACTTTTTAGTGAGGGAACTAGTTATGCGATTTTATTAGGGAATATGTTTGCCCCACTATTTGATGAAACTATTGGAAATCTAAAATTAAAGTTGAAATTGAAAGGAGGGAAATAGATGGAAAAAAATTCAATGACCTATACTGCTATTTTTTCATTTATTATTACTTTCATACTAGTATTTCTATTGACTTTAACCTATATTGGAACTAAGGATAGAGTATCTGAATATAATAAAAATTATGAAATTTCTGCTATTTTAAAAGCTATTGGAGTAAAATTTAAAGACGAAGAAGTTCAAAAGCAATTTAAATCAATCTTTAATTTAGATCTTCCTACTAATAAAACTATGATAGGAAAAATAAATGGAGAAGATATACTTGTAAGTAAATTTTCTGGGAAAGCTCTTTGGGGAACTGTAACTGGAATTATAGCTATGGATAAAAATTTAAAAACTATAAAAGGTATAGGTATAATCTCCCATAACGAAACTCCTGGTCTTGGTGGACGTATTGAAGATAGTTGGTTTTTAAAACAATTTAGGGGAGAAACTATCAACAAAAATATGATAAAAGTAGTTCAGGGTAGTGGTAGTGGAAATTATAATTTTAACGATGGAATTATAGATGGAATTGTTGGAGCAACTAGGACCAGTAAATCTATTGAGGTTATGATAAATCAAAAAATTAAAAGTCTCAGAGAGGAGGTAGGGAATGAGTAAATATAAAGGGATATTAAAAGAAAATTTATGGGATAATAACCCTGTCTTTGTACAAATTCTTGGGATTTGTTCAACATTAGCAGTTACAAATAATTTAACAAATACATTTATAATGACACTTTCTGTTATTTTTGTTGCTGGATTTACTAATTTTACTGTAGCTAGTATAAAACATCTTATCCCTGGAAAAGTTCGTATGATAATACAAACTCTTATAATTTCTTTTTTTGTTATTATAGTAGATCTATTACTTAGAGCTTATCTACCAGATATAAGTAAATCTCTTGGGCCATATGTAGGCTTAATTATAACTAACTGTATAATAATGGGAAGAGCCGAAGTTTTTGCTCAATCTAACAATCCTCTAATCTCCCTTTGGGATGGGATCACAACAGGACTAGGATATATGTGGATCCTAATGGCTATAGCATTTATAAGGGAATTACTTGGATTTGGTACATTATTTGGAATTTCAGTTATGCCAGAAGGATTCCAAACTTGGACAATAATGATTATGGCTCCAAGTGCATTTTTTATATTGGGAATTGCTATTTGGATAATTAATAATATTAGACTTTCAAAAGAAAGTTCAAAATAGGAGGTTTTATATGGCACCAGATATTAATCCATTAGTTTTATTATTTGCTTCGATATTTACTAGTAATATTTTATTAGCTAATTTTTTAGGGATGTGTAGTTTTATATCTATATCTAAAGATATGGATTCTGCTAACGGTCTTGGGATGTCAGTTACTGCAGTTCTAACTATTACAACTGCTATAAATTGGGTTGTGTATAAATTTATATTAATACCCTTTGACCTTTTATATCTTAGATTTATTGTTTTTATTATAATTATTGCTGCTACTGTTCAAGTTTTAGAGATGGTTATCGATCGATTTTCTCCTGCCCTCTATCTGGCACTTGGAATTTTTTTACCATTGATAACTGTTAACTGTGCTATTTTAGGAGTTGCATTATTTATGGAAATTAGAGGCTATTCATTTATACAAAGTCTTGTTTTTGCTTTTGGTTCTGGTTTAGGTTGGTGGCTTGCTATAGTTTCTTTAGCAGCTATACAAAAAAAAGTTTTAAAAGCACCAGTTCCTGAAGGTTTGAAGGGAGCAGGGATAACACTTATAACAATTGGTTTTATGGCTATGGCATTTATAGGTTTTTCTGGGATGCTTGTAGTTCAGTAAAAGGAGGTGTGTCTATGGAATTTATTGTTGCACCATTTATTATTGCACTTCTTGCTAGTGTACTTGCTCTTATTATCTCCCTTTTAGATAAAAAGGTAAATAATTATGGAGATGTAGAAATTAATATTAATAGTGGTAAAAAAGTATTAGATGTAAAAGGTGGAGACAAACTTCTAACAACTTTATCTTCACAAGGTATCTTTATTCCATCTGCTTGTGGAGGAAAAGGTAGTTGTGGAGCTTGTAAATGTGAAGTTTTAACAGATGTAGGTCCTGTTCTTCCAACTGAAAAACCTTATTTATCAGCTGAAGAGATAGATAAAAATATAAGATTATCGTGTCAAATAAAGGTTAAAAAAAATTTAGATCTATTTATCCCAGAGGAACTATTTAATGCCAAAGAGTTTTCTGGTATTGTTGAAGAGATAAATGATCTAACATATGATATAAAAGAAGTTATTGTATCGATAGGAGAGGAATCTATAGAATTTGTTTCTGGGAGATACATTCAACTAGTTGTTCCTCCATATGGAAAAATAAAAGAGTCTACTCAAAGGGCTTACTCGATATCTTCTAAACCTTCAGAAAAAAATAAAGTTGCCATGTTAATTCGGTTAATTCCAGGTGGAATAGCTACCACGTGGGTTCATAATTATATGAAAGTAGGAGAAAAATTAAAATTAATTGGTCCTTTTGGCGACTTTGAAAAATCTGATTCTAAATCTACAATGGTTTGTATCGCTGGAGGATCTGGGATGGCCCCATTTAAATCTATGTTCCATGATATGTTAGAAAAAGGTGAAACTAATAGAGAAGTTTGGTATTTCTTTGGAGCTAGAACTAAAAAAGATCTATTTTTACTGGAAGAATTTAGAGAAATAGAAAAAAAATGGACTAACTTTCATTTTATTCCTGCACTATCTGCTCCTTTACCTGAGGATAATTGGGATGGGGAAAAAGGCTTGATTACAGATGTTTTAGATAAATATCTAAACACTAAAATCGATCCCTCTAAACACAGGGAGGGATTTCTATGTGGAAGTCCAGGGATGATAGGAGCTTGTAATAATATTTTAAATCACAACGGTATAAAAGATATCTTTTACGATAATTTTTCGTAAAAATTGATATTAAAATTAGGAGGGGAAAGATATGAATGATATAGAAAATTTTAATTATTATGTTGAGAAAATACCCAAGGAAAATGGAGATCATATATTGCATAGGGAAGATTGTAAAAAAATCCCCAGTCCAATAAATAGAGAATATCTAGGAATTTTTGATTGCTGTGAAGCTGCCTTAGAAAAAGCTCAACAAATATTTTTGCAATCTAATGGATGTATCTATTGCTCTAAAGAGTGTCATAGAGATTAAAATTAAAAAAGTTAAAAAATGAAAGATAAAAATAAAAGAAAATAAAATAGTTTAGCTCTCAGAAAAGTTTTGAGAGTTATTTTTATATAAAATTTTTTATATAAAATAAAGGATTAATTTTAAATTATTGGAACTATAAGGTATAAGAGTTTATATATTAGATAAAATAATTTTTAAAGGATTTCAAATTTGAAAAAGAGGTGATTCAAGGTGGATAAAAATAAAACTTATGAAAAATCCCCACTAAAGATAGCTTTGATCTCTCCCATAGCATGGAGAACTCCTCCTAGAGATTATGGCCCTTGGGAAAGTATTGTGTCTTTACTCTGTGAAGGTTTAATAAAAAGAAAAGTAGATGTAACGTTATTTGCAACAGGTGAATCTATAACAAAAGGAAAATTGAGATCGGTATGTAAAGTTGGGTATGAAGAGGATAAAAATATAGATCCTAAAGTTTGGGAAAGTCTTCATATAGCTAAAGTTTTTGAGAGTGCCGATGAATTTGATATTATACATAACAACTTTGATTTTCTTCCTTTGACATATAGTGGTTTAGTTAAAACACCTGTACTTACTACAATACATGGATTTTCCTCTGAAAAGATACTTCCTGTCTATGAAAAATATAATGAGAATACCTACTATGTTTCAATAAGTAATTCAGATCGAAATAATAATCTGAATTATATAGATACTGTATATCACGGTATAGATCTAACTCAATTTACCTATAGAGAACTGCCGGAAGATTATTTATTATTTTTTGGAAGATTACATAGAGATAAAGGTCCTAAAGAAGCCATTGAAATTGCTAAAAGATCCAATAAAAAACTTATAATAGCAGGTATTATTCAAGATAAAGAATATTTTGAAAATGAAATAAAACCCTATCTAAATAAAAATATTACTTATATAGGAAGTGTGGGACCAAAAGAAAGGGATAAACTATTAGGTAAAGCACTGGTTCTTCTGCATCCCATATATTTTGAGGAACCATTTGGATTATCTGTTGTTGAAGCAATGGCTTGTGGAACACCTGTAATAGCTTATAACAAAGGAAGTATGCCTGAACTTATAAAAAATGGAATCAATGGATTTCTTGTAGATAATATAGATGGAGCTTTGAAAGCTTTAAAGAAATTTTCAAGTATTGAGAGGAAAAGGTGTAGAGAGATTGTAGAGGAAAATTTTTCAGTCGACCGAATGGTGGATAATTATATAAAGGTTTATGAAAAGATCCTCAAAGAACGAGGAGGTAAAAGATGAAGGGAGAATTAGTGGTAAGGTATAAAAAAAATCCTATACTAACTAAAGATGATGTGCCATATCCTGTAGCTACAGTTCACAATGCAGGAGTTGTTAAATATAAAGATAGATATATTATGTTATTTCGCTCCCATCTGCTAAATGGAAGATCCATTATTGGAATGGCTAAAAGTGATGATGGTTATAATTTTAAAGTGGAACCGAAACCTTTTTTGACACCCTGTGAGGATAAAGAATCAATTTTTTTTCAGTATGAGGAATATGGTGTAGAAGATCTTAGGATCAGCGAAATTGATGGTGAATATCTTTTAACCTATAGCTGCTATTCTAAATACGGAGTTAGGATAGCTCTGGCAAAAACTCTTGATTTTATAGAGGTAGAGAGAGTTGCTCTTATAACCCAGGCAGACCTAAGAAATGTAGTTATATTTCCAGAAAAAATAAATAAACAATATGTGAGACTAGATAGACCTCATTCAGAGATATCTAAATGGTCGATCTGGATATCGTATTCACCAGATTTAATACATTGGGGAAAGTCTAAATTAATAATGCAACCTCATAAATATCATTGGGATGAGATGAAAATAGGTCCTGGAGCCACCCCTATAAAAACTGAAAAAGGATGGCTAAATATATATCATGGGGTATTTGAAACTATGTCAGGTTGTGTTTATAGACTTGGAGTAGCTCTTCATGATTTGAAAGATCCCTCTATTATATTAGGAGTTTCAGATGAATGGATCCTTCAGCCTGAAGATCCCTGGGAAATAACAGGCTATGTATCCAATGTAGTTTTTACTTGTGGAGCAGTGGATGAAGGTGATGGAACAGTGAAAATTTATTGGGGGGGAGCTGACAGTGTTATGTGTGTAGGAGAAGCTAATATAAATAGGTTAATAGAGAAGTGTTTAAAGGGGTGGATTTAAAATGAGAAAATTAAATATAAAAAGGATAGAAAAAATATTTAAACCTGATCCATCGAGGGTAATTATAAAATCTCATATACCTTCTAATGAAGGGCGTATAAAAAATATCATAACACGGGTTTTAAATTTATCAGATGAGGAAGCAGATAAGATCTTACAGGATATAATAAAAGACTTTTCAGGGAGGCATAAAAATATCTGGGATGCCCTGGATAAACACTATAATAGAATAAAAAAACATATACCTTCAGGTTCAAAGATAAATGATATGAAAAGAGCACTTCTAGGAGCTTATTTTTCCTTAGAATATTCAGTTCAATCGGCAGCTTTTTTCAATCCATCTATTGTGAAACATCCAGATCAAAGTCAAGTTATAGAAGGAAGTATGAGATTTATATTAAGCTTTAGATCGGTGGGAGAGGGGCACATATCTTCTATAGAGTTTAGAAGTGGAATAATAGATAAACAAGGTAACTTTAAATTTGATGATGTAAGTCCATTTGTAGAGAGGGCAATCGCTGTGAACAATCCCTTATATAGAAAAGATATTTTCTTTTGTAAATTAAAGGAGATGAATGAAGACTGCAGTACTTTATCATACCTAAAAGAAAAACTACCAGACGAATTTAGCATATATGAACTCCGAAAACTATTAAATTTCACATCAAAAAAAAATATTCCTGGTATTCAAAAGACCATGCTTTGGTTAGCTGAATCAAACTATGAGTTGCAATTTAAAATAGATCAAAAATTATCTGAAAGGATTGTATTTCCCAGTTCGCAAAATGAAAGGAATGGAATAGAAGATGCTAGGTTTGTACGTTTTGAATATGATGATGGAGAGATAGTCTACTATGCTACCTATACAGCCTATAATGGAATGAAAATTCTGCCTCAAATATTGGAAACTAAAGATTTTCTTAACTATAAAGCTATAACATTAAATGGAGAGTATGCCGCTAACAAGGGGATGGCTCTTTTCCCCAAAAAAATCAATGGGAAATATACGGTAATATCTAGAATAGATGGAGAAAACCTATATATAATGTCTTCTGAAGACATACATTTTTGGGATACTTCAGAGTTATTAAGACAACCAAAATATAATTGGGAATTTATGCAGATTGGAAATTGTGGATCGCCGATAGAAACAGATAGAGGATGGATAGTTTTAACTCATGGTGTAGGAGCTATGAGAAAATATTGTTTAGGAGCAATACTCTTGGATTTAGAGGATCCAACAAAAGTAATAGGAGCTACTAGAGAACCGATATTAGAACCATTAGAAAGTGAGAGAGATGGTTATGTTCCAAATGTAGTCTACTCTTGTGGTGGAATTATCCATGGGGATAATTTAATTATTCCTTATGCAATGTCAGATACAAATTCAGGAATAGCTTTAGTTTCTGTAGCAGAATTATTGGATTACATGCTAAATTAGGGAGTTGGAGAAATGATAAATAAAACTATAGATGGAGAAGAAAAAATAGCTGTTATAGGAAATTATCATCCAAGACAGTGTGGAATAGCTACTTTTACAACAGATATAAGTAAGGCTATAACTAATTTATTATGTGAAGAGAATAGATTAATAAATATAGCTATAAATGATAGAGAGGAGGGATATGATTATCCTCCAGAAGTAAAATTAAAAATTCAGGAAGATAATAGAGAAGATTATATTAAAGCCGCCCGTTATCTGAATGAGAACAAATATAAAGCGGTAATTGTACAGCATGAGTATGGAATCTATGGTGGTGCAGATGGAGAATATATTATAGACTTAATAAAAAGACTGAAGATACCTGTTTTGACAAATCTTCATACGGTATTAGAAAATCCAAGTTTTGGTCAAAGAAAAGTTATGAATGCTTTATCTAAATATTCTGAAAAATTATTGGTCATGAGTCAGAAAGCTTTGGATATATTGACAAGGGTATATGAAATCCCTCGAGAGATGATAGCCTTTATTCCCCATGGAATACCAGATACAACTTATGAAGAGCAGGGGATATATAATGATATAATAGGTTTAGAAGGAAAAGAAATTATTCTTACCTTTGGCCTTTTAAGTCCTGGAAAGGGTTTAGAAGTTATGATTGAAGCAATGCCTTCTATTGTAAAGGAAAATCCTAATGCAGTTTATTTAATCTTAGGAAAAACACATCCCAATATTTTAAAAAAAACAGGAGATGTATATAGAGAAAAATTAAAGGATCAGATAAAAAGTTTAGATTTAGAAAAAAATATTATTTTTCATAATAAATTTGTGGACCTAGATCTTTTAATAAAATATATAAAAACATCCACTATATATTCTATTCCATACTTAAATAAAGAACAGATAACTTCTGGAACATTAGCCTATGCTATTGGATCAGGGGCAGTAGTTGTTTCAACACCATTTTGGCACGCTGAAGAACTTTTAGCTGAGGGAAGAGGGGTGATGGTACCTTTTAGAGATCCAAAAAGTTTAGCGAGAGAAATAAATATATTATTGGCTGATCCAGAAAAACGTCAAAAAATAAGAAGAAAGGCCTATGATTATGCTAGATCTATGATATGGTCCAAGGTTGCCAAAAGTTACTTAAAGATCATAGGGGAGTGTAGGGAGAAAAAAAATATATTAAAAAAAGATAAATGAGAGGATGGAATGAAATCAAAAAAAATATTTTATGGATTACCTGAGATAAACTTATCTCATCTAAAGGTATTGACAGATGACACAGGAATACTTCAACATGCTAAATATACTATTCCAAATTTAAGTCATGGATATTGTATAGATGATAATGCCAGAGCACTAATTGCCACAACAATGTACTATAATCTTAAAGGAGACAGGGATATATATCCTTTTATTCAAAAATATTTAGCTTTTATAAATTATTCATTTGATGAAAAGACAAAGAGGTTTGCAAATTTCATGTCCTACGATAGAAGGTGGCTAGAGAATATAGGCAGTGAAGATTCTCACGGAAGAGCTATTTGGGCTTTAGGAGTTACAATTAAAAATATAAGAGATAAATCTATCCGTGCTATATCTAAGGAGATTTTTACATCTGCCCTTTCTGTAGTGGAACATTTTTCTTCTCCTAGAGCTTTAGCTTTTACAGTGCTAGGCCTATGGAAATATTTAGAAGTAGATCCAAAAGATTTAGAGAAAAGAAAAATTCAAAGAATTTTAGGGGAAAAAATTTATAGTTTATATAAAAAGACAGCAACTAGCGACTGGTTTTGGTTTGAAGAGACCATTACATATTCTAATGGAGTTTTGCCCCATGCTTTAATATTAGTAGGAAAGTATAGCAATGATAAAAAAATGTATGATACAGGAATCAAGTCTTTGAAGTGGCTATTAAAAATTCAAACTGCTTTAGAGGGGCACCTTTCTATAATAGGTAATGAGGGATGGCTTACCAAGGGTAAAGATAAAGCTTCTTTTGGTCAACAAACGGTAGAGGCCATGTGTTTACTCAATGCTTGTTTGCATGTGTATAGAACTACTAAGGATCAATGGTGGCTAAATGAAGGTAATAGATGCATAGCATGGTTTTTTGGAGAAAATGATCTGAAAACTCCTATATATAACTATGAAGATGGTGGATTTAGAGATGGATTAGATTCTCATGGAGTAAGTCAAAATCAGGGTGCCGAATCTACATTGGCTGGATTAATATCCTTGATTAACATGTATGAGATAAAAGCTGAAAATTTTAAATAGAGGGAAGACTAGATGATTTTTATATTTTGTAGGAATCATAGGTGAATTAGAAAAAATATTTAATTCTATAGACAAAAAGAGAGTCTTGGGACTCTCTTTTTGTCTATAGAATTTGAGGGTGTCCAGAAAAGTCTGCAAATAGAAAAAAAGTTCCTATGATAATTTTTAATACGATAAAAAATTTATGTTTTTTATTAATTTAAGTATAATTTTAATATTTAAGCATGTCAAGCAAGCCTTAAGAAAAAAGGCTTCTTGGCATATTTTTTTTTACTTTATTCCGGAATTCTATCAGCATACATTATTGATAATTTATCATAGACTTTTCCCCAATTTCGAAGTGGAAAAGCCCATT
>Ga0316197_10002240_pt1 | contig 13849 bp, 12 predicted proteins | sample OudBiesiAoxic_MG_FD_204939 | JGI IMG/M metagenome (GOLD analysis project Ga0316197, IMG submission 204939) | Coastal sediment microbial communities from Oude Bieten Haven, Netherlands - site A oxic | ecosystem: Environmental > Aquatic > Marine > Coastal > Sediment | place: Netherlands...
GCGATTTGATCCCCGCACGTCTGTTGAAGATGAGCCAAATCTTAGTGGTGGGGCGCAAACCTATACTGAAGCCGTGCAACGCGAACAGGCACGTGTGAAGCGAAATGACGCGGTTGCCTTCATCTTCCCTGTCTGGTGGTGGTCAGTGCCGGCGACAACGAAGGGTTGGATCGATAGGGTTTGGAATGCCGATTGGGCTTACGGAAGCCAAAAGCTGACGCTTGATCGAGCATTGTTAATCGGTCTGGCAGCAACCGGCTCCGCGTCATTCAAAAAGCGCGGGTATACCACTGCCATGGAAACCCAGTTGCTTATCGGAGTAATGAATTTTTGCGGTATCGCGAACGCTAGATTAGAGCTCCTTCACGATACATTGGAAGGCGACGATGAAAGGCAGGCGCTCCTGATGAAAGCGAGAACACTGGGGCAAACCTTCCTCAGCTGAGGTAGTCTGTAGGTTGCAATTTGAACCGAGAGCAGCCGCTCATTTGGCGAAAATAATCCATCTCATTTAGCGGGCTGGAAAGATCGACCAACATTCCGAGGGCCGAAGAAGGTAGCTGGTCAATTAGACACCGAACGACAGCTGTGGATGTCTGCTTTTTGGGGTGCTGGGGTTCAAACGCTTTCAGAAACGTTAGTAGCTACATTCGTCTGGCCCGTCACAGCTCCCTTGCAAAAGCAGCAGCCGAACGGTCCCCGTTTGTGAGGTGAATTCCGGACGATTGTGCACATTTTTGCTTTACATCAACCATGCCGGGCCACTAGCGCAAGAGGGATTGGACTCCATCTTCGCGTGCACCTTTGGCGAGAGTTGTAAATTCAACAACTGTGGTTATGATCCCGTTACAACAGAAGAAAATAGGAGGATTTATTGATATGTTTAGGGAGACCATCGTTGCTGCGACTTGTCTGTCGGTATTGGGAACCGCTGCATTGGCGCAAGAAAAGATGCGAATTTCGCTTCAACTTCCGCTGACAAGTCATCTGGGCGAAAATCTTGTTTTGTTCGAGAAAGAAGTCGAAGAGCGCACCGGCGGTGCAATTGATGTCGAAATTTACGACAGCGCCACACTTTACAAAGACAGTGAAGTGCCCGCAGCCGTTGGCGCCGGGTCAATCGAAGCGGGCGTTGCCTCGTTGACGCGGTACGTGGGTGACGCGCCGGTGGTGGACGTGTTCTACATGCCGTTCCTTTTCAACACCGAGGACAAGGTGCGCGCGGCTGTAGCTGAAGGATCGCCCGTCCGTGAGGTGCTGGAAGAAGAGATCGCCAAGACCGGTGGGCAGGTGCTTTACTGGCAGGCCTACGGTGGCGCGATCTTGTTGTCTCAAGAAGGACCAATCCGTACGCCGGCTGACATGGCAGGCAAGAAAGTCCGTGTGTTCGGCAAAACGCTAGGTGATTTCGTAAGCGCAGCCGGTGGCGCGCCGACGCTGATTTCCGGATCTGAACAATATCTGGCCTACCAGCGTGGCACTGTGGATGTCGGCATGACCGGGGTTTCAGGCGTGAAGTCGCGTAAGCTTTGGGAAGTCATGGACACCATTACAAAGACAAACCACGCGGATATCGAATTCGTTGTCGTGGTTAATTCGGAGTGGTGGGACGGCTTGGACTCTGAAACCCAGGGGCACATTCAGGCGGCAGCCAAGGTTGCTCAGGACGACGTGCGCGACCGGATGAGCCAGATCGAAGCGGCTGCTTATGCGGCGGCAGAAGAGAATGGCATGACCATTGTCGAGTTGACTGACGCAGAACTTGCCGAATGGCAGGCCGTCTCGCAGCCCGTCTTTGACAGCTATCTGGAAGCCACAGGCGAAGCGGGTCAGAAAATTTTTGATGCCCTTGGCGTGAATTCCGGCTCGTAAACGCTTTTGCTAACCCTTTGGAAACGGGCGGTCTTCGGACCGTCCGTTCGATGTGCATATGTCCTTTATTAGCCGCCTTTCCCATCTGGCCTGCATGATCGGCGCAGTGCTGATGGCCGCAACTGGTGCGATGCTGACCTACGAGGTCATCGCGCGGTATTTCTTTATCAAACCGACCATCTGGGCGGCAGAACTTAGCCAACTTTGCTTGGTGTGGGGCTGCCTTCTGGCGATGGCGCATCTGCTGACCCTGCGGCGGCATATCACGGTGAATGCGGTGACAACTCTTTTGCCGGATGCCGGACAACGCCTCTGCGCCTATATCGCGCTGATTGTGGTGATCGTATTTTCGGGCATCGTGGCCTTCTGGGGTTTTGATATTTTCTACACCAGTTTTGAACGCGGGCGCACGACCGGATCAATCCTGAATATGCCGATCTGGATTTCAGAAGCATCCGTGCCAGTAGGGTTTGGACTGCTTACGCTGCAAGGCGTGGTCGAGCTTTTGCGTCTGAAAGACGTTGGCAGCGCCAGCCTGGGGGCGACACACGAATGACCATTATCCTGATCCTTGTGACACTGTTTGTCATATTGCTCTTGGGCGTACCTGTAGCGTTTGCGCTTGGGGGTATGGGGCTCGGAATGCTCCTGCTGGGCGGTTTTTCACCACTCATGGCGCCACAATCAATTTTGTCGACCCTGAACGGGTTTATTCTGCTGGCTGTGCCGTTGTTTCTTTTGATGTCAAATTTGCTGCTTAAAGGCGGTGTCGGGCGCGATCTTTTCGCTGCGGTGCAGGCGTGGGTGGGGCATTGGCCCGGCGGCCTTGCCGTGGCGACGATCATCAGCTGCGCACTGTTTGCAGCGATTTCCGGATCATCTGTAGCAACTGCTGCCACGATCGGCACCGTGGCCATCCCCGAAATGATCAACCGTGGTTATGAGAAGCGTTTTGTGTATGGCTTGCTCGCCGCGGGCGGCACACTTGGCATTCTGATCCCACCATCGATTCCAATGATCGTTTACGGATTTGTTACGGAACAATCGGTGATTGCACTGTTTCTTGCCGGCATTGGTCCAGGACTTGTACTGGTTACGCTGTTCATCATTTTTGCGATGCTGCATGCTAAACTTTCGGGCAACTTCGAAGACGTGCCTAAGGCTACCTGGCAAGAGCGTAAGACTGCATCAAAACGTGCGCTTCCGTCAGTGGCACTGGCCGCACTTGTCATCGTGGGTCTCTATTCGGGCGCATTTACCCCAACCGAGGCCGCGGCCATCGGTTCTGCCGCAGCGCTCTTTATTGTCACGTTCTGGCTGCGCTCGCTCACTTGGGCAACTTTCTGGGAGGCCATTCGCGAGTCTGCCATCACCACTGCCGCGATCCTGTTGATCGTTGCCGGGGCCAAGGTATTCGGCAAAGCCATCGCGCTTTACCGTATCCCGCAGGACATTTCGGCGTTCCTCGCGCAGACGATCGACGGACCGATCATGTTTATCATCGTCGTCTCCATAGTGCTCTTGCTGATGGGGCTGGTGTTCGAAGCGTTGTCGATGATCCTCATCATGACACCTGTTCTTCTGCCCGCGGCACTTGGTCTTGGCTTTGATCCAATCTGGTTTGGTATTTACATGGTGATCATGGTCGAATGCGCACTTATCACGCCACCGGTCGGGTTGAATCTTTACGTCATCCAATCCGTCGCGCGCACGTCACTTGCAAACGTGGCGCGCGGTGTCTGGCCTTTCCTAGCGTTGATGCTCGTGACGGTAGGGATCCTTTATATCTTCCCAGACCTCGCTCTCTACATCCCATTCAAATGGTGAAATCATGAACCACGCTAAAACGCTGCGCGATCTGCTAGCGCAAGACACCTGCCACATCATGCCCTGTTGCTTTGATGGGCTATCGGCCAAGTTGATCCAGCAAGAGGGTTATGCGTTGACCTTCATGTCCGGCTTTGCCGCCTCTGCCAGCCGGATCGGTGCGCCTGACCTTGGTTTGATGAGCTACGGCGAAGTGGTCGATCAGGCCCGCAACATTACCGATGCTGTCACGATCCCGCTGATCGCGGATGGTGACACCGGGTATGGCAACGCCATGAACGTCCGGCGCACAGTTGCAGGTTTCGCCAAAGCAGGCTGCGCTTCTGTGATGATCGAAGATCAGGTTGCACCGAAACGCTGCGGCCATACACCGGGCAAAGCCGTTGTGCACCGAGACGAAGCGTATGACCGTATTCGGGCCGCCGTAGACGAGCGCGAGGCTTTGCGCGAACAAGGGGGCGACATCCTGATCCTCGCCCGCACCGATGCGCGCCACGAACACGGGCTGTCCGAAGCCATTGACCGCGCCATAGTGTTTGCCGAGCTAGGGGCCGATATTCTGTTCGTTGAGGCTCCGAAAACCGAAGCCGAAATGCGCGAGGTCTGCGCCAACTTGCCAGGCCCGAAAATGGCCAACATCGTTGAAGGCGGCGCAACACCGGACTTACCAAACGCCGCGCTGAACGACATCGGCTATTCCATTGCGGCCTATCCTCTTTCGCTGATGGCTTCTGCAATGCAGGCCATGGTTACAACGCTCCGCGCGATGCGCGAAGACGCGCGCCCGAACCAAATGGATTTCTCCGAACTGCGCCACCGCATTGGGTTCAACGATTATTACGACACGTCAGATCAGTATGGTTCGTCCAAGCGCAATTAGAACGATGGTTGCGGTTGGTGCATGGCGATGGCTAAAGTTCGATCAATATTCGGATTGGCGGAGAACTCATCGACGTGCCGGCGTATGCAAACCCGATTGAAGCGGCCATTTTAGCCGCCGCAGCGAACCACAGGATTGTCCGCACAGCAGCCTTTAGCGCTAAGCGCAGCGAACGGCGGTTCAGAGTGCTCAATAAATATGTATCTTGCCCATCCAAAACGCATTCAATCTAACGGCTTTTTCAACGAAATCGGCCCGAAGCGGACGCCGATTGGAAAGCACAGCACACAAAGCTTGGAGTTAATCTACTTTCAACTCGTCGTAGGAGAGCATTACGTGTTCTCGGAAGGCGGGCCGTTCGGCGAGACGTTTGTAATAGGCTTGCACATTCGGCAAGTTGGCACGGCGTATGCCGATATCGTAATACCGAAAAAGAATGTGACCAAACTGGATGTCAGCAAGTGTGACTTCGTCGCCTGCGATAAAGGAACGCACAGCAAGAGCACTATCGGCAATTGCCAGCTTTTGTTCCAGAGCCTCGACTGCCGCTTGAATGGTCTTTTGATCGCGTTGCGTTGTTGGAGTTCTCACGACACGCCAAAAGACCGGTACCGTGAGATGCGTTTCGTTGAGTCAAACGTCGGTTAACGGGGCTAAGCCGCTGCAAAGGAGAGATCATCATTATTTTGTCTATGTCTCCTGTCAGGACTGGCTTGGGATGCTATCCCATGCATAACTCCAAGTCTCCGTTGTGACCCCATTCCTCCCATTAGTCCCCAAATGCAGCACTAATCACTGCGGGCGGCGTGGGTCATTCGCTGCGGATGATATCAATGGCCATTAGCTGCCGAGGATCGATGATAGCTCAGCAGGTTTCAGGATTTTTATGGTCCGGTATCCAGTTTCAACCCATCCCCTTTGGCTGAAGTCTCGAAGGATATCCGTCGCAACCGTACGAGACAAGCACGCGGCTTCGGCGAGTTCGGGTTGGGTTACCGGCACCTCCAGCAGGGGCAGTGTTCTTTGGAACGCGTTGCGCAGGTTTGCAAGCCGCAAAAGGACCGCGGCCAAGCGCAAGCGGGAATCGCGGATCATCAAGTCTTCCGCAGCCCCAATGGCGAGGGCTTCGTTCAGGACGGCCAACTGCGCAATTGCGCGCCATGCTTGCGGGTTCGATTGTACAATCTTATCAATTGAAACTTCACTCAAGCACCACAGGTCCGTTGGCCCGCTTGCTACGGCACCCATTAACCTGCCCTGACCCAAAATCAGACCGGCTTCTCCGAACCAGAACCCGGGTCCCACAACGTGCCCCAATAGGGGGTCCTGTTCGTTCATGGTGAAGAACATTCGCACGAAACCGGACGCCACACCAAACAAGCATCGGTCCTCGTCACCCTGATTGTAGACAGCCTGCCCGTCTGAGAGGTGGCGCACCCGGCTGGCCTGCAGAAAGTCATCACTCAAACCAGCAGAGATACCTCCCAGCCAGCCCTCAAGAAGAGTGTCTTTTACCTCTAAACCCGGTGTTAAATTAAAATCTCCAACCATCCAGATCTGGCATATCGGCAAAATTCAAATGTGTAAAGCTCAAGAGGTTAACAACTCTGGAGAGAATTCATGTACTTGCGCGCCCTGACAGCCCTCGCAATAATTTTGGCTCCTACCTTTGGGCTCGCGCAGGACGTGCCGCCAGATGCTACTGAGAATGTGCTACAAGGTCGCCCTTATTCGCCCTATGCCAACCGGGCCTTTCCGACGCGGCCCTTCTTTGGCGATACGCACGTGCACACGGCGCTGTCCGCCGATGCGGGCGGTGGCGGCACGACTGTCATGCCGCGCGACAGTTACCGCCTCGCCAGAGGGGAGCAGATCGTCTCGAACACGGGGCAGCCCGTCAAGCTATCGCGTCCGCTCGATTTCTACATGATAACCGACCATTCAGACGCCATGGGTGCGATTACCGATATTCTCTCCGGTGCGCCCAACATTCTGGCCGACGAACAGGGCAGGCAGTTTCATGACGCTTTCGCAAAGGGCGGCGACGATGCCCGCATTGCAGCACAGGAACTGACCAAGCAGTTCGCGCAGGGCAACATCTCGCCTGCACTGAACTACCAGCCCGGCAATCCCGCCTACAAACGGACCTGGGATGACATCATGGCCGCCGCCGAGGAATTCAATGATCCCGGCGTCTTCACCACCTTCATCGCCTTCGAGTGGACGTCGCTGGTGGCGGGCAACAACCTGCACCGCAACGTCATCTTCCGCGACGGGCCAGAGCGCGCGGGTCAGATGGTTCCCTACACGACGACCCCGCCATTAGGATCGCCCGACCCAAGGGACCTCTGGGCGTGGCTGGAAAACTACGAGACCGTGACGGGGGGCGATGTGACCGCGATCCCGCACAACGGTAACATGTCCAACGGAATGATGTTTGCCTTGGTCGATGACTTCGCTGATGGCGCACCGCTCGATGCAGAATACGCGGCCGCGCGGCAAAAATGGGAGCGGCTTTACGAATATACCCAGCTCAAGGGCGATGGCGAGGCGCACCCGCTGCTCTCGCCCGAAGACGAGTTCGCGGACTTTGAGACATGGGATTACGGCAACCTCGATGCGACGGTGCGCAAAACGCCGGAAATGCTGCCGGGCGAATATGCGCGCTCCGCTCTGCTGCGCGGGTTGGAGCTGGGCAAGGAGCTTGGGGTGAACCCGTTCAAGTTCGGGGCCGATGGCGCGACCGATACGCACATCGGTATGACCACCGTGCAGGAGGATAATTTCTACAGCAAGTTCGCCGCCTATGAGCCCAACCCGGAACGGGCAAAACATGTAGGGCGGAAGTTTCCGGATGGCGAAGTGGCATACGAATCCTGGATCTATTCGGCGGCGGGCCTGACGGCGGTTTGGGCCACGGAGAACACGCGCGGCGCGATCTTCGACGCGATGGAACGGCGCGAGACCTATGCCACCACCGGTTCGCGCATGACGGTTCGGTTCTTTGCCGGCGACTATGATCAGGACGCAATGAAACGGCGTGACCTGGCACAGGTCGGCTATTCCGGCGGCGTGCCCATGGGCGGCGATCTGGCAGCCCCTGCCAGTGGAGAAGGGCCCGATTTCCTCGTCTATGCCCTGCGCGATCCGATGGGGGCCAACCTCGACCGCATCCAGATCATCAAGGGTTGGATCGACGCCGAAACCGATGAGCCGATGGAAAAGGTCTATGATGTCGCATGGGGCGGGAACCGCACACCGAGCGCCGATGGCAAACTTCCTCCCGTGGGCAACACCGTGGACCTCTCTATCCCGTCATGGACCAACGACATCGGCGCGCCGGAACTGGGTGCTGTCTGGACCGACCCCGATTTCGACCCTGCCGAGCAGGCCTTCTACTACGCCCGCGTGATCGAAATCCCGACGCCGCGGTGGACAGCCTATGACGCGGTCAAATTCAACGTCGAGATGGGCCCCGACGTCAAAATGATAACGCAGGACCGCGCCTACACATCGCCGGTCTGGTACACGCCGAACCCATGATTTTTGACCCAAGGAAACGCACATGAGACTTTCCATCGCCTCGAAAAACGCAAGAACCGGCTCCGGGTTCCAAGCCCTCGGCTTGCTGACAATGCTCACACTCGGGTCTGCGGCCATGGCGGCAGACGACTTCTCGGCGATTGAGGATGCGGTAGCGACCAACCCGTTGAAAGACGCTTACTTTGGCGAAACCCACGTGCATACATCGTTTTCGCTCGATGCCTATATCGGCGGCGCGCGCCTGACGCCTTTTGACGCCTACCGCTTTGCAAAGGGCGAAAACGTCTCTGTCAACGCCGTGCAGCGCAACATTGGGCGACCCCTCGATTTTGCCGCTGTCTCCGATCATGCCGAATTCCTCGGCGAAATGTTGTCTACGCAGATGCCGGATGCACCCGGTCACTACCAGGAAGCCCTGCAGGAACTGCGCGGCCTCTCGGATATTGACCAGCAGCGTGAATGGTTCCTGAAATATGTGATCAATAACATGCGATCCGGTGAACCGGGCCACCCTCCCTTCTTTGCGGGGCCGGAGACAACGATCACCGCTTGGAAGGATGTGGTGATCGCCGCAGCACAGGAACACTACGAACCGGGCACGTTCACCACGCTCATCGCTTTCGAATGGACCTCTGCGCCGGGTGCCGGGAACATGCACCGCAACGTAATTTTCCGCGACAGCGTCGTTCCGGAAATACCGATCAGCGCGCTGGACACAGTGGACGAAGAAGAGCTTTGGGCTTGGATGGCCGAGCAGGAGGCCGCCGGCTCCACCCTCCTTGCAATCCCGCATAACTCAAACGGCAGCAAGGGTCAGATGTTCGAACCGGTGGACAATGCGGGCAACCCACTGACGCGGGAGTATGCCGAAACCCGCGCCAAATGGGAGCCGCTGATCGAGATGATGCAGATCAAGGGCAACTCCGAGGTTGTCGCCTCTCTCTGGCCCGCTGACGAATTCGCGGATTTCGAGAACGCCGAAAGCCTCGCGACCTTCAGTGAGCGTACTTACAAGAAAGAAAACTTCATCCGCTGGGCGGTAACCAAAGGGCTGGACTACGAAGCGAAACTGGGTGCGAACCCTTGGAAGCTGGGATTCATCGGCGGCACGGACAGCCACAACGGGACACCCAGTGATGTGGACGAGGCCACGTATAACGGCAGCCACGGGGTGGCCGATGGTACGGTGCTGCAGCGGCGCGAAGGCGCGATTGACGGCTGGGTCAACGGGCCGGAGGCGAACCCGGGTTCTATTGCCGGTGTCTGGGCGGAAAAGAACACGCGCAGCGCAATCTTTGACGCGATGAAAGCCCGCGAGACTTTTGTCACATCAGGCCCACGGATCAAACCGCGGTTCTTTGGTGGCACAGGACTGCAAATGACGGACGATCCCCGCCGCATGGTGCTGGACGGCTATGCCAATGGCGTGCCGATGGGCGGCACTTTGGGCGCATCCGATGCAGCGCCCAGTTTCACCGTGCATGCGATGAAGGACCCCGACGGTGCCAACCTTGACCGTATTCAGATCATCAAGGGCTGGGTCGACGCAGAAGGTGAGCCGCAGGAAAGGATCATTGATGTTGCTTGGTCCGAGGGTCGCGAACGCGATGCTGACGGCAATCTCACCCCTGTGGGCAACACCGTAGACGCCGAAACTGCGCGGTATCGCAATAACATTGGCGCGCGCGAGTTAATCGGGCACTGGGAGGATGACAGCTTCGACCCAGAGGCACATGCCGTCTACTATGCGCGGGTGATCGAGATCCCGACGCCGCGCTGGACCACATATGATGCGGTCCGCAACGGGCTGCCGTTGCTCGACGGCGTGGCGGTTTCTATTCAGGAACGCGCGTGGACTTCGCCAATCTGGTACAACCCCGAACAATAAGGAGACCACCGTGCGTTTTCTGACTCTTATTCTCATGGCGCTTCTGCTGATGCAGCCCGCAGTCGCCAAGGACAAGCCCAAACAAGCCGTGAAAGAAGCGATCGACCCCGACTGCACCCCCAGTAAGGCGGTTAAAGGGGCCGCCATGAAGGCCACTGTTGGCGTTGGCAACAGATGTGGCGTGGCCGAAACTGCCAGGGACACAACAGGCGTCGACGGCAAAAGCAAAGACCTCAAGAAAAAGGTATCTAATTGATGCAATCAATATGCTCGGTCCGCAAGGCAGCGCTGAGCACAGCGGCCACTGTCATGGTTGCTTTCGGTGGTGCTTCTCCTGTGCTCGCAGTCGAAGGCGGTATCGGAGCATACTTCCTCGGCTCCCGCGATACGCTCGCAGGGATTGTCCCGCCACCCGGTACGTATCTGTCTTTTTCTTATGACTACCTGAAAGGCGACGTGCAGGGCTTGTCGCTGGGCGGGTTGCCGATCAGGGCGGATGCCGAAATTGAGTTGAACCTTATCCGGTTGGGCTTTACGACCGCATTCGACACCTCCATTTGGGGCGCAACGCCTGCGATCAATGTAGTGCTCCCGATCCCTGATATTTCGCTGAATTATACAGCTGTGACGCCGCCAATCGTTGGAAAGTCCGTCGAAGATGATGTGTTCGGTGTGGGCGATCTATCTGTCACGGGTCTGTTGGGGTGGCACCGAGGCAATCTGCACTACAGTACTGCTTTGACCGTCTACGCGCCTACAGGGTCGTACGATACGGCCAGCATCGATATCCCTAACAGGGAGATCGAAGCACTGTCGCTCAGTAAAAACGTCTGGTCCTTTCAGCCGGCGTTTGCAGCGACTTGGTTGAACCCACAAACAGGGTTCGAAGTGTCCGGTGCCGCCAGCCTGCTGTTCAGCACGAAGAACGATGCAACAGACTACCAGACAGCACCAGCCCTGCAACTGGAAGCGGCGGTTGTGCAAAGGATCAAGTCCGGCTGGGGGTTCGGCCTGACCGGCTATCATTACCAGCAGTTGGACGATGACAGCGGGAGAGGTGCTGACCAGACACGTGCAGTACTCGGAGCGCGCAGCCTGAAAGCCCGTGTGTCCGGCGTGGGACCAATCATTACGTATTCAGGCGGCACTCTGTTTGGTGGAGATGTCAGCGTGAAGCTGAAGTATGTTAGCGAGTTTGAAGCGAAACGACGTTTGGAGAGCGACGTGTTTACCGCTGTCGTTTCGCTGGCGTTTTAAGGGTGGGTCACCAGTATTTTGTTTAATAATCCAAGACTAGTTCCAACTGCCTCAAAATACCCGAAGCAGTTGGTTCGGTTTTGTGTGGGCGTCGTCTATCCTCGTGACGACGTCCGCATAAACACCAACAAAAAGCCGTTTTTGCTAAAACCCAAAACAGGGGAATAAAATGAACAATCTGAAATTTGGGAACGGAGCTCGTATCCACACGCCATTTGCTACGGGCAGGACGGATATTCACAATGTGATTTCTGGCGTCATTGTGTTGCTGGCTTTGACCATTTTTACTGGTAGCTATTCGACGGTTGCGCACGCTCAAGAGGCAGATGTGCCCACCGAAGACCAAGAATTGTTTACTCCAGAAGAAATTCAGAACCTCGTAGCCCCAGTAGCGCTTTTTCCCGACACACTGTTGATCCAGATTTTGGTAGCGTCGACGAATCCGATGGAAGTTGTCAAAAGCGACCGGTTGCTGTTGGTGAACGAGGGGCAAGACCCCGAAGCCATTAAGGCCTTGATCGAGGCTGAGGAGTACGACGAGAGCGTCGAGGTGCTCGCCGTGGCCTTTCCTGAGGTCATTCAGGATATGGCCCTGCATCTGGAATGGACCGAAACGATGGGCGACGCCATGCTGGCCCAGAGCGATGACGTGATGTCCGCAGTTCAGACGATGCGCACACAGGCTATCAACTCCGGCGCGCTGATCTCGGGCGAGCAGCAACTGGTTGAAGTGACCGAAGAAGAAGACATCATCATCCAGCCCACCAACCCGGAAGTGGTTTATGTACCGCAATACGACCCACAGGTCGTCTATGCAGATAACAACAGCAATATCGTTACCGATGCGCTGACAACCAGCCTGATCGCTTATGGCACGTTCTCAGTGATGGACGCGATTTTTGATGATGACGATGACTGGAACGACTATTGGGGCTGCCGGAACTGTGGCGGCTGGGGTGGAGGTCCCATCTATCGTAATCCGGACATCGACATCGATGTGGACGGCAATGTGAACATCGGCAACACGATTGGGTCTGGCAACATTGGTGACCGCCGTCCTGACGGGGGATGGAGACCTGATGACAACCGATCGAAGGATGCACGCGATAAGATTTCGTCAAAGCGTGACGCAAACGGAAAAACCAAACTGCCGACGAAGAAATCCGACAGCAAGGCCGATGGCCTGCGCGGAAAGCTGTCCGCTGCAAGTGGTGCGCCTGACATTTCGCGACCCGGTAACGCGCTGAAACCTGAGGCCATTCGAAAGACGATGGCAAAGCCGAGTCTCGACCGTGACGCGGTCAAGGCGAACCGACCCAAAGCCAGTAAGGCTGTCAAAAAAACCGATACTTCAAAGCCCGCCCTCAAAAAGCCTGCTGCGAAAAAGGCACCAGTCAAGAAAGCCTCAAAGCCTAAATCCGTAAAGAAACCTAAGGCGACCAAGAAAAAATCAGCGGGTCCAAAAGCGCGCAAAGCGTCTGATCGCGGAAAAGCCAGCGGTAAAAAAATGAAGAGAAGGGGTTAGGGAAAATGCAGATATCAAGAGTTTTGGCCCTCATTGCCGGTCTGCTACTCGCTACGCCGATTATGGCTCAGCCTGCGGGCTTTGCCACGCCACAAGATGCGCTTGATGCGATGATGAACGCGCTACGCGCGTCAGATCGCGCGGCTGTGCTGAGCGTGTTTGGTGATGATGCCAAGGACTATCTGTCAGATGGTGATCCGGTCGAAGATCAATTGAACCGGCTGACACTGCTGGCTCTCTATCAGGAGGGTTTCCGTTTTGAGCCGCAAGAGGACGGCGCTCTCATGATCGCGCTCGGTGCGGAAAGCTGGCTGTTCCCGGTGCCCATTGCGAAAGGCGAGGACGGGCTGTGGTCTTTCGACAATGAAGCCGGACGCGAAGAAGTGCGCCTGCGCGAAATAGGTGGCAATGAGTTGGAGATCATCGAACTGTTGGAGGCATATGTCTCGATCCAGTCCAGCTATCGTCAGGTCGATCTTGATGGGGATGGCGTTATGGAATTCGCTCAACAGATTATTTCATCGACGCCAGAGGCTCGCGACGGATTGTTCTGGCCGGAAGAAGATACACTGCTTGGCGAGCTTTTCGCGCGAGCCTCTGCCACTGGGTTTAGCGACGGCGCCACGGACCAGCCGCCAGAGCCATTCTTTGGCTATTACTTCAGGATCCTGACAAAGCAAAGCGATGCAGCCCCCGGCGGTGCGATGGACTATGTGATCAACGATAATATGGTGGGGGGTCATGCCTTACTGGCGGTGCCGGCAGTCTATGGCGAAACTGGCATTCACAGTTTTATGGTCGCTGAAAACGGTGTTATTCTGGAGGCGGTTCTTGGCGAAGACACGTTGGCTGTGGCCGCTGAAATGGACGCTTACAATCCAAATGAAAACTGGTCAATCGCACAGAATTGATGGTGGCTTTTGATTGGATTTATACCAACGGCCTGATCAACTGACCGTTATCCAATTTCTGCTGGTGATTGAGGTTATACGTTCAGGATCATTTGCGAAGAAGTTCCAGGCGTCCTGGCATTTGTTGAGGATGTCGCCATAGCTGT
>Ga0316197_10002242_pt1 | contig 13842 bp, 14 predicted proteins | sample OudBiesiAoxic_MG_FD_204939 | JGI IMG/M metagenome (GOLD analysis project Ga0316197, IMG submission 204939) | Coastal sediment microbial communities from Oude Bieten Haven, Netherlands - site A oxic | ecosystem: Environmental > Aquatic > Marine > Coastal > Sediment | place: Netherlands...
GACTGTGTAGTGCCCACGCGATTTCGCTGCAGGTATGTTATAGTAAGAAGGTACAAACTTAGTCGTCACAGTGTCCTCGTCATGTCCCGCTATACAAAAGATCAACGCAATTCCGCGTTGTGGAAACATTTATTAAATCTGCGCGCTGCGCAATAGCTGCGCCGAAGTGAATCTAACTCTCCGCACGGCCTGTATCTGGCTTGAAAAGCCCTTCATGTCTGGCTGACGTCAAAACTTCGTTATTGCCGATGAACGGTAAGTAGACTTGCAGTTACTTTTCAAACCCATTCCCTGCACCTACAGCAAAGCCAGCGAGCAACGTAGCCCATCCACAGCGGTGACTTGAAAACAGAAGACTTGCATCATCGGTATCCAATAATTCGGCCAGTCAATCCAATGTAATCATTGCAAACGCGCTTTAATGATCAAGGCCTTTGGTCAGGAATTAGCTGATATAACACGTTATAAAAAAACGACCGCAAGCGATGCGGTCGTCTTAACGACTTCACATTTGGTTCGCCCTTTAAAAAGGTGCAGCACGTGTAAAATGCGGCATGCAAGGGCTTCTACGTGCCCCGTTCCTCAGAACAGGTCGTCACCATTACGTTCGTCGTCTTCGCCCGGGCCGTACATGTTGATTTCCATGCCGCACGAGATCTCTACCGCTGTAGGTTTCTTCCAAGCCATCCAATTTCCTCCTAAAAAGATGTGCAACCGTTTTAAAGCCTCATAAAGAAGACTGCGCCCATGGTTGAACGCCACTTCCCTAAAGCTCGTGAAGAGAGCTTAGCACTATTCTCAGGTTTCTCAAGCGTGTTGGAGATGCTCCTGGCCCAACGCACAAAACTTTTCCGCAAGAAATTATTTAAAACTCGCAAGTCACCTCAAGCGGCATCAGCAGCACAGCCGCCTGTGGTATGGCCGTGTGTCGAAGCCAGGTCTTACGCTGCATCAGCATCAGGCCGGTTTGTCCCGCAACTGAGACATTCGTCCAAAGTGCAGCGAACGTCCAGTGCTAGTGAAAGCGGTCGATCAGAGCGTAAACTTTGAATTTCTGGTCGTTAACGGCTGCTAAACACGAGAAAGCAGACACTTTCTAAAATTCGTCGAAGGTCTGCACTGAGCCCAATTTTGGCAGATGCTGCAGAGCGCATGAATGTTCGAGGCCGAGTGGAACGGTCGCGAAATATGTGGCAACCACCTGACTTACAAGGATCAGCGCTTCGTCATCCTGGGCATAATTCGGGCGCATGCGATTACGGAGTTCTGCATCAGGTTGGGTGAGTTTGAAGCTCATGCGTGAGAGCTCTACAGCGAGGTCGTAGCCTTCTGCGGGCGTGGTCGTCGCCAGGGTGGGAAGCCAGGTCGGCAAGGGGTGTCCTTTCATTGTTTCGGGGTTTTCAGGCAGGTACGATCATGCGTCTGCAGGCAGTCGCGGAAGGGCAATATCGGCCAGAGTCGAGCGATCCAGATCGGCAAGGAACAGTGCTTCGGCAGACCGCAAACGCGCCTTCAACCCGCAGCGGCCATCAAGTGAGCAAGTATTAGTCTCGGTTTGGAAACACTCGACCAGAGGCTGATCTTCTTCAAGCAGGCGCACCACATCACCCAAACGAATGCTTTGTGGGGGCCTTGCCAGTGACGCGCCACCGCCAGCGCCCCGGCGCGTTTCCACGATCCCGCCGCGTGCCAGCCGCTGAATGATCTTGCTCAGATGATTGCGAGAGAGGTTGAATTCCTTGGCCAATGCGGCTGTGGAATAGGCCCTCTCTGGCGCGCTGGCCATGCGCATCAGCATGCGAAGGCCATAATCCGTGAAAGATGTCAGACGCACAAAACCCTCTATGCATTGAATTGGTATTTACAATACCTATTAACAGGTCTACGCAGGGATGCAACGCTAAATGCTTCAGGAGGCCACAATGGCCGACACGCAGATTGACACACCGCGGATCTTCTCCGCACGACCCGAGATGACCCGGGCGATCATGGCCAAAACCGGCCTCGACCAAGGGATGCTGACGGATTTGGTGCATCGATTTTACGATAAAGTTCGCGCAGACACTGTTCTCGGACCGATCTTCGCAATCCGCATCACCGAATGGGAACCACATCTTGAGCGAATGGTGGATTTTTGGTCTTCCGTCGCTTTGATGACGGGGCAGTACCATGGAGCTCCGGTGCCTGCGCATGCGCATTTGCCGGTCACACGGTCGCATTTCGACCATTGGCTGAGTCTGTTTCGCGAGACCGCAAATGAGACCTGCCCGCCTGCCGGTGCTGCGCATGTAATCGAACGCGCCGAGCGGATTGCACGCTCTTTGCACATGGCCGTGGAGGACACGGCCCGCGCTAATTTGAAAACCATTCCCAACTTACGCTGATGAAAGGATGCTGTAATGACCGAAACGAGTCCGCCACAAGATCCTGCCGAGCTCACCCGCTATATCGAAACGCGGTACCATGCACTGCACCGTGAACATCTTCCCGTACTTGCCCAGATGGCCGAAAGGGTCGAGGCGGTGCATTTCGGCGACGACCACGTGCCTGAAGGTCTGTCTGACCTGTTAGAGCGGATGATCGGCGAGATGGAAGTCCCCATGGAAAAGGAGGAATTGATCCTCTTCCCGGCCATTCGCAAGGGTGGGATGTCTGGCATTGAAAACCCAATTGCGGTGACGCGTGCTGACCATAACGACCACGTCACCGAGATTAAAGAGATCCGGCGCTTGACTGGCGACTTGACCCTGCTGGACGGGGCCTGCGGGACCTGGACCGCGCTTTACACCGGGTTGACCGATTTCTTGGGCGACCTAGGAGAGCATATGCGCTTGGAAAACGACGTGTTGTTCCCGCAGTTCGAGCCGGCGTGAGGCGAAGGCGTGATGGACCCCGTCAACACCAGCGGTCGTTTCGCCTCGCCACCGTGCCTCGCGGACGAGTTCGCCCCGGATTACTTTGATCCGATTGCGGTTGACCCCAAACAGGCACGGGACGTCGCACTATGGCGCAAAGCGGAACGCGCTCGGCTGCGCGCCGTACGCCAAGCGCTCAGCGTCGAGGACCGCGCAGCCATAGGAACGGCGCTGGCCAGACATCTGCGTGAAGTCTTGTCCACGCGCGTTGAAGGCGCGAAGGGTAGGGTGGTCTCGGCGTATTGGCCGATCAAGGGTGAGCCTGATCTGCGTCCGCTGATGGCTGAGTTGCATAGAGCGGGTGCTACGGTTTGCCTGCCGATCGTGGAACAGAAAGCGGCTCCGCTCGTCTTCCGCCGCTGGACCCCCGCGACGCATATGGTGCGGGGCGACTGGAACATTCCTGTGCCACCTCCCGACGCAGAGGTTTTGATACCCGATATAACATTGGCTCCGCTCGTGGGTTGGGACGGTGCGGGTTTCCGTCTCGGCTATGGTGGTGGCTACTTTGACAGGACGCTGGCGGCACTTGCCCCACGACCCTTCACCGTCGGGATCGGATTCCAATCCTCGCGCCTGAGCACGATCTATCCGCAACCTCACGATATTCCGTTGGACATCATCCTGACCCAAGAGGGTGTTCAATTTTCAAGGCAGAAACTATGAGCAGCACGGCAGAACAAATGCGTGCCTGGCGTGGCCCGGCACTTCTCACCTTTGGTTTTCGCCCGTTTTTTCTCGGGGCTGCGGCTTGGGCCGTGTTGATCATGGCGTTCTGGGTTTTGGTGCTCTCTGGCGCTATGAGTTTACCAACGGCATTTGACCCCGTTTCATGGCACGCCCACGCGTTTTTGTTTGGCTACCTGTCGGCTGTGGTCGCGGGGTTTCTGCTCACGGCGGTCCCCAATTGGACGGGACGGTTGCCGATTGTTGGCTGGTCGCTCGGGGGGCTTTTTGCGCTTTGGATCGTCGGGCGTATCACAGTAAGCATCTCAATCTTTTTGCCGCCACTTCTCGTTGCGGTTGCTGACCTGGCTATGCCTGTCGCCTTGGGTCTTGTGCTTGCGCGTGAGATCATTGCGGGAAAGAATTGGCGCAACCTTATTGTCTTGGGCATGCTTGCGGTGTTCACGTTCGCCAATGGTGTGTTCCATTGGGAGGCCGCAAATGGCGTTTATGCAGCCCAAGGATACGGTCTGCGCCTTGGCCTCGGCGCAGGTGTCATGATGATCGCCGTGATTGGCGGACGGGTCGTGCCATCGTTTACCCGTAACTGGCTGGTCAAGCGTTCGACCGGGCGGTTACCGACACCGCCGATGCAGCGTTTCGACAAGGCGGCGCTTCTTGTCATGCTGGCAGCACTTTTGATGTGGGTTGTTCTGCCAGACCACTGGATTGCAGGATTTGCCCTTCTGCTGGTCGGGATCTTGCATGCTTTCCGCCTGGCGCGTTGGGCGGGGTATAGGACCGGCGCGGAGCCGCTGGTGACTGTTCTACATGTCGCTTATGGATTTGTGCCGTTGGGATCTCTGGCAATCGGGGCAGAGATCCTCTGGCCTGGCACGTTCGGTACGGCGTCGGCGCAGCATCTGTGGATGGCGGGAGCCATCGGATTGATGACGCTCGCCGTGATGACCCGCGCAACGCTTGGGCATACTGGCCAGCCGCTCACGGCGGGGGCTGCAACGGTGGCGATATATGTCTCCATGATTATTGCGGTTCTGGCTCGGATTGGGGCCGGTTACTGGCCATCCGATGCTGTCTTGTTGCAGAACGTTGCTGGGCTTGGCTGGATCTTGGCTTTTGGCGGGTTCGTCGTGGTTTACGGACCGTTGCTACTGCGCTTGCCGGCAGACAAGCGGGCGGGAGGCTAGGGGCGCTGTGGGCTGGCTGGAATTTGCCTTGGCTTGGGCCGCTTTCTTCGCAACGCACTCGCTGCCCTTGCGGGCGCCAATCCGACCGTGGTTTCAAGCCCGGCTGGGACCACGCGGTTTCACGCTAGCCTACTCGGCGCTCTCGCTGGCAGCTTTAGTCTGGCTGATCGATGCTGCGGGCCGCGCGCCATTTGTGCCCATGTGGAACTGGGCGTCGTGGCAGGTGCATGTAACTCTGACCATCATGCTGCCGGTGTGCTTGATCATGGCCCTGGCTGTCGGTCGGCCAAATCCGTTTTCGTTCGGTGGTGCGCGCTATGAGAGTTTTGATCCCAAGCGCGCGGGCATTGTTCGGGTGACCCGTCATCCGCTGCTCGTGGCACTCGCGCTCTGGGCTGCGGCGCATGTCGTTCCCAATGGGGATCTGGCACATGTGCTTCTCTTCGGAGTCTTTGCAACGTTTGCCGCACTTGGCGGGCGTCTGGTGGACAAGCGACGGCAGCGCGAAATGGGGCCAGACTGGCAGCACTTGCAGGATGAAGTCACCGCCAGTTCCGGGAGTATCAGACCCGTCTCTTGGACTGCGGCATCTGCGCGCCTTGCTGCGGGGGTAGCACTCTATGGCGGTTTGATCTGGGCGCACCCGTGGCTGTTCGGGGTCAGTCCGCTGGGGTGATACTCAAAGTGAGGATTGACGTTGATCAATGTGTATTTGCTTAAATCAACTATACTACATTTGATGTCCGATCGAAGGAACTGTTCTCCATGAAAACTCTTCGACAAATTCTGGATGAGAAAGGCGCAGAAGTTTTAAGTGTGGCGCCTGATGATAGCGTCCTTGATGCAATCAAGGCGATGGCGGATCACGACATCGGAGCACTTGTTGTTCTAGATCGCGAAATGCTGGTCGGCATCATCACCGAACGACATTATGCGCGAAGGGTTTTCTTGAAGGGTAAATCCTCTCCGAAAACCCAAGTTAAAGACATCATGACTACGCCAGTTGTCTGCGCTGACCCCAGTCAATCAACAGATCAGGGTCTGGCATTGATGACTGAAAAGAAGATCCGTCATTTGCCGGTTATCAGCGAGAACCAGGTCATTGGTATTGTGTCGATCGGCGACCTGGTGAAAAGCAAGATCAGCGACCAGAAATTTGTGATTGACCAACTGGAGCGATACATATCGGGTTAGACGTAGGTCCGCAGTGGTCACAAGGCCAATGCCGTCGCGCCGCTCATTTCAGCGAGTTTGTGCTAGATCAAGGAACTCTCATGCTCTGTGTGTAGATTGATTCTGTGAAACACACGGGAGGAGTGTCGTACCATGACGTCAAGTTTGTTCGAGACAACGATAGGAGCATTCGAGGAACGCATGGCGCTCAGGCGAAAGATGCTGAGTGTCACTGGTGTAAAGCTCCCGGAGCGCCGTATTCCACAGGATGTGGAAGATGAAATTCGAGACAGTGTTATCAATTGCTACGAATGCAAAAGTGGAGACACTTGCGAAAGTTGGTTGGCGACAGTGGCAGATGGCGTGCCACCGCCCAAATTTTGCCCGAACCGGGATTTGATCCTGCGTCTGAAGGCTGACGGGTACTCAAAGAAACCGATCAAATGAACATTCGAGCGGCGCTCGGCAGTTGCTTTGCTGTTCGCGATGCGCGACTTGGTCAGATGGGGGACATGCTTCAGGTTACCGACGCATTAACAGCGGTTGAGCAAGACGTTTGCGGAGAAACAGAGCAACAATCAGCCGTATTGAGGTGTTTGGACTGTTTGAATGTCGATATCTGCAAAACCTGGCTTGCACGAGCCGAGAAAGGATCGGCCGCGCCGTCGTTCTGCGCAAATGCGGCAAGTTTCAACAGGCTGAGGCAACATCTAGAAATCGTCACTTCTTAGCAGTGTCCTCTATCCAGGTTTTGGCCGCCACCGCGCGGGGTAGACCGAGCGGTCCAATCGCCAACAGCGCTACTTGTGTGAGTGCGCTTTCTTCCACGCCCTCAGACCGTGCACGACGGCTGTGTGAGTGCACTGCCCCTTCCGATGATGCACCTATTGCAAGAGCCAGTTTCACAAGGCGCCGTTCCCGATCGGTCAATGGACCAGCATCGGCGCAAGCTTTGCCCAGAGCGGCATAGGCGTTCCAGATATCCGGTTGCTGTTCTGCAAGATCGCCAGCGGCGCCGGGCATTGATTTTGTCATGGTTGCGTCCTTTATGCTGAATAGTCGTCGATGAGCGGATTAGGTTTGGCAAAACCTGTCAGGTCTTCGAGGTCGGTGATCACAATATGGTTTTGTGCGACTTTGACACCGTATGCCTCCAAGCTCTTGAACGCTCGACTGAGGTTTTCGGGGGTCATGCCCAAAAAGGAAGCCAAGCGCCTTTTCTCCATCGTCAGATCGAACTCGAGCGACCCGGTGCGTTCCTGTTGACGCAGCAAGTAATTTGCGAGACGCTCAAGCGATGTACGTAGCTTGAGATCTTTGGTGTTTTTCACGACTGCTCGATAGCACTGGGCAAGTTCTGCAACAATTGCCTGGGCAAAAGCGCTATCCTCAGCAAATACAGCCCTCACATCCTGGGAGGGAATGAGGGCAATGCGGCTTTTCTCGAGTGTTCTGGCTGACATCAGATATGGCAAATTCCGAACACTGGCCGCAAGAATGAATGTCGACACGGGTCTGACGGTCGCCATGCTTGTCTCTCGCCCATTCCACGCCGAGAACAGATCGACGGAACCCGACAGGACGACGTGCAGAAAGTCCGGTGGCTCATTTTCATGAATTAAGTCAATTCGGGGCGGAAAGTTCTGAACATAGGCGCCGCGCATAAGGGCCCGGAAATTTGTCTCGTCCATATCGGCGAACAATGTCAGGTGGCGAATCTCTTCCTTATACGACTCAGACATGTTCGCTTTGGCCTCCGACGTTTCTAGCTTGCGGCATATTTCAGACCCACTTGATAAATGTCAAGTGGGGGATTGATGTGTACGGATCCTGACTTGATGAACAATAGAAGGAAAGTTGATATATTTCTGTAAGTCATTTATTTTGTTGTATTTTTTTCGCTTCTTGATGTAGATCAACTTTTCGCGTCTCGAATTCCTCCAACCCTGTGCACAAGCCCGAATTGGGCATGTTGCAAGCATATTTGTCAGGAGGACCTACCATGGACAGTGCCGGAACCGTCGGCAGAGCCGAACAAAACAGAGCCCTCGGGCTCAGCACCGTTGCGTTTACAGCGTGCTTTGCGGTCTGGACGATCTTTTCGATCATTGGTGTCGGGATCAAAGCCGAGCTCGGCCTAAACGAGGCTCAGTTCGGCCTTTTGGTTGCAACGCCCATCCTGACGGGCTCGATCACGCGCCTGTTCTTGGGTGTATGGACTGAGAAATACGGTGGTCGGCTGGTGTTCACTGCACAGATGCTGCTGACCGCGATGGCGACATGGGCGCTGACCTTTGCATCAACCTACACCATGTACCTTGTCGCCGCACTTGGCATTGGCCTCGCTGGCGGTTCTTTCATTATCGGCGTCGCCTATGTGTCCCGTTTCTACGATGCAGGCCATCAAGGAACGGCACTAGGCATATTTGGCGCGGGCAATGTGGGCGCAGCTGTTACCAAATTTGTCGCCCCCTTCGTTATGGTTGCCTACGGCTGGCAAGGCGTGGCCCATGTCTGGGCCGTTGGTCTTGCCATCATGGCTGTGGTGTTCTTTCTGTTTGCCAAGGACGATCCCGAACTGGTCGCGCGACGCAAATCCGGCGTCAAGGCACCAAGTCTGACGCAGCAATTCGCGCCGCTCCGGAACATACAGGTCTGGCGCTTTTCGCTCTATTATTTCTTTGTTTTCGGGGGCTTCGTCGCACTGGCGCTTTGGATGCCCCACTACCTGATCGACGTTTATGGCCTTGATGTACGGACGGCGGGTATGTCTGCGGCAGCATTCTCGCTGTCTGCCTCCTTGTTCCGCGCCTACGGCGGTCATCTATCGGATCAGGTCGGTGCCCGGAAGGTCATGTACTGGACCTTGGGGTTCAGCCTTGTGCTGTTGTTCATGCTCTCCTATCCGCCGACCGATTACGTCATTCAGGGCAAGAACGGACCGATCGCCTTTTCCACACAAATGAGCGTTGTGCCGTTCGTTATCACGCTGTTCGTTCTTGGGTTCTTCATGAGCCTGGGGAAGGCTGCCGTGTTTAAACACATCCCGGTATACTATCCGCATCATGTTGGCGCGGTTGGCGGCCTTGTCGGCATGATCGGCGGTCTTGGCGGTTTTGTTCTTCCAATTGGTTTCGGTGCCTTGCTTGAACTGACCGGCATCTACACAAGCTGCTTTGCGCTGCTGTTCGCCGTGGTCGCGATTTCATTGGGCTGGATGCACCTGTCTGTGCGGGCAATGGAGCGCGCAGCACACGGTCCGGCGCTTGACGAACTCCCGGAACTTCCCGAGATGCAGGAAATCCATGTCCCCGAACGGACAAGCATGCCGCGGACACTGACGGAGTGGAAGCCTGAAGACGCTGCGTTCTGGTCCGACAAAGGACGTGCAGTCGCGCGCCGCAATCTCTGGATCTCGATCCCTGCACTCTTGCTGGCTTTCTCGGTCTGGATGGTCTGGTCGATGGTCGTGGCACGCTTGCCTGCTATTGGTTTCGAGTTCACATCGTCGCAACTCTTCTGGCTGGCTGCGTTGCCCGGGTTGTCGGGTGCCACCTTACGCATTTTCTACAGCTTCATGGTGCCGATTTTCGGCGGTAGGCTTTGGACAACGCTTTCAACCGCATCTTTGCTCTTCCCTGCGATTGGGATCGGTTATGCGGTGCAGAACCCTGAAACGCCGTATCTCATCTTCCTTTGTCTCGCGCTCTTGTGTGGTCTGGGTGGCGGCAACTTTGCGTCCTCCATGGCGAATATTGCCTACTTCTTCCCGAAAGCGGAGAAGGGCAATGCGCTCGCGCTGAATGCCGGATTGGGCAACCTCGGGGTGTCCGTCATGCAGTTCCTGGTCCCCATCGTCATTACGGCGGGCGTATTTGGGGCCATGGGCGGTGCGCCGGTGACCTTGGATGACGGTAGCCAGCTCTGGATGCAGAACGCAGGTTTTGTCTGGGTGCCCTTCATCATCCTCGCAACAGCTGCGGCATGGCTCGGTATGAACGATATCGCCGATGCCAAGGCCAGCTTCCGCGATCAGGCGATCATCTTCAGCCGGTTCCACAACTGGGTGATGTGCGTGCTCTATACCGGCACCTTCGGGAGCTTCATCGGTTACTCCGCAGGCTTCCCGCTACTCACGCGCCTGATGTTCCCCGAAGTGAATGCGCTGCAGTATGTGTTCCTTGGACCCCTCGTTGGCGCGCTCAGCCGTGCGGGCACAGGTTGGATTTCTGACAAATTTGGCGGTGGACGTGTCACCTTCTGGACCTTCCTGGGCATGATCATCGCGGTGTATGGCGTGATCTTCTTCTTGCCCTCGGACGGGCAGGGCGGCAGCTTCATGGGCTTCTTTGCCTGCTTCATGGCGCTGTTCTTGCTGACCGGTATCGGTAATGCTTCAACCTTCCAGATGATCCCAGCGATCATGGGGCGCGAGATTCCGCGCCTTATGCCCAAACTGGATGCTGGAGCGAGCCGCAAACAAGCCGAGCGCGAAAGTGCTGCGATCATCGCCTTCACTTCGGCGATTGCAGCTTATGGCGCGTTCTTTATCCCCAAACTCTACGGCACTTCGATCGCCATCACCGGGGCACCGAACGGCGCGCTCTGGGCCTTCCTTGGCTTCTACGTGCTCTGCCTGCTCGTGACCTGGGTGTTCTACACCCGGCCCGGTGGACTTCTCCATGACATCGAACGTGGTCGCGGCTCCGCTGCCGCTGCTCAACCTGCTCAATAAGAAAGGAACCTGACATGAGCCATCTGCTCGACAGATTGAACTTTCTCCAGTCGAAAGAATTGGAACAGTTCTCGAACGGCCACGGCCAAGTCACTCGCGAGAACCGCGACTGGGAAGACACGTACCGCAATCGCTGGCGGCATGACAAAGTGGTCCGCTCGACCCACGGTGTGAACTGCACCGGTTCGTGCAGCTGGAAGATTTACGTCAAATCCGGCATCGTGACCTGGGAGACCCAGCAGACCGATTACCCACGGACGCGCGCCGATTTGCCCAACCACGAACCGCGTGGCTGTGCGCGTGGCGCGAGCTACAGCTGGTATCTCTATTCTGCAAACCGCGTGAAAAACCCGTTGGTGCGCGGCCGATTGATGAAGATCTGGCGCAAGATGCGCGAGACGATGGAGCCGATCGAGGCCTGGACCAAACTGCAGTCTGATCCGATCCTGCGGGCTTCCTATGTCGAGACACGTGGCAAGGGCGGTTTTGTTCGGGCCACTTGGGACGAAGCGACCGAGATTACTGCTGCCGCAAACGCCTATACCGCAAAAACCTATGGGCCTGACCGGGTCTTCGGCTTTTCGCCCATTCCCGCCATGTCGATGGTAAGCTATGCCGCCGGATCGCGGTATCTGTCTTTGATGGGCGGCGTCTGCATGTCGTTCTACGATTGGTACTGCGACTTGCCACCTGCGTCCCCGATGACCTGGGGCGAGCAAACAGACGTGCCCGAAAGTGCGGACTGGTACAACGCTGGCTACCTGCTGCTTTGGGGCTCGAACGTACCGCAGACGCGGACCCCGGATGCGCACTTCTACACCGAGGCGCGTTATAAGGGCACCAAATCTGCCGTTATCTGCCCTGACTATTCCGAAGCGGCCAAATTCGGGGACGTCTGGCTGAACGCCAAGCAAGGTACCGATGCGGCCCTTGCCATGGCGTTTGGGCACGTGATCCTGCGTGAGTTCCACCTCGACCGTCAGACCGAATATTTCGAGGATTACACCCGCAAGTATTCTGACTTCCCGATGTTGGTGAAGCTGGATCGGCAAAACGGCAAACTTGTGCCGGGCCGCTTCCTGCGCGCCGATGATCTGGATGGCAAGCTGGGTGAAGACAACAACCCGGAATGGAAGACCGTTGCCTATGACGAGTTATCCAAAGGGTTCGTGGCCCCCAATGGTTCGGTTGGATATCGCTGGGGCGAAGACGGCGAATGGAATCTCGAAGAAAAGGCGAAAGAAACTGAAACGAAGCTGAAGATGAGCCTCGTTCTGGAAGAAGACTACGATGATATTGTCGGCGTCGATTTCCCGTACTTCGGCGGCGAGGCTTTTGGCCAGTTCAAGACGGACGCCACGCACCCGGACGTTTTGACCCGCAACATTCCGGTCAAAAAGATCAAGACCGCCGATGGCGAAATTGTTGTTGCGACTGTGTTTGACTTGTTCTGTGCAAACTACGGGCTTGATCGCGGCCTCGGCGGTGAGTGGGTCACATCAGATTACGCAAATGACATGCCAGGCACGCCTGCCTGGGCAGAGAAGATCACCGGCGTTCCCGCTGACAAGATCGCGCATGTCGCGCGTGAATTCGCGGACAATGCCGAAAAAACAAACGGCAAGTCGATGATCATCATCGGTGCTGCGATGAACCACTGGTTCCACATGGATATGAACTACCGTGGCGTCATCAACATGCTGGTGATGTGCGGCTGCGTCGGTCAATCCGGAGGTGGTTGGGCGCACTATGTCGGTCAGGAGAAGCTCCGCCCGCAGACGGGCTGGCAACCGCTGGCCTTTGCGCTGGATTGGAACCGTCCGCCGCGGCACATGAACTCGACCTCCGCTTGGTACGCCCATACGGATCAGTGGCGCTACGAGACGCTGGAGGCATCCGAAATATTGTCGCCCACAGCACCCGAGGGTGACTGGGACGCCAGCATGATCGACTACAACATCCGGGCCGAACGGATGGGCTGGCTTCCGTCTGCGCCCCAGTTAAAAACCAATCCGCTTGATGTCGCGAAAGCGGCGAAAGCGGCTGGCAAAGAGATCCCGGCATACGTCGCAGAGAACCTAAAATCCGGTGATTTGGAGATGTCCTGCGAAGACCCGGACAACCCCGCTAACTGGCCTCGGAACCTGTTTGTCTGGCGGTCCAACCTGTTGGGGTCCAGCGGCAAGGGGCATGAGTATTTTCTCAAGCACCTTCTGGGTACCGATCACGGTGTCATGGGCAAAGACCTTGGCGAAGATGGCAAGCAACTGCCCAAGGAAGCCAAGTGGCACAAGGATGCGCCGCGCGGCAAACTGGATTTGCTGGTCACCATCGACTTCCGGATGAGCACCACATGCGTCTACTCCGACATCGTTCTGCCGACGGCCAGTTGGTACGAAAAGGACGACATGAACACCTCGGACATGCACCCTTTCATCCACCCGCTGCAAGCGGCGGTGGACCCGGCCTATGAAAGCAAATCGGACTGGGAAATCTTCAAGGCGATTGCCAAGAAGTTTCAGGAAATCGTGCCGGGATATCTGGATAAGGAAACCGACATCGTGGCGCTTCCGATCCTCCATGACACCCCTGCGGAGATTGCTCAGGATCAGGTGAAGGAATGGAAGAAAGGCGAATGCGACCTGATCCCGGGCAAAACTGCACCTGCTTTTGTAGTGGTCGAACGGGATTACACAGCGATCTATGAGCGCTTCAAGTCGCTTGGCCCAATGCTGGATAAGCTTGGCAATGGTGGCAAAGGCATCAACTGGGAGACCCAGGAAGAGATCGACAATCTGGCGGCCCTCAACGGTGTCCAACTGGATGGTCCCGCCGCTGGCCGCCCCAAAATCGAAACTGCGATCGATGCCTGCGAAGTCATCCTGATGCTGGCGCCCGAGACCAACGGCAACGTTGCCGTGAAGGCCTGGCACGCGCTGGAAAAGGCTACGGGACGCGAACACGCCCATCTGGCGGAAGGTGAGCACGGCAACAAAATCCGGTTCCGGGACATTGCCGCACAGCCGCGCAAGATCATCTCAAGCCCAACATGGTCGGGGATCGAGAGCGAGAAGGTCAGCTACAATGCGGGCTACACAAACGTGCACGAGCTTATTCCATGGCGGACGCTGACAGGGCGGCAACA
>Ga0316197_10002243_pt1 | contig 13842 bp, 12 predicted proteins | sample OudBiesiAoxic_MG_FD_204939 | JGI IMG/M metagenome (GOLD analysis project Ga0316197, IMG submission 204939) | Coastal sediment microbial communities from Oude Bieten Haven, Netherlands - site A oxic | ecosystem: Environmental > Aquatic > Marine > Coastal > Sediment | place: Netherlands...
GGCGATTATGGCGAATGCCTCGATTGCGGTGACGTCATCCACCCAGGCCGTCTTAACGCAAAGCTAACTGCGACACGGTGTATTGCATGCGCTGAAGCGCTGGAATAAGGTCTTGATTTGTCAATAAATTCAACTATCAGGCTGTGGAATGTATCGTCCGCGAAAAAAACACAAGCCCATGCTCTTGAAATATAGCCCGCATATCCCCAACTCTGCATGCAGGCTGCGGAATACCTCTTCGAGACTTCCACAGGCACATAACAGACCTGAACGGTAAAGCCGCTAGGGTTTCGTGTTTAAATTTTTAATTATTAATTTTGGGAGAACCTCAAATGAACCTTCGTCCTTTACACGATCGAGTGATCGTGAAACGAATGGAAGAAGAACGTATGTCCGCTGGTGGCATCGTCATTCCTGACTCAGCAACTGAAAAACCTGTCCGCGGTGAAGTACTTGCGGTAGGCAACGGCAAAATTCTCGATAACGGTGAAAAACGTCCGCTTGATATCAGCGTTGGTGACACCATCCTGTTCGGCAAGTATTCGGGAACCGAAGTGAAAGTGGATGGCGAAGAACTGCTCGTTATGCGCGAAGAAGACATCATGGCGGTTATTGAAGCCTGATAACCCCTTTTAAGTATTGAATGAATTGAGGATTAGACAATGAGTGCTAAAGACGTACGTTTTGGCGAAGACGCCCGTGGCAAGATGCTGCGCGGTGTTAACGTTCTGGCCGACGCGGTCAAGGTAACGTTGGGACCCAAGGGTCGCAACGTGGTGCTGGATAAGAGCTTCGGCTCTCCTACCGTCACCAAAGATGGTGTTTCCGTAGCGAAAGAAATCGAGCTGGAAAACAATTTTGAAAACATGGGTGCACAGATGGTCAAGGAAGTTGCTTCCAAGACCTCTGACGTCGCTGGTGATGGCACCACGACTGCAACTGTATTGGCCCAGGCCATGTTGCGCGAAGGCATGAAAGCCGTTGCGGCCGGCATGAACCCGATGGATTTAAAGCGCGGTTTGGATAAAGCCGTTTCAGCTGCTGTTGATAAGCTCCACGGCATGTCAACACCTTGCACCGACAACAATGCGATTGCACAGGTTGGCTCCATTTCTGCCAACTCTGATACCGAAATCGGTGAATTGATCGCAGAAGCCATGAACAAAGTGGGTAAAGAAGGTGTTATCACCGTTGAAGATGCCACCGGCCTGTCCAATGAGCTGGACGTGGTTGAAGGTATGCAGTTTGACCGTGGTTACCTGTCACCCTACTTCATCAATGACCAGGCAACCATGAGTGTTGAGCTGGAAAACCCGTACATCCTGCTGCATGACAAGAAAATCAGCAATGTACGTGACCTGCTTCCGGTACTCGAAAGTGTTGCCAAGTCCGGCAACCCGCTTCTGATTATCGCTGAAGACATCGAAGGTGAAGCATTGGCGACCCTGGTAGTTAACTCCATCCGCGGTATCGTTAAAGTATGTGCTGTTAAGGCACCTGGTTTCGGCGACCGTCGCAAAGCCATGCTGGAAGATATTGCTGTCCTGACCGGCGCTACCGTTATTGCGGAAGAAGTTGGCCTGTCACTGGAGAAAGCAACACTTGAAGAACTGGGTTCTGCGAAGAAGATCCAGATCACGAAAGAAAATACCACGGTGATTGACGGTGCTGGCAGCAGCGACGATATCTCCGGGCGTGTTAACCAGATTCGTTCACAGATCGAAGAAGCTACTTCTGACTACGATCGTGAAAAATTGCAGGAACGCGTAGCCAAGCTGGCCGGCGGTGTTGCAGTGATCAAGGTTGGCGCTGCGACTGAAGTCGAAATGAAAGAAAAGAAAGCCCGCGTTGAAGATGCCTTGCACGCGACCCGTGCAGCGGTTGAAGAAGGTGTTGTTCCCGGTGGTGGTGTTGCACTTGTGCGCGCACTTGAAGCCGTTAAGAATATGAAAGGTGATAATCACGACCAGAATGTTGGTATCGAAATCGCCTGTCGCGCCATGGAAGAACCACTGCGCCAGATCGTCGGCAACGCCGGTGAAGAAGGCTCTGTTGTACTGAACAATGTAAAACATGGTGAAGGCAACTACGGTTACAACGCGGCAACGGGTGAATACGCCGATATGATCGAGTCAGGTATTCTGGATCCGACCAAGGTAACCCGTTCTGCTCTGCAGAATGCAGCTTCTATCGCTGGCCTGATGATCACCACTGAAGCCATGGTGGCTGAACTGCCTAAGGAAGATGCTCCTATGGGTGGCGCTCCTGATATGGGCGGCATGGGTGGCATGGGTGGCATGGGCGGCATGATGTAATCATGTAGTTCTAACCCGAGTTAAGGAAAGACCCCGCCTGATGGCGGGGTTTTTTTTCGCCTGCCCAATGAGGCTACCGGCGCTATACTCTATGCATGTCATCGAGCAGCCAAAACCGGGTACTGGAATTCAGTCCTTTTCTGAGCCAACTGGTCGCGCGGCACCCGGACTGGCTGGAAGAATTACAGACGTCAGGCAGACTGGAAAAAAACAGTCCTCCCGATGCCGGTCAACTGGCCATCAGGATCAAGAATGTTGGGCTGGATGCGGCCCTGCGACAGTTCCGAAATCACGAAATGATGCGCTTGATCTGGCGCGACCTGAACGAACTCGCCCCGGTTGATGAGATTCTTGAAGACCTGAGCACGCTGGCGGATGTTTGCCTGCAAGCCGCCGTTAGTTTTCATAGTGCAGCTCTTGAGGAAAAACATGGTGTACCCCTTAATTCGCGGGGTACGGCTCAGAAACTTATTGTAATTGGCCTCGGCAAGCTCGGTGGTTGTGAACTCAACCTGTCATCTGATGTTGATATTATTTTCTGTTACCCGGAACGCGGTGAATGTGATGGTCGTCGCAGTCTATCTAACGAACAGTTCTTCACCCGCCTGTCCCGAAGTGTCATACGCAGCCTGTCAGAGATAACCGCTGATGGCTTTTGTTTTCGGGTTGATACCCGTTTGAGGCCTTTTGGAGACTCCGGCCCACTGGTCAGTAGTTTCGCAGCGCTTGAGCAATACTATCAACGTGAAGGACGTGACTGGGAACGTTACGCATTGATCAAGGCGCGTGCGGTGGCAGGAGATATCGCTTCCGGTCAACAACTGCTGGGTATATTGAAGCCGTTTGTTTACCGACGCTATATTGATTTCGGTGCCATTGAGGCCTTGCGGGAAATGCACGCAAATGTCCGCGAAGATGCTTTGCGTAAAGACCGCCTGGATGACGTCAAACGTGGTCCGGGTGGAATTCGTGAGATTGAATTCCTGGTACAAACGTTCCAGTTGCTTCGTGGTGGGCGTGAGCCTGATTTACAGACCCCCTCAATATTCCGGGCGGCAGACAGTTTACAAAAGCTGCAGATGCTGTCGGCTGAAGCGGTTTCGGAACTGTTGGCCTCCTATCGGTTTCTGCGGAAAACAGAGAACCGCATTCAAGCCCTACACGATCAGCAAACCCACCAGGTCCCGGCAGGGGATGATGGCTTAAGAGTCGCGCAAGCGATGGGGTTTGCGAATATGCCGGATTTTCAGGTTGCGCTCGAACAAACGCGAAGCAGGGTACAGGCTCTATTTGAACAAAGCCTGCCACAGGCGGATGAACCCGCTGATGAAACGAACCAGTGGAATGTTCAGTGGCAAAGGATGCGAAACAGCAACCAAGAAACAGAACCGGATATCGCCAACCGGATACCGTTATCAGGCTTTGTCAAACGATTGAACCGGCTTTCACTCAGCCAAAGAGCCTCCCGTCGTTTGGATCAGTTTATGCCGCTTTTGCTGGAGCGTTTGGATTCGTTGTCACTGAATGACGCTGTCGTTAACCGTGTACTCGACCTGGTTTCTTCAATATGCAGACGTAGTGCCTATTTGTCACTGCTCGTGCAAAACCCGGATGCGAGCAAACGTATGCTGGAGCTGTTTACAACCAGCAAACGCATCGCTGAAGCAGTGACCCGCTACCCGGCATTACTGGATGAGCTAATCGATCCAAGCCTTGGTGCCTACCCCCCCACGAGGAAAGATATTCAGGCTGGCACACACCGGATTTTGGATGCCGGAAACGATACTGAAACAACATTGCAGGACCTGAACTACTTTAAACAGATGATCAGCCTGCGTATCGCAGTGGCTGTGATGAAGTCAACGATGTCGGCATTTGAGGCTGGTTCTGCACTGGGCCAGCTTGCCGAAAGCCTGGTCCAGGCCGTCCTGCATTTGTCACAACTTGAGATGGATACCCGTCATGGCCGGTTACCGGGCCCGGGGCTAGCCGTCATTGCCTATGGAAGTCTTGGAGCCTCTGCCCTGGGCTTTGATTCTGATCTCGACCTGATTTTTCTATTCCAGCCCGTGACCGGAAACTCCGATGGTTCCCGTCCGTTATCAGCTGAGCGGTATCACACCAGTGTCGCACGCAGAATGCTCAGCCTGTTGTCGGCAACCACGCCCTCCGGGCGACTGTACAGCATCGATGCCAGGTTACGACCCAACGGTCGTGCCGGGATGCTGGTCTCCAGTGTGGACGCATTCAATCGCTACCAACTGGATGAAGCCTGGATCTGGGAATTACAGTCGTTGACACGTGCGAGACCCTTCACCGGGGATAAGGAAACAGCCAATAGATTTAAGTCCATTCGGCAAAACGTATTGACCATCGCCCGTGACAAGACCCTGATCAAAACCGAGGTGCTGAGCATGCGACAGCGGATACGCGATGAGCATGATGATACCAACTCTCTCAAGCACGGCCATGGCGGCTTGCTGGATATTGAGTTTGTTGTGCAATTAGGCTTGCTGCTCAATGCTGAATCGTATCCCGAGGTCATCAGGTCCACACAGGTCAGCGAGCAACTGCGGGCCCTGCATAATTGCGACTGGATAGACGCCAGCACTTTCAAAACACTGGATGATGCTTATGAACAGTTGAGTCATGCACGGCTTCATACTGCGCTGGTCGATGAAGGCGTCAGGATTGACACTAAAAGCCTGCTCGGTATCGCGCAGGCATTATGTGAAGAGATATTGGGGTAGAATACACTTTCTTTTTTTGTGGAGATGACAGTGACTCATCGCACCGACGCTCAGGATGACAGCCTGGGAAATGCAAATACACAAACACGGGTTGAGGTAAGCAAAGCTGACCTGCCTCTTTCCTGTCCACAACCAAGCCAGAAGATCTGGAACGCCCACCCGCGTGTTTATCTTCCCATTGAGGAAAGTGGTGAAGCCTCTTGCCCTTATTGCGGTACACATTACGTATTGACACAACAGTAGGGCACTCGCCTCCATGCACGTAGTACAGGCGCTGGTGTCTCTGGGTATTGGTGGATCAGAAATGGTCGCCGTTGAGACCACTGAGTTCCTTCGTGCAAATGGCCACCGGGTCACTGTTGTCGCGGCAGACGGGCCACTACTTGAGCGCGTCAATGCTGCCGGGGCTGACTTTCTGGAATGGCCAATTGGCCGTAAACGTCTGGGTACTTTGTCTTACATCAGGCAATTGCGCTCGTGGTTACTTGAAAACCAGGTCGATATTGTTCACGTACACTCGCGTCTTCCGGCCTGGATCTGTTACCTTGCTTTGCGTAAATTACCGGCTGACAAACGGCCGGTATTTATCACATCCATGCATGGTCAGTACTCGGTCAGCAGTTACAGTGCGATCATGGCGCGCGGCGACTATGTCATCGCGGTTTCGAACCATATCCGCAATTACACCCTGAAAAATTACCTGCCTCCCGAAAGTCCTCAATTGAAGACAATATATGGTGGCACCAGCCGTGATGATTTCCCGTTTGGATATAAACCGTCGGATGAGTGGTGGCACAACACCCATGCGGAGTTTCCACAACTGAGAAACAAAAGAGTACTGCTCCTGCCGGGCCGCCTTTCCCGTTACAAGGGTCATGCAACCTTCATTGAATTACTGTCCGTTTTGCTATCGGAGTTTGATGATATTCATGCCGTAATCCTGGGCCGGGCAAAGCCGGGTTCGCGGTATATTAATGAGCTTGAGGGTCTTGCTGAACGCCATAAGCTTGGAGATAAGCTGACTTTTAGCGGAGTAAGAACGGATATGCGGGACTGGATGGCAGCTTCAAGCCTCGTATTTAACCTTTGCAGTGACCCGCCGGAAGCCTTTGGCCGGACCGTACCTGAAGCCCTCTCGCTGGGCGTACCGGTCATAGCATGGGATCATGGCGGTGTTCAGGAAGTATTACAGGTGATGTTTCCGGAAGGTGCAGTTGAGGCAGATAACCTGCCAGCCCTGATTCAGAAAACCCGTGATTTTTTGCTACACACACCCACGGTTGAAAATAGTGATGCTTTTTCACTGCAAGGCTCCATGGATCAGACCCTTGAGCTATATCAAGCTGCCCTGGAGAAGGAGAACCAATGAAACTACTGCTTAAGCGGTTACGGGATGACTGGCCTTCCTGGCTGGCGGTGTCTTTTTTCGCATTATTGCCTTTTGGCAGGTTGTCAGAAATCCCATTGTCGGTTTTCGCCTTGAGTCTACCCTTTTTGGCCCGTTCAGCAGAACACCGTCAACGAATCCGGCGGGTTTCTATCATTGTTGTACCCATTTTTCTGTGCTTTTGGCTACCGATGATGGTGTCGAGTTTTGATTCCTATATGCCACAAAAAAGTTGGATCAGTTCAATCGCGGCGCTACGCTTCCTTGCTGCAGTATTAAGTATGGCTGTTCTGCTGCATGTTGATTCGGCCCGTTGGCGCGTAATTCGCTGGACCTCTTTCCTGCTGGTTTTCTGGGCAGTGGACGGTTTTGTACAATTGATATTCGGGGCTGATCTGTTCGGTATCGCAATGAACCCCGACCGGTTGAATGCCCTGTTTGTGCAAAAGTACCAGTTTTTCGGGCCAACCCTGGCGGTGCTGTCACCGCTGCTGCTTGAGCATGCTCGCAGAAACTGGCCAACCTGGGCCTGGGTTGGTGCATTCACACTTACGCTGGGTGCTGTTCTTATTGCCGGAATGCGCGCCGGCTGGTTGATCATGGGCCTGGTTCTGGTTGTCTACATGTGGCTGATGTTCAAGCGTGAGAACCGTGAACTACGCAGAGCCTCCTTGTCCATTCCCGTATTTGTTGTCACGGCCATCATCGGTAGTTACCTGGTTTCGCCTTTATTCCAGGCAAGACTTGAACAATCCGTGGCCATCACACAGGGCACCGAGAAAGCTGTCAGTGTCGCAAGCAGTATGCGCATGCCGATTTTCAAAACAAGCCTGACCATGTTCAAGGCGCACCCGGTCAACGGTGTTGGCGTACGTGCTTTCCCGAAAGCCTATATGGAGTATGCCGAAGAGGATGACATACACATTAAAAATTCGGGTGGCAAATCCGGTGCGACACATGCGCACAACCTGGTGCTTGAAGTCATGTCAGATACCGGTGGCTTCGGCCTGATAGGTCTTATCGCAGGGTTTATCCTGGTACTTGGTTTTTGGCGCAAGATGACACCCGCGCGGCGAAACGAGGCCTTTCCCTTTGCATTGGCGCTTGCGTTGGTTTTGTTCCCACTCAACTCCCACTTCGCCTTGTATGGCACCTACATGTCATCGTTGATCTGGATACTGTTCGGGCTTTGGGCTGCTTGTATCGACAATAACCCGGTGTGAGTGATGCGCTTTTTCTACTCTTTTCTCATCGTTCTCTGCACACCTTTTGTTCTGCTGTATTTCGCACTACGCGGGCTCCGCGATCGCGCGTACCTAAGCCGCTGGTCAGAGCGGTTTGGTTTTCTATCTGTTAGTGGTCAGCGCGGTGGTATATGGGTTCATGCTGCCTCTGTGGGTGAGTTCAATGCGGCCAGTCCGCTGATCAGGGCGCTGCTCAAATCCTATCCCGAGATACCACTGACAGTTACCACGCTGACACCAACCGGCTCAGCGCGGGTAAAAAGCGACCTGGGTGACAAGGTTGCGCACAGTTATGTACCCATCGATCTTCCAGGTGCCGTAGGCCGGTTTCTAAAGCGACTGCAGCCGCGCATGATCATCGTGATGGAAACAGAAATCTGGCCAAACCTATACCTGCAATCAAGGCGTCTGAATATACCGCTGCTAATGGCAAATGCCCGGCTTTCCAAGCGCTCAGTTGATCGATTTGCACACCTGCCCGTGTTTGTCGGGAACGTTCTGCAAACCGTGGCCTGGATCGGAGCACAAAGTGCTGCGGACGCAGAGCGCCTGGCCGGTTGCGGTGCAAACCCCCAACATATCGAAATGACGGGTAATCTCAAGTTTGATTTAAGCGTTCCCACCAGCCTCGCAGAAAGGGCGTCAGCCTTGCGTTTGAGTTGGGGCCGTGAAAGACCGGTACTGGTTGCCGGTAGTACACATGAAGCAGACGAAAATGTTGTTATACCTGCTTTTGTAGCGTTACTGGAGTCCCTGCCGGATGCCTTATTGATCCTGGTTCCACGCTATCCGGAACGCTTTGCCAGTGCAACGCAACTGGCAAAGGCTGCAGGGTTGCATACAGAGCTACGAAGCCAGGGTGAAACCTGCTCGCGACAGGCACAGTGTTTTGTCATAGATACCATCGGTGAACTCATGAACTACTACGCCTGCGCCGACCTCGCATACGTGGGCGGAAGCATGGGTGAGCAGGGCGGTCATAACGCGCTGGAGCCCGTGGCACTTGGCAAACCGGTATTAATGGGCCCCAATATGGAAAACGCGCAGGAAATCGCCAATCAGCTTCTAATGTGCAATGCGGCACGATGTGTCCGCAATCAGCAGGACTTTAAACAAGCCGCAGAAGAAATACTCAGTGATGGTGTTTTACGCGACAGCATGGGGCAGGCGGGACTGGACTTGCTAGAGAAAAATAAGGGTGCGCTGGATTTAACCCTAAAAGCAGTTGAGAAACTTCTCTAACCACATATCTCAAACGAAGGCAAAGTCATTCCCGCGAAAGCGGGGATGACTTTGCCAGTATTAAGGACTGAGTTTGGCCAAACGTGTGCGTTACCCTATTGAAGAATACTATTAACCTTTGCCAGGTCCTCTTCGGCCAATACACCCGCCGCTGCTTTTAAGCGCAGGTGATCAACGATATAAGTATGACGCGCCAGTGAATTGTCACGCTGGGCCTGAAAATACCGTTGTTGAGCAATCAGTACATCCACGATGGTACGGGTGCCTACTTCAAACCCGGCCTGGGTTGCCTCAAGGGCACTTTCAGCTGAGATCATCGCCTGGCCAAATGCACCGACCTGTTCAATACCGGCAATAACCGCGCGATAGGAATTTTTTGTATTTCTTACGACCGCCCTTTGCCGTTGGTCCAGATCTTCATTGACCGCATTGAGTAAGTAGCGGGCCTGCCGTGTCCGGGAAGTAATCAAGCCACCCTGGTAGATGGGTACGGACAATTGCAAGCCAATCTGGTTGTCATCACTATTTATTTCAGTCGTAGCAAAATTTTGCCCGGTAAGATCTGAAAACGCCCGTTTGTTGTTGGTGAAACGATTCAAACTTCCAACCAGGTCCAGTGTCGGATAATGCCCTGAACGCTGTAAACGTATGTTGGCGTCTGCGATTTCAACACCCATGTGTGCAAAGATTACGGTTGGGTTGTATTGCATGGCTATATCAACCCACTCTTCCGGGCTTTCCGGCAGTGGTGCAACCAGTGGCAAGACTTCCTGCAACGGATCATAGTCATCGAAATACTGACCGGTAAGCTCAACCAGGGCTTCCTTGGTGTCGGCCAGGGTGTTTCTGGACACAATGGCCCGGGCACGCGCGTTGTCATAACTGGCGCGGGCTTCGTGAACATCGGTGACAGCGGTCAAACCGACTTCAAATCGCTGCTCTGCCTGTTCGAACTGTCTCTGTAGGGCCTTCTCTTCCGCCTCGGCAAAAATAACACCGTCCTGTGCCGTCAATACACTGAAATACCCACCCGCAACTCTCACCAGGAAGTTCTGGTAGGCAATATTGTAGGTCGCCTCCGCCTGGCTGACCTGCCCGCGGGCGATATCCAGATTCTCATAGTTGCTTTGTGCGTACAGGGATTGGCGTAGATTAAAACCGTAGAATTCAGTATCAATATCACTTTCTTGTTTCGTTCGAGGCTGAACCAGTTCGCCATCAATTACCACTTCGCCAACTCGCGTTGTGGCGTTACCCCAATCGCGGGTGGCCCTGCCACTTATTGTAGGTAACAGGTTTGCCCATGCCTGCCGGGTGTTTTCCCCGGTGGCATCTTTGCGATAGGCGGCCGCCTGCAATTGCGGATCGTTCTTGACCGCCAGGTCATGAATACCGACCAGGTCAACGGCATAAGCCGGCGACGAGATTAAAAAAACGGCCGCTATCAACAGCTTCTGATTATTGATATCGAACTTCATAACCAACTCCTAAATTACTTAAAATTCAAATTCCGGTGCTTTTTCAGCATCTACCAGCCTTGCCAGGTCCGTTTCAAACAGGCTTTCTTCGCGCCACTGGGTTGCATTCAGTTTTGTAAGCAGCTTTGCTTCCATTGCGGGTTCTTCACCGCAAACTACAAATATGCGGCCACCCGGATTAACCCAACCACGGAAATGGTCCGGAATACTTGGTACCGAACCGGTTACAACCAGCACGTCATGAGCTTGCTCGGGCTGCCAGCCGGTCATGGCATTACCGGTTTCAAGCTCCACATTCTGGATACCTTTTTCCTTCAGTCTGGATGCAACCTCGTTGGAAAACTGTTCATGGACGTCAACACTGACAACATGCCTGGCCAGTTGAGCGAGGCATGCCGTGATAAAACCGCTGCCGGTTCCAATTTCCAGTGCTGTTTCATCCGGTTTGAGTTCCAATGCCTGCAACAGACGTCCTTCTACCACCGGCTTCATCATGGTTTGGCCGTGATCGAGAGGAATGGCCATATCGGTAAATGCCATTTTCCGGTAACGCACCGGTACAAAATCTTCACGATGGATTGTTTCCAGCAGTTCAAGAACACGCGCATCCAGAACTTCCCAGGTCCTGACTTGTTGTTCTACCATGTTAAATCGGGCTTGTTCGAAATTCATACTCATCCTCTTTCTTACTCCCGCCGGTATATGCTGTTGTGTACCTGGTAAAAAAATAACATTGTAACGCTTACCCCGGTAAGGCTTGGCACAGGTTGAGGTTTTAAGGACATTACTCAAAGTGCCATTAGTCACAACGGAGATTATTAAAAATTACAACTACCGGGTTAAATAGACGTACCGAGCGTCAATAAGGTTTCCATTTACATAAAGCGGTATTATCCCATATAGGGCATTGAATGCTGAATAAAGGTTTAAAAATAATTGTATAAATTTGAAATAAGGTTTTACCAAATCCGGTCATGACTAATGATACGGAGCGGACTCATCGTTTCAATGAGCTTGCCGAAGCTTATTCGACGGACCTGTACCGCTACGCCATGTGGATATGTGGTAACGATGCATTGGCCAAGGATCTTGTCCAGGAGACGTTTCTCAGAGCATGGCGGGCACTGGACAGTCTGAAGGATATTGCGGCAGCAAAGAGTTGGCTAATTACGATATTGCGACGCGAATATGCCCGCACTTTTGAACGTAAAGTACCCGCCTTTACCGACATTGATACGGTTACGGTTGAAGATAATGATGAGTTGAAACCGGATGAACGGACCGAGCGTGATTTATTACGCAAAGGTATTTTGAAATTGGACCCCAAGTACCGGGATCCCCTGTTGTTACAGGTGGTATTTGGACACAGTTGTGCAGAAATCTCTGAACAGTTAGGCATCAGCAACAGTGCGGTGATGACCCAGTTATTCAGGGCGCGGGAAAAGCTGAAAACACAACTGCAAAAGGATGGAGTAACGGGTAATGTCCATGAACTTTTCTGAGTTCAAAAAACTGATGGGTGCAGATCCCCTGAACAGGGATGCTGAGACCTTGCGCGCACGTCATTCTTCCCCTGAGTTTGAAGATGCTGCAACCGAGGCTGAAGCATTTGAAGAAAAATTACAGGCTGCTGTGAATTTCAACCCGCCCGATGACCTGCTTGGTCAAATAAAGGATATTAGCCAACAACCCGTCCGGCAGAGAAGCTGGCTGCCCCTGGCGCTGGCAGCGAGCCTACTGGTTTTTGTTGGTGCGACAGGTCTGGTATGGAAGCAATCCCACCAATGGGACAGTGTTGAAGCCTATGTTGCGGATCACTATTCACATGATGGCAGCGCTGCGGTTGCCAAGGCCGGTGAGAACCTGCCTGATCAGGAAATTGAGAAAATACTGGCCAGGCTTGACGCCAGAGCCGATGAGCAACTGTCAGATCTTATTACGTTTATCAAGTTTTGCCCGACACCCGATGGTCGTGGAGCACATATGGTCGTCAGCACAGACCAGGGGCCGATGACCATTATTTATATGCCCGAAGTTCAGGCTACGGATGGCGAAGTGGTCCGGTTTGACCAGATGCACGCTTCACTGGTTAACCTGGAACACGGGTCCGCGGCCATTATCGGTAGCCAGTCTCAAAACGTTGATAGCATGGTTGCCATGGTCAGAGACGCTCTGAAAACCGGGCTAGTTGACGCTTGATTGAGTGGAAGTTCCCGTGCCTGGATATCTCACTTTTTCATTCTGGTAACTTCCGGCACACGCATCAGGCCAAAAATCTGTTATCTTCTCAATTATGAAACGTAAACTCTGGATTATAGTTCCTGTCACCCTTGTCATTATCTGCCTCGGAATGATGTTCTGGTTCAATGACGAACCGGTTTTGTTTGACCCTGTTGAACGCGCCAAACTTCATGCCGGGGTGCATGGGCATGCCGATGTAACCGGCACCACCACGACCTCAACTTTGCTTGAAGTCGTCAATGTAATGCTCAACAAACGTGGTGGATACATGTCAAATGACATCATGCCGCCGTGGGTTTTTCTCGATAATGTACCCAACTGGGAATATGGTGCACTGACCCAGGTTCGCGACCTGGCCCGTGTTTTGCGTAACGATTTCAGCCGTTCGCAAACCCAATCGAGTGAAGACCCTGACCTGTCCGAAGCAGACCCGCTTTTCCATTACTCAAGCGACCGCTGGTTTCCTCCCGATACGGAGGGTCGTTACGAAAAAGGTATGGAGTCTCTGGAGTCCTACCTGACGCGTTTGTCAGACCCAGCCCAGCCGAACGCCCAGTTTTACGCGCGCGCTGACAACCTGGTGGCATGGTTAGGCCTGGTTGAAAAACGGCTTGGGTCACTATCCCAGCGTCTTTCAGCCAGTGTTGGCCAGGAGCGATTGAACACCGACCTCGCCGGCGACAGCGCAGCATCGCAATCCACCGCCTCTCCGGGTGAGGTGGATGTCAAGACGTCATGGTTTCAAATCGACGATGTATTTTATGAGACCCGCGGCAGCACCTGGGCATTGATTCACTTCTTACAGGCCATGGAAGTCGATTTTTATGACGTTTTACGTAAGAAAAACGCCCTGGTCAGCTACCGTCAGATCATCCGCGAGTTAGAGTCCACACAGGAACCCTTACATGCACCGATGGTATTAAATGGTGATCAGTTCGGCGCATTTGCCAACCATTCACTGGTCATGGCCAATTATATTTCAAGAGCCAATGCCGCCATCATGGATCTGCGTTTTCTGTTGACGCAGGGTTAATTTACCGTGACCCCCCTGTCTGCACTACGGGAATAGGCGCATGCGAATCCTTTTAATTCTGACCGGTCTGATCGTCGTGAGTGCTTGCGCAACCGATGACTCCATATCAGAGCGTCAATATGGCCAGCAACTTGTTTGCCACAAAGGCCACA
>Ga0316197_10002244_pt1 | contig 13837 bp, 12 predicted proteins | sample OudBiesiAoxic_MG_FD_204939 | JGI IMG/M metagenome (GOLD analysis project Ga0316197, IMG submission 204939) | Coastal sediment microbial communities from Oude Bieten Haven, Netherlands - site A oxic | ecosystem: Environmental > Aquatic > Marine > Coastal > Sediment | place: Netherlands...
GTTGGGATTTGTCGGTGGCGTGATGAATTTGCTGTGGATGGGTCTGGCAACCCTGTTCATGGTGTTGGAGAAGCTGCCGCAACTTGGCCACCGCGTGGTGCGTCCGTTGGGGATTGCAATGATTTTGGGCGGTGTTGTGCTGTTGGTGCAGCCGTTTTTGACGGGAGGATAAGACATGGCGGTGAAACGCAAACCTGACGCCGACAAGCTGCCGGTATCGCAGCGGATCGACAACCGGATGGCCAACCCCAAGCGGCGCAAGATGTCGCCGACGGAATGGGCGATCAAGGGCGAGCTGTTTCTGAACTGCTCGTGCACTGTGTTCTGTCCCTGCGTGGTCAGCCTTGGGGCGCATCCGCCCACCGAAGGCCATTGCCATGCGTGGATGGCGATTGCCATTGATGAGGGCCATTTCGAGGGCGAAGACCTGTCGGGGCTGAATGTCGGCCTGTTGGTGGATATTCCCGGGCGCATGGGCGAGGGCAACTGGAAGGTTGCGGCCTATGTGGACGAACGCGCCAGCGGCAAGGCCTATAACGGTATCCTGCAGATTTTCTCGGGGCAGGCCGGGGGCACGACGGGTCTGTTCACCATGCTGGTGAGCGAGATCATCGGGGCTGAGCGCCAGAAGGTCGAGATCGTGCGCGAGGGCAACAAGCGCAGCATCAATATCGGGCGCAAGATTCAGGGCGAGATCGAGATGATCGCTGGACAGAACCCGGATCATCCGGTGATGGTGAGCAATTCCAAATACTGGATGGGCCCTGATATCATTGCAGCGCAAGGCACCAAAAGCCGCGTGCGTGACTATGGCCGGATCTGGGATTTTGGCGGCAAATCCGCCGAGATCTGCCCGATTGACTGGCACGGCCCCAAGTAACCCCGTTTTTCCAAGAGGTCTGAGATGGCTTTACTTTCCCCGTCGCGCCGGTTGCGGCGCACCCCGTTTTCCGATGGCGTCGAAGCGCAGGGCGTCAGCGCCTATACGGTCTATAACAGGATGTTGTTGCCGACGATGTTTGAAAGCGTCGAGGCGGATTATCACCACCTGAAGCGCCATGTCCAGGTCTGGGATGTGGCCTGCGAGCGGCAAGTCGAGCTGCGCGGGCCGGATGCCGGGCGGCTGATGCAGATGCTGACACCGCGCGATCTGCGCGGGATGACGGTGGGGCAGTGTTACTATGTGCCGATCGTCGATGAAACGGGGGGCATGCTGAATGATCCGGTGGCGGTAAAACTGGCCGAGGATCGTTGGTGGATTTCGATTGCCGACAGCGATCTGCTGCTGTGGGTCAAGGGGATTGCCAATGGTTATCGTCTGGATGTGTTGGTGGACGAACCAGACGTGTCTCCTTTGGGCATACAGGGGCCAAAGGCGGATGATTTGATGGCGCGGGTGTTTGGCGAGGGCGTGCGCGATGTGCGGTTTTTCCGTTACGGCTTGTTTGATTTTCAGGGGCGCCAGATGGTGGTGGCGCGCTCGGGCTATTCCAAGCAGGGCGGGTTCGAGATTTACGTAGAGGGCAGCGATATCGGCATGCCGTTGTGGGATGCGCTGTTCGCGGCGGGCGAGGATTTGCAGGTGCGCGCGGGCTGTCCCAATTCGATCGAGCGGATTGAGAGTGGACTGCTGAGCTATGGCAATGACATGACCGAGCAGAACACGCCCCATGAATGCGGACTGGGCAAGTTCTGCAACACCCACACGGCGATTGGCTGTGTCGGGCGGGATGCGTTGTTGCGAGTGGCCAAGGAAGGACCGGTGCAGCAAATCCGGGCGATTGCGATTGGCGGCGATGCCTTGCCGGGATGTGACCGGGCCTGGCCGCTTTATGCGGCGGGCAAAAAGGTGGGGCAGGTGACCTCGGCGGCGTGGTCGCCGGATTATGGGGTCAATGTGGCCATCGGCATGGTGCGCATGACCCATTGGGAGCCGGGCACAGAGCTGGAGGTGGAGACCCATCATTCGGGGATGCGTCCGGCGACGGTGCAGGCGGGGTTCTGGAATTAGAGGGGGGCGAGAAAATTCGTACGAATTTTCTGGGCCTTCGGCGAAAGTATTTTTAGCAAAATGAAGGAGATCGAGATGTTCAACGCACTTGTGGTTGAAAAGGACGAAGAGAGCGGGAAGACGGCGGCCTCTGTGAAAGAGCTTGGGCTGGATGATCTGCCTGCTGGAGATGTGACGGTGGCGGTTGATTACTCGACGGTCAATTACAAGGACGGGCTGTGCATTGGGCCCGGTGGCGGGCTGGTTCGGAACTATCCGCATGTGCCGGGGATTGATTTTGCCGGCACCGTCGAGGCCAGTGACGATGATCGCTACAAGGCAGGCGACAAGGTTGTGCTGACCGGTTGGCGCGTGGGCGAGGCGCATTGGGGTGGCTATTCCCAAAAGGCCCGGGTGAAGGCCGATTGGCTGGTGCCGCTGCCGGATGGTTTGGACACGCGGGCGGCGATGGCTGTGGGCACGGCGGGCTTCACCGCGATGCTGGCAGTGATGGCGCTGGAGGATCATGGGCTGGTGCCGGGGAATGGCCCGGTGTTGGTGACCGGAGCTGCTGGTGGTGTTGGGTCTGTTGCGACGGCGATCCTGGCCAATCTGGGCTATGAGGTCGCCGGTGTGACCGGGCGGCCCGAGACGGGGGAGTATCTGAAAGGATTGGGGGCCACGCAGATCGTGGCCCGCGAAGACCTGGCGGAGACGGTGAAGCGGCCGTTGGAGGCCGAAAGCTGGGCGGGCTGTGTCGATGCCGTGGGTGGTGCAATGCTGGCGCGGGTGCTGGGGCAGATGAAATACGGGGCCTCGGTGTCGGCTGTGGGATTGGCCGGAGGCGCGGGCCTGCCGGCCACGGTGATCCCGTTCCTGCTGCGCGGCGTGAACCTGCTGGGAATTGATAGCGTCATGCAGCCTTATGACAATCGCGTGCGGGCGTGGAATCGGATCGCCAGCGATCTGCCGATGGACAAGCTGGAGGCGATGATCCAGCCCGCGACGCTGTCGGACCTGCCAAAGCTGGGTGCGGATATCCTGAAAGGCCAGGTCAAAGGCCGCGTTGTGGTCGATGTGAACGCCTGAGACTTGCCAAGGCTTTGCCCCTCGTGGTTACTGGCCGCGGGGGGCACAGATGCAGGCATTACCTGATATTGTGATCAGACGGGCCGAGGCCGGGGATTTTGACGCCCTGTGGCCCGCCCTGCGCGATGTGTTTCGTGCGGGCGAGACCTATGCGGTGGATCGGAACATCAGCCGCGAGGACACGCAGGCGATGTGGATGCAAACGCCACGCGCGACCTATGTGGCGGAACGCGGCGGCACCCTGCTTGGCACCTATTTCATCAAGACCAACCAAGCGGGTGGCGGCGCGCATGTGTGCAACTGTGGCTATGTGGTCACCGGGGCGGCACGCGGGCAGGGGATTGCCGGTGCGATGTGCGCGCATAGTCAGATCGAGGCAGTGGCGCTGGGCTATCAGGCGATGCAGTTCAATTGCGTGGTGTCCACCAATGTCGGCGCGATCCGCTTGTGGCAGCGGCTGGGATATGAAACGGTTGGCCTGTTGCCCCGCGCCTTTGATCATCCGCGCGAAGGGCTGATTGATGCACAGGTGATGTATAAATGGCTGGCCGGACCGTAATTTTGCGAGGCAGCCCCAGACGGGGTGGCAACAGCGATGCGCTGGCCGATATGTTTCGGAGCAGGGCGGAAGCGCTGGGAGCCGTGGTGACGGATGTTCCCCTGGCCGAGCTGCAGTATAATGGCTGCATCAATCTGTTTCACTGCAAGACCGGAGGCGAGACCTGTGGCCAGGTGGATGACCTGACGCCGGTCTTGGACGATATCAGCCGCGCCGATGTGCTGGTTCTGGCAAGTCCGGTCTATTTCACTTCTCTGTCGGGACAGCTGAAGCTGGCGATCGACAGGTTCTTTTCGTTCTTTGTGCCGGATTACACCACCAACCCCGAGAAAAGCCGTCTGGGGTCCGGGCGCCATCTGGTATTTTTGCAAAGCCAGGGCGAGCCGGAAGAGCGCTATGGCGATCTGATGCAAAGTTTCGAGGCCAGTTTCACCGGTCTCGGGTTTGACCGGCAGCACCTGGTGCGTGCCTGCGGCGTACGTGCGCGCGGGGATGTGACGGGGCAGGCGGCCTGTCAGGCGCGTTGCGCCAAGGTGGCGCGCGACATCTACGGCTGATCCCGGGATCAGCCGGACCCAAGACGGGATTTCGTGGGACATACTGCAAAAATCAGCGAGAAAACCGAATCACGCGGCTGTGAGCGCGGGAATCGCGGCTGATTTTGCGTTGGAGAGGGGTGTCTGAAGTCCTCAATATACAGTATTGTCAAAAAAATCGGGAAATCATGGGAAAATTTGGGGTGCGCTTGAATATACTATATTTAGTATTCATGAGGCAAAATTTCGCTAGGTGATGCGTCTAATTGCCTAAATTACCCACATCATCTTGTTTTATTGGGATGCCAAAAACAATATCCTGTAGGTCGCCTCGCATTTTTTTATTGATTTCCATGAATTCCCATGTCATCCCTATTACCACGATGAGGCGGAACAAGGGGCACCAAACGACCCCGAACCAACGATAAGACCAGAGCAGGTTTCATACAGGCACCCGCTACATCGAAACGAAGAGATCCGGCACGTAAGCGAGCAGACATCCCCCCAGGTGGCGCGCGCAGCTGGACACCCCGCAAAGCGGGACGAGGGCGGCGGATTGTGCAGTGGCAGCTAGCTCAATCCGCCGTTTCCCGTTTGAGGGACATATTTTTCTGGGGTGAAAGGGCCAAGGGACAGTGAGCCGCAGGTTCAGAGGCGAAAGCCACCATAAGGTGGATACGAAGGGCAGGGTGTCTATCCCGGCCTCGTTTCGTCGTGTTCTGGAGGCTGCCGATCCCAATTGGCGCGATGGCAACTACCCCGAACTGGTGATTGTCTATGGCGATCACCGCCGCAATTATCTGGAATGTTACACGATGGAGGCAATCGACGAGGTCGATGCCAAGATCGATGCACTGCCGCGCGGCAGTATGGAGCGCAAGATGCTTCAGCGCCTGTTCCACGGCCAGTCCCTGCCAACGGCGGTGGATGAGACAGGCCGGTTGGTCCTGCCCGCCAAACTGCGTCAGAAGATTGAACTGGAGGGCGAGGCGTTTTTCATTGCTGCCGGTGATACCTTCCAGATCTGGAAGCCCGAGACCTACGAGGCCGAAGAGCAATCCAAGACCGAAGCCTGGCTGGAAGACTTGCCGGATGACTTTGATCCGTTGGTTTATCTGGATAGCGCGAAAGGGGAGTGAAAGATGGCTGCTGCCGCCCGTCTTCCCGATGATGCCCCCCATATTCCTGTATTATTACGTCCGCTTTTGGCGGCGGTATCGCCTGTGTCTGGCATCTGGCTGGATGGCACGCTGGGCGCCGGTGGATATACCCGTGGCCTGCTCGAGGCCGGGGCCGACAAGGTGATCGGCGTGGACCGCGACCCGCTGGCGCTGGAGCTGGCGGCGGAATGGGCCGCGGCCTATGGCGACCGGGTCGAGCTGGTCAGGGCCGTGTTTTCAAAGATGGACGAGGTCGCCACCGGGCTGGATGGCGTTGTTCTGGACCTCGGTGTCAGCTCGATGCAGCTTGATCTGGCAGAACGTGGGTTCTCGTTCATGAAAGAGGGCCCATTGGACATGCGGATGAGTCAGGACGGGCCGACGGCGGCGGACCTGGTGAACCAGGCGGATGAGGCCGAGCTGGCCGACATTCTGTATCTTTATGGCGAAGAGCGCGCCAGCCGCCGGATTGCCCGCGCGATTGTACGCGAACGCGAGGCTGGTCCCATCAAGACCACGCTGCATCTGACTGGAATTATTGAAAAATGCCTACCGCGCAGCAAGCCCGGTCAGGCCCATCCTGCAACCCGCAGTTTTCAGGCACTGCGTATTGCGGTGAATGATGAATACGGTGAATTGATTGGCGGGTTAGAGGCGGCGGAACGCGCGCTGAAGCCCGGCGGGCAGTTGGCCGTTGTCACTTTTCATTCGATCGAAGACCGTATGGTCAAACGTTTCTTTCAGGCGCGATCGGGCGGGGGTGGCACAGGCAGCCGCCATGCCCCCGAGATACTCCATGACGCTCCGCAATTCACTGTCAAAACCCGCAAGGCCGTGGGGCCGGACGCCGCCGAGCTGGCGCAGAATCCACGGTCCCGCAGCGCCAAGCTGCGGGTGGCGATGCGCACCGAGGCGCCCGCCGGGGTGACGGACCGCAAATCACTAGGCATGCCATTGTTGAAGGGGGATCGCTGATGCGCAGCTTGTTTATCTTTTTGTCGGCCGTGGCCGTGATCGGGCTGGCCTTTTGGGCCTACCGTGAAAACTATCAGACGCAGGATGCGCAGGCCAAGGCCGAGCATGCACAGCACCAGATTTCCGAAGCGCGCGAGCGGCTGCGGGTGCTGAATGCTGAATGGGCCTATCTGAACCGGCCGCAGCGTCTGCGCGACCTGGCTGATCTGAATTTTGACAAGCTGGGTCTGGTGACCCTGCGCGCCGAGCAGTTCGGCAAGATCGATCAGGTGGCCTATCCGCAAGAGCTGGAACTGCCGATCACCCAACCGATTGATGTCATCAACATGGAGCAGCAGCCATGATCCGCACGCCGCTTCGCCCGCTGGCCCGTATTCTTGAAGCTCGTGCCAAAGGCGAGAACCCCGACGCGATTGAACGCGAGAACCTGCGCCTGCGTCACGAGGAAATGCGCGACCGTGCCCGCAAGCGGGCCGAGGGCCGCCTGCTGGTGATGGGGGTGATGTTTTTCTGCGCCTTTGCGATGATTGGCGGGCGTATGGGCGTTCTGGCCAATTCTGAACCCACCGAGCCGCGCGCATCAATCGCCGGGGCCGATATCTATGCGCAACGCGCCGATATCGTGGATCGCAAGGGCCGCATATTGGCCACCAATATCGAAACCCACTCGCTGTATGCGCAGCCGCCACAGATGATCGACCCTGAGGGTGCCGCCGATGCGCTGGTCAAAATCTTTCCTGACCTCAAGCGCGAGCGGTTGATCGAGGATTTCTTGGGCAAGCGCAAGTTCCTGTGGATAAAGAAGAAAATCAGCCCTGAACAGAAACAGGCTGTACACGAGATCGGCGAGCCGGGATTGCTGTTTGGCCCGCGCGAGATGCGCCTGTATCCCAATGGCACGCTGGCCGCCCACGTGATGGGCGGGGTCAGTTTTGGCCGCGAAGGCGTGCATGCGGCCGAAGTCATCGGTGTGGCGGGGATCGAGAAATTTTTTGACGAGCGTCTGCGCGATCCGGGTCGCGGGGCCGAGCCTTTGCGGCTGTCTCTGGATCTGTCGATTCAGGCCGCAGTCGAGCGGGTTCTGTACGGCGGCATGAAAATCATGAACGCCAAGGGCGCTGCCGCAGTGCTGATGGAGGTGCATACCGGCGAGGTGATCTCGATTGCCTCCTTGCCGGATTTTGACCCCAACAACCGCCCGCGCCCGCCAACCAAGGGCAGCCCGAGCGACAGCCCGTTGTTCAACCGCGCGGTGCAGGGGGTGTACGAACTGGGCTCGACCTTCAAGATTTTTGCCGCCGCACAGGCGATGGATCTGGGGCTGGTGAATGCCAGCACGCTGATCAACACCTCGGGCCCGCTGAAGGTGGGCGGACACAGGATCGGTGAATTCAAGAAGAAAGACTATGGCACGCTGAGCGTGTCAGAGATCATCGTCCAATCTTCGAACCGTGGCACTGCGCGCATGGCGTTGCAGATCGGTCCGAAGCGGCAGAAGGAATTTCTGAAATCGCTGGGTCTGTTCGAGCATACCGGGCTGGAGATCGTCGAATCCAAGGGCGGTGCGCCGTTGTTGCCGAAACGCTGGACGGATCTGTCCACGGTGACCATTTCCTATGGTCACGGAATCTCGGCCAGTCCGCTGCATCTGGCGGCCGGTTATGCCGCGATTGCCAATGGCGGCACGCGGGTTCAGCCGACTTTGCTGAAGCAACCGCACAATCAGTTGGGCGAGCGGGTGATGTCAAAACAGACCGCCAAGGCCGCGCAGGTGATGCTGCGCGAGGTGGTCACAAGCGGCACCGCTTCGCTGGGCGAAGTGCCTGGCTATGCGGTGGCGGGCAAAACCGGCACGGCCGATAAGCCAAAGGAAAGCGGGGGCGGCTATCACAAGGACAAGGTGATCGCCACCTTCGCCAGCTTCTTTCCGGCGAATGACCCAAAATATGTGCTGATCGTTACACTGGATGAACCGGTTGAGACTTCGGGGTCCGAGCCACGCCGCACGGCGGGCTGGACTGCAGTGCCGGTGGCGGCCGAAATCATCCGCCGCGTCGCCCCCCTGTTGGGCCTGCGCCCCGAGATTGAACCTGCGGAATTAAACAGTATAACGCTGACATCGAACTAACCCTCCATAAGGGGCGTGGCAGTGGGGCAGACAAAATCACTTTCTGAACTGGGTCTGACGGCCCAGGGTGGGCGTATGGCCCAGATCACCGGACTGGCTGTGGACAGCCGCCAGGTGAAGGACGGATATCTGTTTGCAGCCCTTCCCGGCACCCGCGTGCATGGTGGCGAATTTATCCAATATGCCCTGCGCATGGGAGCAGGTGCGATCCTGACCGACATGCAGGGCGCGCGCCTGGCCCGCGACGAGTTGGATGCCAGCGACGTCGCGTTGATTCTGGCCGAAGATCCGCGCCAGACATTGGCGTTCTGCGCCGCCCTTTGGTTTGGCGCGCAGCCCGAGACGATGGTGGCGGTGACCGGCACCAATGGCAAAACCTCGGTGGCCAGTTTCACCCGACAAATCTGGAGCGCGCTGGGGTTTGATGCGATTAATCTGGGCACGACCGGGATCGAAGGCGCCTACGAAGCACCGCTGGGGCACACCACGCCTGAACCGATCACCCTGCACCGCGCGTTGGCCGAGGCCGATGGTCACGGCATCACCCATGCGGCGATGGAGGCGTCGAGCCACGGGCTGGCGCAGCGCCGTCTGGACGGGGTGCATCTGGCCGCAGCCGGGTTCACCAATTTTACCCAGGACCATCTGGATTATCACGACACGTTTGATGAATATTTCGCCGCCAAGGCGGGGCTGTTCGACCGGGTGCTGCCCGAGGACGGCGTGGCCGTGATCAACATGGATGACGCCCGCGGCGAACAGATGGCATCGATTGCACTGGACCGCGGGCAGGAAGTGATCCGCGTCGGGCACGGGCCCCATTGTGATCTGCAGTTGCAAGCCCAGCGGTTTGAGGCGACGGGACAGGAGCTGCGCTTTGCCTGGCATGACCGGGTGCATCAGCTGCGCCTTGGGCTGATCGGCGGGTTTCAGGCCGAAAACCTGATGATTGCCGCCGGGCTGGTGATTGCCGCCGGGGCCGATCCGGCCCGCGTGTTTGAAACCCTGCCGCAGATGAAAACTGTGCGGGGCCGGATGCAACTGGCCGCGACGCGCGCCAATGGTGCTGCGGTGTTTGTGGATTTTGCCCATACGCCTGATGCAGTGGCGACCGCGTTGAAGGCGCTGCGCCCGCATGTTCTGGGCCGTCTGGTTGCGATTGTCGGTGCCGGTGGCGACCGCGATCCGGGCAAGCGCCCGTTGATGGGGCAGGCGGCAGCCAAACATGCCAATGCGGTGATCGTCACCGATGACAATCCGCGAACCGAAGATCCGGATGCGATCCGCGCGGCGGTGATGGGCGGCTGTCCGGACGCGCAGAATGTGGGTGACCGGGCCGAGGCGATCCTGAGGGGGGTCGATGCGCTTGGCCCCGGCGATGCGTTGTTGATTTTGGGCAAAGGCCACGAATCCGGCCAGATCGTCGGCGATGATGTGTTTCCGTTCGACGATTGCGAACAGGCCAGCGTGGCCGTCTCGGCGCTGGACGGGAGTGGCGCATGAGCCTGTGGACCTCTGAGCAGGCCGAGCAGGCGACGGGGGGACGCAATAGGGTATCGTGGCGGGCGACGGGTGTGTCGATTGATACGCGCACGATCCAGCCGGGTGATTTGTTTGTCGCTCTGAAAGATGTGCGCGACGGGCATGAGTTTGTGGCGCAGGCGTTGGAGAAGGGCGCAGCGGCGGCCTTGGTCAGCCATGTGCCCAAGGGAGTGTCAAAGGATGCGCCTCTGCTGATTGTCGATGAGGTTTTGCCTGCTTTGGAAAAGATGGGTGTCGCCGCCCGCGCCCGAACCGAGGCGCGTGTGGTCGCGATCACCGGGTCGGTTGGCAAAACCTCGACCAAGGAAATGTTGCGCGACGTTTTGGGCGCGCAGGGGCGCACCCACGCGGCCGAGGCCAGTTACAACAACCATTGGGGCGTGCCGCTGACGCTGGCACGGATGCCCGCCGACACCGAGTTTGCCGTGATCGAGATCGGGATGAGCAATCCGGGCGAAATTGCTCCGCTGGCGCGGATGGCGCGCCCGCATGTGGCGTTGATTACCACCGTGGCGCCGGCCCATCTGGAAGCCTTTGAAAACATTGAGGGGATCGCCCAAGAAAAGGCGGCGATCTTTAACGGGCTGCATCCGGGGGGCGTGGCGATTGTCAATGGCGACGTGAGCACGGCGAAGATCCTGAGCAAGGCTGCAAAAAAGGCTGCTGAGACGGTGATCCGGTTTGGCGCGGCAAAGGGCAATGACTATCGTTTGATCCAAGTTGATCTGACCGAGGATGTGACGGTGATCCGGGCAATGGCCGGGGCCGAGGAAATTCTGTTCAAACTGGCCGTATCGGGCCGCCATTTTGCCGCCAATGCGCTGGCGGTATTGGCGGCGGTTCAGGCGGTGGGCGGTGATCTGGCCGTGGCGATTGCCGATCTGGGGCGCTGGCAACCACCCGCCGGGCGCGGCACCCGCGAGGTGTTGTTGCTGGACCCGGCGGATGACAGTCTGACGCTGGATCTGATTGACGATGCGTTCAATGCCAACCCCACCTCGATGGCGGCAGCGCTGGAGGTTCTGGCGGCGATGACACCGGTTGACGGGGTTGGGCGCATTCGTAAGGGCCGCCGCATTGCCATTCTGGGTGACATGCTGGAATTGGGCCCCGACGAGATGGCGATGCATGCTGCCGTTGCCGGTCTGCCGGGAATAAACGCGGTGACGCTGGTGCATTGCGTCGGCCCCCGCATGAAACACCTGTGGGATGCGCTCCCCGAAGCGCAACGCGGTAAACGGGTGGACACGGCGCAAGAATTGGCAGAAGAGGCACATCTTCTGATTGATGCGGGCGATGTGGTTTTGGTGAAAGGCTCCAAGGGGAGCCGTGTCAGTCTGGTGGTCGAGGCCTTGCGCCGCGCCGGACGGCAGATGGGAAGGGAAGAGTAGATGCTTTATTGGTTGACCGAGCTGTCAGACGGCGGGGATTTCTTCAACCTGTTCCGCTACATCACCTTCCGCTCGGGTGGGGCCTTCATGACAGCCCTGATCTTTGGCTTTCTATTTGGCAAGCCGCTGATCAACGTGCTGCGCCGCCGTCAGGGCAAGGGCCAGCCCATTCGCGACGACGGCCCCGAAACCCATTTCATCAAAACCGGCACCCCCACAATGGGCGGGTTACTGATCGTGGGTGCCTTGGTGACGTCCACTCTTTTATGGGCACGGCTGGACAATCCTTATGTCTGGATGGTGCTTTTGGTCACGCTGTCCTTTGGGTTGATCGGCTTTGCCGATGACTATGCGAAGGTCTCCAAGCAAGACCAGGCTGGCGTGTCAGGCAAGCTGCGGCTGGCGCTGGGATTTGTGATCGCGGGCATCGCGTCGTGGTGGGCGATGACGCACCACCCCGAGGCGCTGCAGAACCAGTTGGCACTGCCGGTGTTCAAGGACACGCTGATTAATATGGGGATGTTCTTTATCCCCTTTGCGATGTTCGTCATCGTGGGCGCCGCCAATGCGGTGAACCTGACCGATGGTCTGGACGGGCTGGCGATCATGCCCGTTATGATCGCGGCAGGCGCGCTGGGGGTGATTGCCTACGCGGTGGGCCGGGTCGATTTCTCGGAATATCTGGATGTGCATTACGTGCCGGGGACGGGCGAAATCCTTGTCTTCGTGGCCGGGTTGGCAGGTGGGGGCCTTGGGTTCCTGTGGTATAATGCGCCACCAGCCGCGGTGTTCATGGGCGATACCGGATCTTTGGCCCTGGGCGGGGCGTTGGGCGCGATTGCCGTGGCCACCAAGCACGAGATCGTGCTGGGCATTGTCGGCGGTCTGTTCGTGGTCGAGGCGATGAGTGTGATCATTCAGGTGCTCTATTTCAAGCGCACCGGCAAGCGGGTGTTCCTGATGGCACCCATCCACCATCATTACGAGAAAAAGGGCTGGGCCGAGCCGCAGATCGTGATCCGCTTCTGGATCATCTCGCTGATTCTGGCGATGATCGGTCTGGCCACTCTGAAGGTGCGGTAGAACGCGACTGGCAACTGGGCACAACACTGCCTCAAGACCGCAACCGCCATACATATCGAAGCTTACACTCGGGTTGAAAATACGCTCCGTATTGCGTCGAATTTGCGCGTTCCCTTTTAGCTTGTATGACGTAAACTGGCTTCAAACAAAGCTGGGGTAGGCTATAACTTGTTTGAAATAGTAATCGAGTTTCTAAAAACATACTCGCTGGAACTGGGCGGAGGTGCCGCTGGGTTCGCTATCGTTGAAACCGTGTTCAAGCCTTTCCGCACATTGGCCAGCCGTTTCAGGAAACCTGAACGGATCGAATTGGGTGACGAAACCGTCAAAAAGCTCTCACCCAATCGCCCCGAAGATGGACCAAAACTGACCGTACCTGAGTTTATTCGTCTACGTCGCGAAATGAAGGAAGAGTTGGAAGCAGAGCTGCGCGCCGCCTCGGAGGCCGAAAAGCAGGAACTGGCCGCGAAGATCGCAGAACTTGAAAGCCAGCTTGCCGACCCTGACAAGGCCTTCGCAGAAGCCCTAGAGCGCATCAAGCATCTCGAATCCCTGCTGGAACGTGCGGGCAACGAGATCGGTGGCGACAGGCTGGCACAGGCCCGCGCGGCGCTTGATCAGGGCGATCTGTCCGTGGCCGATGAGATCTTTGCCGAGATCGAGGCGCGCGAGGCGATGGCCGTGGCCAATGCGGCCAATGCCGCCTATGGCCGGGGCGAAATCGCCGAAGCCGAAATCCGCTGGCACGATGCCTACGACCATTACAAACGCGCCGCCGGGCTGAGCGATGAGGACACGCATCTTGTCGCCTATGCGCGGATGACCTGGCGGTTGCACAAATCGGAGGAAGGGATTGTGGCGTATGAACGCCTCGCGGAGGCGGCGAAAGAAGCGCATGGCGTGCAAAGCGCTGAGTACGCAACTCAGATCAACAACCTCGCGGGCGTGGTGCGGGCGCAGGGGCGGTATGAGGAGGCCGAGAGGCTGTATCGCGAGGCGCTGGAGATTGGCCGGGCCACGATTGGCGCGCGGCATCCAAGCTATGCAACTCACCTCAACAACCTCGCGCTCGTGGTGGAAGCGCAGGGGCGGTATGAGGAGGCCGAGGCGCTGTATCGCGAGGCGCTGGAGATTGACCGGGCCACGATTGGCGCGCGGCATCCAGACTATGCGATAGACCTTAACAATCTCGCGAGCGTGGTGGAGGCGCAGGGGCGGTTTGAGGAGGCCGAGAGGCTGTATCGCGAGGCGCTGGAGATTGACCGGGCCACGATTGGCGCGCGGCATCCGGACTATGCAACCCGCCTCAACAACCTCGCGGACGTGGTTCAGTCTCAGGGGCGATATGAGGAGGCCGAGGCGCTGTATCGCGAGGCGCTGGAGA
>Ga0316197_10002245_pt1 | contig 13836 bp, 11 predicted proteins | sample OudBiesiAoxic_MG_FD_204939 | JGI IMG/M metagenome (GOLD analysis project Ga0316197, IMG submission 204939) | Coastal sediment microbial communities from Oude Bieten Haven, Netherlands - site A oxic | ecosystem: Environmental > Aquatic > Marine > Coastal > Sediment | place: Netherlands...
GTCGAGGAGCCGCCAGTAGTGGGCCACCTGGAAGAGATCGTTGACGCGCCCGCTGCGAAAGCGGCACGCAGGCCCGTTGACATCGTCGATGTATTCGATGGATGCCGCACGCCCGGGGATACCGGTCTTGCCGATCGCCTTGTGGTGCTTCACGTCGATCGGCGCATAACCATCTTCGAGTCGCACGAGGACATCGGGAGCGCCGACGGACTGTAGCCCTGGTGCCGAGAGGCGCCCGCCGAGGATCAACGGGACACCGGAGCGCAGCGCTCTGGTCGTTATCGATTCGCGATCTGGTGCCAGCACCTCGGATGGGATGACCACCGGATTTGTGGAGTCGATCGGCGTAGCGGGGGCGGACACGACTTGGGGCGTCGTTGCTTCGAGCAGCCCGGCGACAACCGTTTCTTCCCAGGCGCGGCCATCCGCGATTCTGCGCTCGACGACCTGATCAAGGATCCGTTCGGTCTGGTTGTATCGGTCGTGGTGAATCCTCGTGGGGCAACGTCCGAGTTCTCCACCACCGATCATGATCAGTTCATTGGGTGCTGTCGGTGCGCTCATAGGTCCAATCTTCGCACTCGGGAGTGACAGGAAACGAAACGGCGAGGTTGTTGCGGATGTGAGGGAGCCACGGCAGTGGGTGCTCGCATTGAGGGTTGGGAGTTGACTATCGCCGCCAACTCTCGCGGTTGAAGAGAATCAGTATTGGGAGGATCTCGAGTCGCCCGACGATCATCAAGCCGGCGAGCAGCCACTTGCCGAGCATCGGAACCTCGAGGTAGTTGCCGGTTGGGCTGACCGAGCCGAGCCCTGGGCCGACGTTGCCGAGCGAAGAAGCGACAGCGGACACCGTCGAGACGATGTCCATGTCGGGGCCCCAGATCGAAGCGATCACCGCAAGGGCGAAACTGCCGGTCATGAACGCGAACATGTACAGGAGGAAGAACGTTTGGACGGCCTCCACGAGGGTGTCTTTCAGCGGGCTCTTCCCAATGCGGGCAACGAAGACGCCGCGGGGATGGATCAATCGTCGTATGTCGACCCGGGACGCTTCGTAGAGGACTTCATGGCGATAGATCTTCACCGAACCGGCGGTTGAGCCGGCCATTCCGCCGACGAACATCAGACCAACGATCATGATCTGAAGCGCCGGCTTCCAGAGCCCGAAGTCGGCCGTGCCGTATCCGGTCGTGGTGATCATTGACGCCGAGGTGAAGACCGCATCACGAATGGTGTCGTGGACCGAACCGCCCCACGTACCGATCATCATCACGATCGCCGCCGCAGCCGTAACTCCGAGATAGACGCGCACCTCAGTGGTCCTCCAGTACACGCCGGGTTTGCGGATAGCCCGGTAGTGGACAGCGAACGATGTCCCCGCCAGGACCATGAAGATGATCACGATCCACTGGGAGTAGTTGCTGAACGCGTTCAGCGATCCGGCGTTCGTGCTGTAGCCACCGGTGGACATGGTCGTGAAGCCGTGGTTGACGGCCTCGAAGAAGGTCATGTCGCCGAGCCACAGCAGGATCATCTCTATGGCCGTCAGGGCGACGTAGACGATCCACAGGCGCTTCGCGGTCTCCTTGAAACGCGGCGTGAGCCGGTCGGGGGTCGGGCCGGGGGACTCGGCGCGGGCGAGCTGCACGGCACCCATCCCGAGCAGCGGCAAGATGGCGATGGAGAGCACGATGATCCCCATGCCGCCCATCCATTGGGTGAACGACCGCCAGAACTGGATCCCGTGCGGGAGCAGGGCCGGATCGGGGATGACCGAGGAGCCGGTCGTTGAGAATCCGCCGACGGTCTCGAATACCGCGTCGGTGACGTTGGTGATCGAACCGGTGAAGAGGTAGGGGAGGGCACCAACAAGCCCGATCGCGATCCAGGCCAACGCGACGGCGGCGAAACCCTCGCGGGTACTCAACTCACCGGGTCGGTCGAAGAACCGCCACAAGACGAATCCGATCACGGTGGTCAAGGCAGCGGCGGCGAGGATCCAGATCGCCGCAGACCACTCCTGGTAGATCGCCGATACGAGGGCTGAAATGAGCATCGACGCGCCGATCGCTCCGACGACGGCGCCGACGACATGGAGGAGGTGCCGCCATGACATCGCCGGTCAGCCCGAGAGACTCTCTGCTGCGGCGATGGCCTCCGGCCGAGCGATAACGATGAGGTGGTCCCCTTCTTCGATGACGGTGCTGCCGCGCGGCACAAAGGCTTCGGCGCCGCGTTGCACACCGCCAATGATCAGAGATGCCGGCGGGTTGAGGTCGTTGAGGGTCTTGCCGATTGCCGGACTGCCGGGGCGGACTTCGAGTTCGATGGCCTCAGCGTCGGAATCCGAGAACGTGGTCACCGAATGGATGATGCCGCGTCGCACAAACCGAAGGATCTCATTCGCTGCAGAGAGGCGGGAGCTCACGGTGGCGTCGATGCCTGCCCCGCTGAGGAGTGCAACCAATTCCGTATTGGTGAATCGAGCGATGACTTCCCCCGCACCAAGCTCCTTCGCGACGAGACATGCGAGGAGGTTGTCCCCGTCCCATCCACTGAGCGCGAGGACTGAGTCCGCGGCATCAACACCTTCTGCCATCAAGAGCTTCGGGTCGGTTGGGCTACCGCACACGGTGACGACGCGCGGGAGTCGTTCGGCGATGAGGTGGCATCGTTTGCGGTCTTCGTCGATGAGTGTGGTCGAGATCCCGTTGTCCGCGAGGAGGGCTGCGGTCTTTTGTGCGAGGCGTGTTGCACCGAGAACGATCACCTTCTCGGCCGCCTGGTCACTGATCCCGAGCAGCTCATAGGCTTCGGAAGTCTTGTTGGCTTGCACCATCAGGAGAACGTGGTCGTGTGCCTCGAGCATCGTTGAACCTCGAGCAATCATGGTTTCGCCATGCCGGATCACCGCCACGACGAGCCAATTCCATCCATCTACGGCACGGCGCAGTTCGGCAAGGCTTGTCCCGACGAAGGCCGCTTCCGGATGCACGTACGCTCCGAGAAGGACGAGTTGACCGTCCGCGAACTCCACAAGGTCGGAAATGGCTCCACGCTTGACGAGGGCGAGGAGGTCGCGAGCTGCGGCCTCTCCGGGATCGATGATGAAGTCAACCCCGAGCTCTTCGACTTCGGCCTTGAGCTCAGGGTCTTCGACACGAGCGACGGTGCGCGGGATCCCAATGTTCGTCGCTGCGCTGCACGCAAGAACATTGATGGCGTCCGATGAGCTGACGGCGATGAGGAGATCAGCGTCGTCGAGACCGGCCTTCACCAGAGTCGAAGTCGAGGCGCCGTTGCCGTTGACGACCATGCAGTCGATTTCGGATTGGACTTCAAGTGCACGCTGCTCGTTCGACTCCACGAGAACGATGTCCTGGCCCTCGAGCGCGAGCCGCTCCGCAAGGTATGAGCCGACGGCCCCGGCACCAACAATGACAATCCTCATAGGCCAGCCAGGATAGGTCGGCGGTGGGGTCGGCACGAACCGAACGAACCGGTTCCGAGACGCTTCCGCCCGTCCCTTCGGCGCGCTGCTCTGCCGCCAACTCCCCCGGGATGTGCCGGTCCTGGCGAGACGGCGCGTCGAGACGCCGAAGGTCGTTGGTCTCTACCTGTGCGCGCCACAGGCCGAGGATGCGAGGTATGGAGTTCGGTGCTTGGTTCTTGGTGATCGTCCCGATCTTGGTCGGGGTGGGCATACTCGGCTTCTGGATCTCCGCAGTCGCGACCGGACGTGTACCTGAGATCGAATCCGGCGGGATCGAAATCCGATTCCATATCGTTGCCGAGGTGGTCACCGGCCTCGTGCTGATCACCGGCGGATTGGCCGTCGTGGTCGATGGGGATGCCCCCTCAACCGTTGTCCTTTCGTCGCTTGGCCTCGGGACGCTTTCCTACACGCTCATCGTGTCACCCGGCTACTACGTCGATCGGCACAACAAGCCGCTGGTGGTCATGTTCATGGCGATCTGGCTGTTGATGATCTCGGTCATCGCCCTGCGCTTCTTCCTGCTCTGACATACCCGCCGGTCCTCGAATCGAGGTTTCTCCGCGCCGAACGTCGAATCCAAGCCTCGAACGGCGTCTCCATAGGTGGAGTCTCACAACGAAAGGAGATCCACATGAAAAGGATGACGCTCCTCACCAGCCTCATCATGGTGTTCTCGCTGATCACGGCCACGGCCGCGATTGCCGGAACCGGTGCGAAGGCCGGTGAGGGATCGCAGAACACCGACACGGTGATGACCCAGACGCAGGAAAACAACAGCGTCCAGGTTCAGGAGTCCGCTTGCCAGGCGGGTGATCCGGATTCCGACTGCGAAGCCGCCCAAACGCGCACCCAGGCCCGCGAGGAGATTCAGGTTCGGGAGCACGACGGTGATTGCCTCGGCACGGACAAGGAGTGCGAGGCCGACCAGGAGCGGATCCAGGCTCGCGATCGGGATCAGGTCCGTTCGCATGACGGTGAAGCCGCCCAAACGCGCACGCAGGCCCGCGAGGAGACTCAGGTTCGGGAGCACGAAGGTGATTGCCTCGGCACGGACAAGGAGTGCGAGGCCGACCAGGAGCGGGCCCAGGCTCGCGATCGGGATCAGGTCCGTTCGAATGACGGGGACTGTGTCGGCACCGACACCACATGTGAGCAGCTACGCGAAACGAATCGCGCCGAGATCCAAGAACGAATCATGAGGCGCCTCTCCGTACTCGCGGACGGTAGCGGCGACGGCGAGTACCTTCGCGTTCTCGTACGGTGGATGTACACCCATATGTATGGACCCATCTCCGTCCTGTTCGCGTAGTCGAAGCGGTTGAGAGGCATGTGAGCGAATACCCGGAATTGGATGAGATCATGAACGGAATCCGAGCCCGAAGCGAAACCGCATTTGCAGCGGCTTATCGGCAGACCGCCGACCCTCTGGCATCTTTCGCCAACGGCATGGTGCATGACCAGCGTTTCGCAGAAGACGCGGTGCAGCAGGCGTTCCTCGAACTTGTCCAAGCGGCTCCGAAGATCAGGGGCGACGGTCGCTCCCTTCGGGCATGGCTATTCCGAAGTGTCCGGTTCACGTGCCTTGACGAATTGCGGCGCAAATCGCGTCGCCCGGAACATCTCGCTGCGACGGTCCCTGAGGTCGGTGTCGAACCGGAACTTCCCCTGGGCTTCGACACCGACCCGGACCTCGCGGCTGCGATGGCACAACTGACGGCCAATCAGCGCACGATCCTTGTGCTTCGGCACGTCGTCGGCATGGACGGCAACGAGATCGCCGATGTCGTCGGCGGGAATCGCGTTGCTGTGTACGCAGCATCCCGTCGCGCTGAACGACGTCTCCGGGCGTTGCTCGAACCGACCGATGAGGGGGGTGCGTGATGGCCCACCGAGACACATCGGAACGACTCTCCGCCGCCTATCTCACCGAGGTCGAACAAGGGACCAAGGAACGGCACATCGCCGAGATGAGTACGGCGATACGAACAGCCCCGCCGGTACCGGTTCCCGCAGGGTTTGCGCTGCGTCGCCGCATCGCCGGCGCAGCCGCAGCAGTTGTTGTTGTCGCGCCGGTCGGGATGGCCGTCGCCGCCGAGGACGCCGTGCCCGGCGAATTCCTCTACCCGGTCAAGCAAGTCACCGAACGAGTCCGCGCATTGGTCGACGCCGATATCGCAGCCACGCATCGTGTCGAAGAAGCTGAGCACCTTGTAGTCCGGGGGGCTCCGATCGTCGAGATCACCCGCGCCGTCGAGCGTGCTGAGGCCGCAACATCAGGCCTGATGGAAGACCGCCTCCTGGGGCCTCGGCTGGAGAGCATCCGAGAACGCCTCCGCCAACAGGACGAACTGGAGCGGGGGCCGAGAGCGCGTGAGGAGTCACCGCAATCCGGTCGCCAGGACACGCCCGACCGAGATCCCGGGACCGTGGGCCCGAGCGAAGGGCAGAACACCCCCGGCGAAGGATCGGCGACCACTTCGGTGCCCGCGTCTCCGGGGCCAGGAGTAGGCGAGGGAGAACGACCTCAGGATGGAAATGGTGAGAACAACCAATCACCGCCGCCACCGAACGGCAACACCGATACCGGGGCGCCGGAAGGTGGGAGCGGAACCCCTGAACCTGACGGGAACGGAGAAGGGTCACCGGCTTCGCCACCAACGACGGCGCGGCAGAACACCGACGGGGCGAATGGCTCCTAGCGGCCCACCGACGGACGAGGGTGGCGCGTCGTGCAGGATCGAGCCGGATCGACCGCTGTGATTCCCAGGTTCTAGCCTTCCCGGCTTGACGATTCCCACAGATTGATTCCGCTATCGACCGCGTACCGGTCAATCTCGGCAAGCTCTTCGGCCGTGAATTCGAGGTTGTCGAGTGCACCGAGACTGTCCTCGATCTGCGGCCAACGACTCGCTCCGATGAGCGCAGTGGTCACGCGCGGGTCGCGTAGTGTCCATGCGATTGCCATCTGAGCAAGCGTTTGGCCCCGCGTTTTCGCGATCTCATTCAGGGCGCGCACTCGCGCAAGGTTCTCCTCGGAGACGAAGCCCGTCGCGAGCGTGGCACCCTCTGCGGCACGCGAGTCCGCCGGCACACCGTCAAGGTACCTGCCCGTCAGCATCCCTTGGCCAAGTGGCGAGAAGACGATCACCCCGATGCCCTCCTCTTCGGTCACGTCGAGCAGACCATTCTCGATCCAGCGATTCAGCATTGAGTAGGACGGCTGGTGGATAAGGCAGGGTGTCCCCGAGTCTCGGAGGATGGCTGCTGCCTCCGCCGTGGCGGTGGGACCGTACGAGGAGATTCCGACGTACAGCGCTTTGCCCTGCCGGACCGCGGTGGCCAGAGCTCCCATCGTCTCCTCGAGCGGGGTTGTGGGGTCGAAACGGTGGGAGTAGAAGATGTCGACGTAGTCGACGGCCATACGCGCGAGGCTCTGGTCGAGGCTTGCGAGCATGTATTTGCGACCGCCACCTCCCTGCCCGTACGGACCAGGCCACATGTCGTACCCAGCCTTGGTGGAGAGGATCAATTCGTCGCGATATGGGCGGAGATCGGAGGCCATGATCCGACCGAAATTCGCCTCCGCGGTTCCGTACTCGGGCCCGTAATTGTTGGCGAGGTCGAAATGCGTGATGCCATGATCGAATGATCTCAGGAGCATTTCACGGGCTGGTTCGAGTGGGGTCTGGCTCCCGAAGTTCTGCCAGAGGCCGAGGGCGATCGTGGGGAGGTCGAGGCCGCTGCGACCACATCGAGCAAACGACATGTGGTCGTACCGGTCGGCAGATGCCTGGTACATGGAGGTCTCCGATCAGGTTGGGGTGTTTCCCATTATGACCGGGTGACGGTGAAGCCCGTTGGACGGATCAATCGTCCTCGTCCTCGTCCTTGTCTTTGTCCTGGCCGGGTGGTGTGGACGTTTCCTCGTCCTTGTCTTTGTCCTGGCCGGGTGGTGTGGACGTTTCCTCGTCCTTGTCTTTGTCCTGGCCGGGTGGTGTGGACGTTTCCTCGTCCTTCTTGTCCTGGCCGGGTGGGACGCACATGTCTCTGTCTTGGCCGGGTGGGACGGGCTTGTCTCGGTCAACCTGGCCAGGCGGGATGCAATCGACCTTGTTCTGTCCTGGTGGGTTCGAGTCCTCCTCGTAAACGGGCACCGATGTGGCGGGGACTTCGTTGGCGTCAGAGGTGTCTACGTTCTTCGGACTGGTGGTCGCAGTGGTCGGCACGATCGGCTGAGCCCACGCAGCGGCGATCGCCACCCGTTCATTCTCAGCCCTTCGATCCTCGGCCTGAGTCTGGGCAAACACGTTGGCGCCCACTGCGATGGTCGCGACGGCCACGGCAAAGATGACGATCAACTGATCGCGCATTCGCATGTCTGCCGCCCTTCTCCTGCGGTGTCCGCCGTACTGGCGGCGGCCTTACCTCCACTATCGGCACCAGCGCGAGATTTCCATAGAGTGGTTGTGAAATGACACAATGGGACTAGCCCGAATTGACTAGTGCTGCGACCAACGAACCTTTGTGCTTTTCTGACGGCGCGTCTCGACGCCGTCCCGGCTGCGCCATCCTCACGCGTCCTTGCGATCAACTCCCATGGCACGACATCGACACCACGAACGTTCGTGGACACTTCACGAGTAGCCACCAGCGGCCATCCGCAGCACCGACAGTCGCGAGAAGGTGGCGGCGGGGTTGGTCTTCTCCGTGGGAGCGGTTGGGTACGATGGGCCGACCGCGTCAACCCCGGTTGCGCAACCGCCAGGGTTGGTGTGATCGGCGCAGGTCCAGCAGCTACAGCCCAAGCCGATCACCGCGAGCAAGCCGTGGATTCTGAGGAGTTTCTCAGACTCAGCGCGCTGGTTTTGCGGATTCGGTCCCTAGCCTCACCGACACTGACCTCTACGAAGGAATCCCATGAAGCGTCTGTTTGTATTGATTGCGGCCCTTGGTCTTGTGCTCGCAGCGTGCGGCGGATCGTCATCCACAGCAGCTACGGTCAACGGAACAGAAATCGCAGCTGGGGACATCGACGATCTCTTCTACGAGGTCGATGAAGATTTCACCGATGCAGAGAACGCCCAGTACCTCGGCACCCTCATCCAGTGGACGGCGATCGAGCAGCGAGCAGCAACCGACCTCGATTTCGAGCCAACTCAGGACGAGACGGACGCGGAGATCGAGCTAATCCTCTTTGATTCGGGCTACGTCGGAGACCTCGACGGATTCTTAGCGGCCCAGAACGTGTCAGAGGAGGGGATGACCATGGTTGCGAACCAGTTCCTCATCGAAGACGCTGTGATCGTTGCGGTGACTCCGACGGTTGAGACGCCCACGTTGGAAGACGCCCAGGCGACGATCGACGAGAACCCCCTGCCGTTCACGGAAGTCTGCGCTTCGCACATCCTTGTCGAGACCGAAGACGAAGCCGTAGCTGTGATCGAGCGTCTCGATGGTGGCGAGGACTTCGCCGTGGTGGCGACGGAGGTGTCGATCGACACGGGGACTGGACCCGGCGGTGGTTCGCTGGGGTGCAACTCCGTGGCATCGTACGTACCTGAGTTTGCGACGGCCGCCGCTGAGGCGCCGATCGGTGAGATCACGGAGCCGGTTGCGACCGATTTCGGATACCACATCATCGTCGTTGAGAGCCGGACCGTCGCGACGCCTGAGGAAGTACAGCTCCTCATGGAGGAGCAGGCGGTTTCCGTCGCCACCAACGAGTGGCTGCTCGAGGCCATCACCACGGCCGACGTGACGGTTGAAGCCGAATATGGCACCTGGGAGACAGAGCCGTCGCCACAGGTGGTCCCACCGCCCGCCTGATTAGGGCGCATCCGGCACGCCGAGCCGTTCCTAGGCTGCAGGTGTGAACCCCAGAAATCGTGTGTTCGCCGTGATGGCGACCAGTTTCGTGTTGCTCGGCATGCCGGCGGCGGCCATCGGCGTAGCCTGGCCTTCGGCGGCCGACGACCTGGGCAGGGCTCTCGCCGATCTCGGCTTCATCACGTTCGCATACGGTGCGGGATACACGGTCTCGACCTTCGCAAGCGGAGAACTGACCCGGCGTTTCTCAACCGGTCCTCTGCTCGTATCTGCATCATTGGTCGCGGCAGCGAGCCTTGCGGTCTTCGCCACAAGCTCGGCGTGGTTTCCGTTCCTTGTGGCCGCGTTCATGGTGGGGCTCGCCGGGGGTCTGTTGGACGCCGGCGTGAATGCATACGTTGCCGTACACCGGGGCGCTCGCGCGATGGGGATCATTCACACCGGTTTCGGAATCGGATCCATGATTGGCCCGCTCCTCGTAGCGATCCTCATCTCCCAGGGGTTGTCGTGGCGGATTGCCTTTGGTGCCCTCGCCGTCGCTGAGCTCATTCTCGCAATCGCATTTGTTGCGACAGTGGGTGCCATTGAGTCAAACGAGCAGGAGAGCGGCGCACGGCCTTCTGTGGGGAACAACGGCCGCGTTCTCGTTCTCTCGCTCGTGGTCTTCTTTCTCTACGCCGGGGTTGCCGCCGGTACGGGCGCATGGTCCTACAGTCTGCTCACCGAAGGCCGCGGGTTCAGCGCTGGAGTGGCCGGTGTGGCGGTTGCAGCGTATTGGGGAGGTGTGACCGCGGGGCGGGTCGCACTTGGGGTCTTCGGGAACCGTGTCGAGCCCAACCGCGTGCTGACGTTGTCCGCTATCGGGACCGTGGCCAGCCTTCTGTTGTTGTGGATCGCCCCGACACCCTGGCTCGGCATCGTGGGTCTCATCGCATCGGGCCTCTCCCACGGGTTCGTGTTTCCGCTTGAAGTGCTCCTTACACCGCGGCGGTTCGGCGCTGGGTTTGCTCCCTGGGCCGTTGGGTACGAAATCGCTGCCGCCAATGTCGGAGTTGCGGTGGTGTCCGGCACGATCGGACTCCTGGTTGGCAGGTGGGGGATCTTCATCGTGGCGCCGGCTCTCGTGGTCGTCGCCCTCGCGCTCTGGGCAGCCATCGAAACCCTGCGCGTCCAATCGGCGTCGCGTTCAGCTGCCCCGGCGTAGCGATTCCTTGCGGTTCGTCACGCCGCGATGTCGTGTCTGGCCGGCGAAGGATCCCGTACGGAGTCCCGAGGAAGGAACATCGGGATCACCACGAGGGCGGTGAGTGCGCTGGTGATCATCGCGACCCACATGATCATGGATACTTGCGAGTGGACCTTGAGCGGCGAGACCCACAGGGCCGTCATTGCGACGGCAATCCCGAGGGCATTCGCGACGATCGGTCGTCCAGCGCGGTCGATGGCGCGCAGCACGTAGCCATCGCCTTGCGGCCGTGCGTGGTTGATGGCTGCGATGTAATGGATGGCGTAGTCGATTCCCACGCCGATCACGATGCTCGAGAGGATGGCGGTGACGAGATTCAGATTGATGCCCGACATCGAGATGAAGCCGAGCACCGTTGCGATCGTAAGTGTGATGGGGACAAGCGCCACAACTGTCTCCTTGATGTTCCGATAGGCGATGAGAAGCATCAGGGCCACGAGAACGAAGGCGACGATGATCGATGTCATCTGGGCACTCAGCACAAGGCGGGCGATCTCATCCCACACGATCGGCATCCCGGTGAGGGTCAGGATTTCTGGTGTGTTCTCGGCGAACGTAACCCACGTTTCGAGGTCCTCGGTCGTGAAGTCTGCCGGGAAGACCATGAACCGCAGACCATCGTTGCTCGCCATGTCGCCGAGTGGGAAGGTGAATCCGCCGGCGACAACACTCTGTATCTCGTCGGGGCGGAGCTGTGTCGCTACATCGGCGATCGAGAACACCCTCCGAATGCCGGGCAGCGCCTCGAGCTCTCTCGACACGGCCGCGATCTCGTTGAGACCCTCAAGCCCCTCGGAGGGAGCAAAGGCGAACTCGCCTGCTAGCGGTGTCGCCCCGCCGAACACCTCTTCGGTCTTTGCGAAGGCCTCCCGTACCGGGTCACCATCCTTGAAGAAGAAGAGCTGATCCGAGTCGACCTGGAGTTGCGGAATAAAGACCGCGGCGTACACGACGATTGCCCCACAGATGACCAATGCCGGGGTCCGAGTTCGGACGAGCGATTTGATGCCCGACGTCACTCGCGGCCCGAGTATCGCCTTGCCACTGGTGTCGCGGACGGTGATACGACTCATGAGCGCTGGAAGGGAGAAGAAGGAGATGATGCCGGCGAAGCCGATACCGATCGCAGCGAAGAGCCCGAGCTGTCGGATTGGTGACACCCCCGTTGCGAGCAGGGAGAGGAAACCTGCAGACGTGCTGATCGTCGTGAGGATCATCGGCACGCCGACTTCGGAGAGAGCCGCGCGAACTCGGCCAACGGAGTCTCCCCGACTGGCCGACTCCTGGAAATGGGTGACGAAGTGCAGGCCGTCGGCCGATCCCATGACGATCACGAAGATGGGTACGAGCAGGGTCACGATGTCGACCTTCAGTCCAAGGCCGAAGATCAGCCCGAACGTCCAGAGCGCACCCAGCCCCGCCGGAAGGAGGGACAGAGCGCTCAGCCGGAGGTCGCCAATCGTCAGGTAGAAGACGCCGACGAGAAGGGCGATAACGAGGGGGGGAATGATCAGCAGGAACCACGAGAAGATGTCAAGCACCTTCGCGAATATGACGGGGTTGCCAGAGAGAGTGACCTCGACACCGCTCGGCACTTCCATCTCGCCGAGGGTCCTCGCGAGGGCCGTCGCGTCATCGGCCGGGATGACCAGCATGAGAGTGTTTCTGCCGCTCTCATCGAGCAAGATTTCGGAGACGGGGCTCGTATCGATCAGCGTCACGATCGCCTGTTCCGGAGCGGAGCTGACGGTGGCCGCGGTGATTGGTTCCCCCGTGATGGGGTTCTCGTCGGGGATAATGGTCGCAACACTCTCGACCCCGTCGACGGCGAGGATCTGATCTCGCAGCTCGACCAGTGTGACGAGGCCCGCCTTCGATTGGAAAGTCTCACCTTCCGGAAGTGTGATCACCACGTTGATGGGATCGCCGGTGTTGTACTTCTCCTGAAGTCCGACAAACGCCTCACCGGCTTCACTGCCGGTGAGGGCGAACGAACTGATGTCGGCGTTGAACTGCATCCGGAACAGCATCGCGACGGCGATGAGGCTGATCAGTGCGGTCGCAGCCAGGATCGGCTTGCTGTGCACAACGATGACGCGAGCGATGCGTTCCACGGGAATACTGTAGAGGCCTCACCATGCCGGGTCGTCGCCACACAACCGGGTCGCGCTCAACCCGGCACCACCCTGTCTCGCGAGCCCGACGGTATCCGAGATATGTCAGAACCCTTCCGGTCTAAGGGCGTACGATGTGGTCGACGGCAGGCCGATCATCGAGGTGACACGGCGGCGCAGATCGGTGGGGTCGGGACGTTTTGCGGATTCGTCGCGATCGACCGTTCGGGTGTGCCGTCGGAGACGGATCATGACCGATCAGGAGACACTGCGAACCGCGGACGGGGTGCCATTGCGTCGGTATGCGATTGGAATCGTCGTGCCGGTGGTGATCTCAGCACTCACCCAATTCGAATTCGTCCAGAACCTCGATGGACACATGATCCCGGGACTGCCGTGGGACGTTGGCCGGTGGGAGATCATCGCCGACATCCTGGCTCCTGCATGGGCGATCTCTCTGGTCGTGCTGGCTGCGCTTCTCCGGCGTCTCGTTGGTGTCTGGCCGGGGCCTCAAGGGCCACCCGCCACAGGCTGGTTTGCCGAGACGTTTCTCACCGAACGGTGGGCGGTTCGAGCAACCTGGATGGCGACGGTCGGCGCGGTGCTCCTCGTGTTGTTTGCTTGGACGAGGGAGTGGGAGCGCTTCGGGCAGCGCCCGTCTGCGTTCTGGTATGTGACGCTCTTGGTCGCAACGGTTGCGCTGCTCGTTGTGCCTGCGTGGTGGATCCGGCACGACCTGTTCGCTGCTACCTCTCGCTACTTCCTCAGCTCGCGCTGGTTTGGTGGGTTGGAGCGATATCTCTTCGAGGAACCGCAGCACCACCCCAGATGGGCGAACGTTCTCGCGCTTGCCTCGGTGACCTTGGTGGGCGGGCTCGTCGTGGTTGCTCAGCTCGACCGGCTTCTCCAGGGTATGCGGGCGGAGGGCGCCCCCCGTGTTGGGATCGCGAACCTTGCGGGGTTGTGGGAAGTGGACCTCAGCCGAAAGCCGGGGTTGATCGAAGAGCGAGTCGGGGTATGGAGGGACTACAGCGAATCCATCGGGGACGGCTTCGCGTCGGCCTATCAGGTGGTGGTCACCGACGTACTCGTTGACACGGTGCTCGTCGTACCCGCAATCGCCGTCATCGGACTGATTCTCGTGATTGCCG